>Ga0070705_100000013_pt1 | contig 99246 bp, 94 predicted proteins | sample KBSK5253metaG_FD_65455 | JGI IMG/M metagenome (GOLD analysis project Ga0070705, IMG submission 65455) | Corn, switchgrass and miscanthus rhizosphere microbial communities from Kellogg Biological Station, Michigan, USA - KBS K5-25-3 metaG | ecosystem: Host-associated > Plants > Roots >... | reverse complement strand
TGGGTCTTATCCGGTTGTCTCACTTTTGGGGTTCACTCCATACCTTTGTGCATCTTTGTGCCTTGGCGTCTTGGTGGCAGACTGCTTAAACAATGCAATGTGACCCCACTACGCAAGCCGGCTTTGCTTTGCGAGCCCTTCGAACTTGTGTAAGCTTCTGGCTATGCAACAGGGGTCGAAATTCAGCATCGGACTCGTTCAAATGAAGGCATCCGCCGATGCGGATGAGAATCTGAATCGAGCCGTTTCGTTCGTCGAGCAAGCGGCAGCAATGGGCGCTCACGTCGTCTGTCTTCCTGAGTTGTTTCGCTCACAATACTTCTGCCAGCGCGAGGACGCTTCATTGTTTGATCTGGCCGAATCGGTGCCGGGACCTTCAACGGCAGCGCTCGGGCGCATAGCTCTAGAGAAGAAAATCACTGTGATCGCGCCGGTGTTTGAGCGCCGAGCAGCCGGGCTCTATCACAACAGCGCGGCGGTGATCGACGCCGAAGGAAGGATCGCAGGCATCTATCGCAAGATGCACATACCAGACGATCCGGCTTACTACGAGAAGTTTTATTTCACGCCGGGCGATCTCGGGTTTCGAGTATTCGACACGCCGGCCGGAAAGATCGGGACGCTGATCTGCTGGGACCAGTGGTATCCCGAAGGCGCGCGGTTGACCGCGCTTCGTGGCGCAAACGTGATCTTCTATCCCACCGCGATTGGTTGGCATCCCCACGAGAAAGAACAGTACGGAACGGCGCAGCGCGACGCGTGGCAAACTATTCAGCGGTCGCACTCGATCGCGAACGGAGTCTACGTTGCCGCGGTGAATCGAGTTGGTCACGAAAAACCCGATGACGGAGCCGGCATCGAATTTTGGGGCTCGTCGTTTATCAGCGATCCTTTTGGAGTCGTGATCGCGGAGGGTTCGGTGGATCGCGAAGAGATTTTGCTCGCCGAAGTAGATCCCGCGAGGATCGAGGACGTGCGGCGCAACTGGCCGTTCCTTCGCGACCGTCGCATCGACGCTTATGCGGGCATCGATCAAAGATTTCTTGAATGATTTGGAGTGCGGCGACTCGTCGCCGTTTTTGGCTCTTCACCTGCCATCTTGAATGACACGAAAATCCATCTCGCGAACTAGAGAAAGCAGCGACGACTCGCCGCACTCCAAAGGCTTTCGAATGCCGGCCGAATGGGAGCCTCACGCAGCGACGTGGATCGGCTGGCCTCACAACAGAACCGACTGGCCCGGCAAGTTCGCGGTGATTCCGTGGGTGTATGGCGAAATTGTTCGCAAGCTCGCGCCCGGAGAACTCGTTCGAATCATTGTCAATGCGAAAGAACACGAGACACGCGCTCGAAGAGTGCTTTCTCGAGCGGGCGTTGATCCTCCGCGAATCGAGTTCTTTCGATTTCATACCAATCGAGGGTGGACTCGCGACTTCGGCCCGATGTTCGTAAAACAGCGCGATCAACTGGCAATAGCGAAGTTCCGATTCAACGCCTGGGCCAAGTACAAGGATTGGCAAAAGGACGATCGCGTATCCGAACGCGCCGCGAAATCTCTCGGTTTGCCAATCATCAGCGCTCGCGTTGGCGCTCGCGATTTCGTTCTCGAAGGCGGAGCGATCGACGTCAACGGACGAGGAACATTGATCACCACTGAAGAGTGCCTGCTCGATCAGAATGTACAGTCACGGAATCCCGGTCTTTCGCGAACGGACATCGAAGCGGCGCTTCGCGAGTACCTGGGAGTGACGAACGTGCTCTGGCTTGGACGAGGAATCGCGGGCGACGATACGCACGGTCACGTTGATGACATCTGCCGCTTCGTCAACGACACAACGGTCATCGCTTGCCGGGAGAAGAACCCGAGCGATTACAACTATGCGGTGCTCGAAGAAAACATCGAGCGGCTGGAGTCGATGCGTCTTGAAGACGGCTCAAAGATCGAAGTGGTTCCGCTTCCGATGCCGACACCGATCGTGTTCAACAATCAGCGGCTTCCCGCGAGCTATGCTAACTTCTACATTGCTAACTCGGCGGTGCTGGTGCCAACCTTCAACGATCCGAACGACCGCGTCGCGTTGGGCCTGTTGGGCGAATTGATCAAGGACCGCGCGGTTGTTGGCATTCATTCGGTTGATCTTGTTTGGGGACTCGGTACCATTCATTGTATGACTCAACAGCAGCCCGCGTAGCTTGGTCGTTGTCCGGCGCGAAGGAGGGAAAGATGGCTTCTGAAGAATCACGACACCAGATCATTGAACTTGTTCACCGAATGAACGACGCGTGGGTAACGGGGAATCCCGAAGCGCTTGCGTCGTTCTTTCGCGAAGACATCGTGATGGTCAACCCGGACTTCTCGCAGCGCACTCAGGGCCGTGAAGCTTGCGTGGCCAGCTACTCGGACTTCTGCACACAGGCGATTATTCAGGGATTCAAGATCGGCGAGCTTACGGTGGATGCGTTCGACAACACCGCTGTAGCGGTTTATTCGTATGAGATCGCTTACGAAATGGGAGGCGAGACCTTCAACGACCACGGCCGCGACATTTTCGTATTCGAACGATCGAGCGGCGAATGGCAAGCAGCATGGCGAACTATGGTCGTCTCGCAAGACGCCAGCGTAAATTGATGGCTGGCCACAGGCATGATTCGGGTGATTCGTCTTAACCTTCTTTCGAGTGAATCCACTGTTCCTGCATTCATCGTACCCAACGATTCGCAGTCAATATCAACCGACTCTTACTAATTAAAGGAGAACGAAAAATGCCAATCTATGCAACGCTACTCAAAAATACCGCGCAGGGCGCGAAGGAGATCAAAGACTTCGGCGCCGCCGTCGAAGAAGCCGCCGGTTGGATCACAAAAGACGGAGGAAAGGTGCTCGGCGCCTACGCGCTTCAAGGCAACTACGATTTTCTGTGGATCACCGAGTATCCGGATCATTCGGGAATCGGCAAGTCGCTGCTGTCGGCTGCGGCGCGAGGCCTTGTCGTGACTGAAACACTCGAAGCGCTGCCCATCGATCAGTTCGTCGCTCTGCTGAACTCTCCCGGCATGAAAGAACGATTCGGCCAGATCAAGTCGTAGCCCGTCAAGCAAGCTTGCCCATCAGAAAACTTGATGCAAGACTAGCCTCAATGCGCGCGGTCCTGCAGCGAGTAACCGAAGCTCGCGTCGAAGTCGCCGGCCAAATCGCCGGCGAGATTGGCGTGGGTTTGTTGGTCTTGCTCGCGGTTGCGCGCGAAGATGCGACCGATGACGCGGATTATCTCGCCGAGAAAATCGCCCATCTGCGAATCTTCGATGACGCCGATGGCAAGATGAATCGATCGCTGCTTGATACTGTCGGCGCGATGCTCGTCGTCTCACAGTTCACGCTGTACGGCGACGTACGACGCGGCCGCCGTCCTTCCTACAGCGACGCCGCCGAGCCCGAGAAGGCAAATCAGCTTTATGAGTACTTCGTCGATCGCATTAGGGGTCTCGGCCTAAAAGTCGAAACTGGCGTGTTCCAGGCGATGATGAAAGTAACGCTGACGAATGACGGGCCGGTGACGATTCTGGTCGACAGCACCAAAGCCTTTTAGGCGGTAACAAACCCGCGACCCGGCCGATTTGCCTTGAAGATCATGACTTGCCCGGCGCCTGAGCGAAATACATCAGCGTAAAACCTCATAGATTATGTAAGGCGATTCGCAAACTGGAGGAGACGAAAGATGAGCACGGAAAATCCACTCGTTGATGAACGCATCGTATCGTTTCTCACGCTCCGCAAAGCGCTTGGGTACATAGGCATCTTGATGCCAATCGTCGTCAGGTTGGGCGCCTATCTCTTCGAAGGTATCCCATCAAACGAGTCAATCAGCGCTTATTACTACACAAGCCTGCGGGATGTTTTCGTTGGATCCCTCTTTGCGATAGGGGTATTTTTATTCTTCTATCGCGGTCCGGATACACAAGACAATGTGCTGACGAATGTGGCCGGACTATCGGCCGTTGGCATTGGGTTATTGCCCATGGATCCAGCCTACCATCACGTCACTTTGGATAAATTTCCAGCGCTCAACGATCCGGGCTGTTATCAAAACCACGGCCCGCTTGGCTATCATATTTATGTCGTCGCAACGTTCTTCATCATCCTGAGCTACCTTGTAATTTTCCGATTTACAAAGCCGAGTCAACCTCACATTACCGAGCAAAAGAAATCTCGAAACAAGGTGTACATCGTGAGCGGGATCGTGATGCTCCTGAGTTTCGGCGCAATTGTGATCATAAAGGCGATTTCAAAAACCGGTTCAATATTCTGGCCCGAAACTACAGCCATCGTGGCTTTCGGCATCGCATGGCTAACCAAAGGGCAAGCAATTTTGAAGGACAAAGACTAGCCAACAGCCTGTTGAAAGGCGCCGAGGTCCAGCCCGCGCCAACCTGCCAGCTCCTTATGCACGAGGGGAATCAACCTATCGAGCGCGGCCTTATCACCGTCGCGCCAATCCACCAGCAGTCTGGTTATCGATCCGGGTGAGGGAGCCATGAAGCCCTCTTTTCAGTGAGATTGAATCCAGCCGACGTGATTATACCGCATCTGCGCGTTTCCCAATCAACCCTTAAGAAAGGGTTTATCGACCGATGATAGTTCTCAGAGGCAATTCCCGACTTAGTAGGTGAGGGCAGAGGTAGACGAGGAAGAGAGATGCCCTTCAGTTCAACGGAGGGACTGTCGAGCCGAGAGCCTCGCACAAGGGATCGCTTCTGGAATTCAGGCAACAGCTTCCTACCTTTCGAACTTGAGCACATAGAAAAAGGAGTTAAAGAAATGTTGCACCATTCAATCAACAAAGGGTCGGCAATCGCGTGCCTGCTCTCGATCTTCACTATTATTACCAACAGGCTCACTAGAATAGCGTGTATTACTGGATTGATAGCGGCTCTGGCATTGGCGGTGGCGGCGCAAGAGTTTCGCGTCGAAGGCGCGGGTCTCGAAGCTGTGCCGACGAGTTACAGCGGCCCATGCCCGGGATTGATCGAGTTCCAAGGCAAGATTCAGGCGAGCGCCAGAGGCCGTGTCAAGTACACCTATTTCCGCAGCGATGGCGGGACCGGGCCGGAAGGCTTCATAGACTTTGAAGGCCCCGGCGTCGAGCACGTGGAAACAACCTGGACACTGGGCGGCACGAGCCTCACTCATTATGAAGGCTGGGTCGCGATCAGGATTCTCTCGCCGAACAGCTATGAATCCAACCACGCCAAGTTTGTCATTGACTGTAAGCCCAGCAAAGAAAAGCAGCCCAATGCGCAGCCTACGGACAGTCGGCAAAACAAGGAAGCTGAGGCGTATCAGAAACAACTCCCCAACATTGCCGCTCCCGTCGGTGAACCTTATCCAACAACTAAAGGACAATTCATCGGTTGCCCCGTCAAAGAGGCGCGCACGGAGGTGACAACTCCACTGCCGGAACCGTGGTGGATCACGCCGCAGATCGGCAAGCTGGAGCGAGTGAGCGTGCAGACCATCGGTGGCAACCGAACGCTCGTGTGCGAATACTGGGCTTACGGTCGAACCGTCCCCATCATGCGCCCATTCCCTGAAGGCGCGACTGATTGTTCGGCCGAAGGCAACGGCTTCCGATGCCGTTGAGACCAGGTTGAATAGTTACAGCAACGAGGCGCTTGGACCCGATTTTGATGTCTGCGTCCAAGTGCCTTCCTTCAATTCACAGTTTTGACGATAGAAAGGAAACACCAATGAAACATATCTTAGTAAAGGAGAACGCTATGAAATCCAAGAAATCTAGCCGCCACTCGAAGTCAATCTTTGTCACTCTTTTTGGGTTGCTGCTACTGCTCTGCCTGGCGTCGCAAGACGCCTTTGCTGACGAGTCTACTGTGTCTACAACACGTGATGACGAGGAAGCCCAGGGAACACTGCGTCAGGCTATAAACTATGCGAATAGAAATCCCGGAACCACAATCCACTTCGATCTACCCGCTTTCCTGGCATATCAGGGAGTGTTCCGCTTCAAAATCCTAAGGGCATTGCCCCTTATTACCGCGTCACGAACAACCATTGACGGTCTAACACAACGTGAATTCAGGCCCCTGACTCCTGTTATCATGCTCGACGGCACCAACGCCGGAGAAGCCAACGGGCTGGTAATCCAGGGAGCCAGTGATTGTGTAATCAAGGGACTAATAATCAACAATTTCTTGCGCAACGGTATTGTTCTCGACAGCCTCGATGATCACGCTGTCGGCGGCACGCCCACCGAGACCATAATAACGCCAGCGACGCGCAATCGAATTGTGGGGTGCTTTATCGGCACCGACGCTACTGGGGAGTTCGCCGCACCAAACCGCTGGACCGGGATAACACTAAGTGGGGGCGCCCGTAATAACATCATTGGTGGCCAACTCTTGTATGAGCGCAACATTATCTCCGGTAACGGGCAGGATGGCGTCTTCATTAGCAGTTCCCCTGGATACGTTGCCGGCGTTATTACCAGCAATAATCTTGTTCAGGGAAACTTCATCGGCACTAACAAAGAGGGAAACGCCGCCCTTGGCCGGGGCGGAAACGGCGGAAACGGAGTCTCGATCTGGTGCGGAAACAGAGTAGGAGAACCGCGGGGCCCTCAAGCCAACGTGATAGAAAATAATGTCATCTCGGGCAATGTGCGCAGCGGCGTCCTGATCTCAGGTCGCAACACGCTCGAAAACGAAGTGCGGAGCAATCTTGTGGGCACAACTTTGAGGGGTGATTCTGCCATTCCCAACGGCCGCGATGGTGTCACTCTTGATAGGGGCGCGGAGCGCAACATCATTACCAGAAATACTTCAGGCTCTCCCAGTGTGATCGCCTTCAACCGGGGCCACGGCATAAGAATAAGGGGTGGCAGCATACGCAACCGTATTCTTGGCAATTCCATCTTTCGCAATGTCTGGGGAGGTATCACGCTTGAGCAACCGCAAGCCGGCGAGGTGCCGCCTAACCACTTTCAAATCGCCCCAACCCTTACACTCGTCCAGATCAATTACGATGCTGGGATGAACCTCAGTACGATTATGATCAATGGTAATACTAATAACGCGTCCGGGCCGCGCTTGATGCTCGAATTCTTTGCCAATGAGCGATCCGAGTTGCCCCAGGGGCATACCTTCGTAGGCTCAGCAAGTGCCGTGACTGATGCCTATGGCAATTTTCGTCAAAGCTTAATCGTGAGGGGAAACTTTACCCAAAGCAGGTTCACTTGCACGGCTACCAGCACCCTAACTGATGACACAAGTGCATTCAGCCGCGGTTTTCCATTTCCATAAGGTCGAGCAAGAGAAGCTGCAGGCGAACAAGGAACAGGAGGAGAAGGTGCAGTGGGACAAGCTCGAGCAGGAGAAGCTGGAATGGGACAAGGCACAACAGGATAAGCTGCAGTGGGACAAGGCGCAGCAGGAGAGGTGGATTGAGACAAGCTACAGCAGGAGGCTGCTTCGGCGGAAGAGTTTCGTCCAATCTTTCATCCTCCGACCATCAGTATTGTGGAGGCCTTACAGCAAGACCCCGACAACTTCAGTACACTTATCGGCCGCCCAGGAAGGTTGAGATCAAAGAGGTTTGGGACGCCAAAGCATCGTACACGTTATTGGCTCCCACAAATGATGCGTTTGCCAAACTCTCCGCTGAGTACTTCGCCAAGTTGACCAATGACCCGAAGACACTGCGTCAATTACTACTCGCGCATCTGCTTCCCGGGAAGGTCTTGTTCAAACACATGTTCGCGCCCGACAACGGTTCGGCAGCTAAGAACAATGTCACCAAGTCGGCCCGGAACTTTCGGCCGGCAGAACTCGCGCTTGTATCACTCTCCACTTCTTCTCACTGTGCTATTGCTCTCATTTCAATCCGTCGACCAGGTAGAGGTCGGAAAGCACGCGCCTGATCGAGTAAACATACCCCTTTCCATCTGGCGTCATGAGAATCGAGTTGGGCCAAAAGATACCAGCGGCGTCGGCAGGTATGACTTCTTTGAGCAGTTCTTTGCGCCCGGTCGCAGGATCAAACCGATATACTCTGATCGGCATCTCCTGGGTTCGAGCGATGTAGAGCGATCGTCTCTCACTACTCCAACCGATGATCTCATCTTCGCCCTCCAGATGCAGAATCGGCTGCGGCTCGCCTCCTTCCACCGGGTAGAAAGACCGCTGATGCTGAGCATCCGATACGATTACGCGTCTGCCATCCGGTGAGACGAGGATTCCTTGTGAAGTCCCGGTTGTTCCCTCAATCGTGATGGGACGAGGAGGACCGCCCTCGATGCTCTGAGCGTAGCAGCGCCAGTCGTGGCCTGGTTCCCGGCCTTGGAAGACGACTTGCCTCCCATCCGGGAACCAGCAAGCGCCGTTACTGTATTCGTCGATGGGGCCACGCTCCAACGTTCTGGTTTCACCGGCGCCGGTCGGCAGCAGCGCCAGTTGCGGTGGCGTGAAGAGGGTTGCGAGCACCCACTTCCCGTCAGGTGATAGCCGTGGCCAAGTTCCGTCGCCAAGCCTGATGGCGGGTGTGCCATCTGTTCGACGCAAGTAAACCGCATAGTTGATTCCCGATCCTTCTCCCCAATAGGTGAATAGGACCTCCTTGCCGCTCGGTGAAAGGTCTGAAAGCCTTCCGAGATCAAGCCATGAAAGATCGCGGTCTTTTGTTTCTCCAGGAGGACGGCCAATGAGGTTTTGCGAGTCATTGTAGCTGGTGATCAGCACCCGCCCGTCGCGAGAAATATCATGCAGAATCAGCGGAATGGTCATCCGCATGACCAACCGTTCCCGCCCGGAGAGCGTCACGGAATAAATAGCACTCGCATCCCCAGCCTGGCCTGCAGTGAACCAGATCTCGTCTCCAGCCGGAGACCAAGCCAAGCCTTCTTCACCGCTCCATTCACCTGAGAGTACCGTCTTCTTTCCGGTGAGGTCTACGACCGCCACCCATCCGCGACTATCCCCTTTCACCTGATGATCCATGAAGGCGACAAGATCACCCTTAGGCGAGATGCGCGGATGGCTGATGTAGCCTGCTGTTTTATGGAGCATTTTGCCAATGGGATATTCAAGATGATTCTGCCCATTTACCCAGCGCACCACCGCGAGCTTGGTTCCATCCGGCGACCAGTCCGCTTCTTGCACGTCTTCGAGAATATCGCGCGGGGCGCCACCATCAATCGGCATTCGAGCAAGTGTGCCGCGGCTGATGTACTGGCTGAGGTATTGACGGTTGCGCAAGACAGCCAGTTCGTTGGAGACAGAGATCGCCAGCAAATCAGCGTTGTCCAGTTTGAGCGGGCGCGAATCCGCTTTTCCGGCGCGAGTCGAGAAGACATCTAACGGGTTGCCATTCCACCTGGCGCTGTAGAGAAGGGTCTGGCCATCGGGCGCGAACCTCGCATTCCAGATCGTGCCGCGACTAAAGGTGAGGCGTTTGTACGAAGGCTGCGTGGCTTTTCGGAGATTGCTGTACAGGAGAATCCCGGCGACTGCTCCCACCGTGAGGAACGCGAGACCGAGGAGAAGCATCGGCCAGAGATGACGCTTGGCCGGCATTGATGTTACTGCCGCTTCTGCCTTACTCGCGCCAGAGACTACCGAGAGCGACTCCAATTGAAAGGCCAGATCGCTCGCCGATTGGAACCGCTGCTCCGGTCTTTTCTCCAGGCAGTGCTGAATGATTCGCTCGAGCGCGGGTGACACCTCCGAGTTTGTTTCTGATGGCCGAGGAGGCTCTTCTGTCAGAATGGCACCCATTGTTTCTATTACTGTGTCGCGTCGAAAGGCACGCTTGCCTGAAAGCATCTCGTAGAGCACGGCGCCGAACGAGAAGATATCGGAGCGATGATCCACGCGCTCACCGCGAACTTGCTCAGGTGACATATAGCCCGTGGTGCCTAGTATCACTCCCGATTCTGTCTCTGAATCGGAGGGAATCATTGTAGCTTCTGTCTGCGCCATGCCTGGACGTTGTACTTGCGTGAGCTTGGCTAATCCGAAATCCAGGACCTTTGCGCGACCATCTCTGGTAATGAAGATGTTCTCAGGCTTGAGATCGCGGTGGACTATTCCTTTCTCGTGAGCAGCGGCGATCCCGTGCGCTATCTGCCGAGCGTAATCAATTGCTTTACCCTGCTTCAGTGTCGAGGCGCTGATTATCTTGCCCAGTGTCTCGCCTTCCAACAATTCCGATACTACATAAGGTGCATTGTCGTGCGAGCCAATGTCAAAGATGGCAAGGATGTTTGGATGATTGAGAGCGCCAGCCGCGCGAGCTTCTTGCTCGAAGCGGCGAAGCCCCTCAGCATTAGAAGAGAAAGCGGCACGCAAGACTTTGATAGCGACCTCGCGCCTCAGCCTGGTATCGCGGGCGCGATAGACTTCGCCCATTCCGCCCGCGCCAAGCCGCGAAAGAATTTCGTAGGGACCAAACTGCGTTCCCGTCACAAGGCTTGTTTCTTCAGCTCCGCCAACCTGTCCCGCTTGGCTTCGGCGACCTGCTATCAACTCCGCGGCGTGCTTGAAGGCAGGCTCTTCGAGGAATTTGCTCGCTTGCTGTTGATAAGCAATTTGAGATTCGACTTCGCGCCGCAACGACTCATCGCCCGCGCACGCTTGATCGAGAAAGCCCGCGCGTTCATCGCCCGCTCGTCCGAGCGCAGCCTGGGCGAGTTCATCGATCTGTTTCCATCGTCGGGGAGTCATTGCTTTCCCTTGCTGATTGCTTTCAGCAGCCAACCTTTGGCGCTGCGCCATTCGCGCATTATTGTGACCGCCGATACTCCGATTACTTCGGCCGTCTCTTCTACGCTGAGGCCACCGAAGTATCTCAACTCAACTATCTGAGATTTGCGCGGATCGATAGCGGCCAGATCTTTCAACGCATCATCAAGCGCGATCAGTTCCGCGCCGCGCTCCTGGGCGCCGATGACCGCTTCATCAGATGAAACCTTGAGCGCCCCACCGCCTCGCTTTGCATAACCGCGGCTTCGAGCATGATCCACCAGTATGCGCCGCATCGCCTGCGCCGCTACCGCATAGAAGTGAGCTCGATTCTCCCATCGCATGTTCTTGTGATCGATGAGCCTGAGATAAGCCTCATTGATCAACGCCGAGGTTTGTAAAGTATGGTCGGCGCGCTGGCGGCGCATGTAATAACCGGCTAACCGGCGCAGCTCGCGATACACCAGAGGAACCAGTCTATCGAGCGCAGTCGCGTCACCGTCGCGCCAATCGACCAAGAGTCTGCTTATGGTCCCGGGTGAGGACGCCATGAAGCCCTCGCTGTAGGGAAGGACGGAATCGAGCCGATGTGATTATACTCCCCAGGCTTCATTCGGCAACAAGCATTCCTGAAGTACCATCACCGAAGACGCGTACGCACTCACTCGAACAGCGATGACCCTCGGTGCTTGGAGGCCACACTCAATCCCGGCGTAGTCTGCGGCGCGGGGCGTATTAGGCGCAACTGGCTTAAGTCAGATATGTCAGCGTGTATGCAGCGAATCAGGCAGGCGTTTTTTCCAGTTTCTCGACCCGGTCTTCGAGATCATGTTGATCGACTCGAAACTTAACGAAGTCTCCGCTCAACTCTGCGATCGTCCGCTCGATCCGCCTGCCCAGGTGTCGTAGCTCGCGGTCAATGGCGTCGAAGCGTTCGAGCTTGATTCCTATCGCATCGAGACGACTTTCTATCGCATCAAGACGCGCTCCTTGGTTGCGCTGCTCAGTTTCTATCGCATCAAGACGCGCACCTTGTTTGCGTTGCTCAGCTTCGATCGCATCAAGACGCCCTTCGATCGCATCAAGACGCCCCGCTTGACTCTCTTGCCCTGCTACGATGATGTCGAGCCGCGAAACCACTACTTCCCACATCGGGGTGGTATCGCGTAGCCTGGCGTCAACCTTCGCATCGAGACCTTCAACTCTTTGATCGAGGCCTTGAACCTTCGCATCGAAACTTTCAACCTTTTGATCGAGAGCCCCGAATAACTCGCGCAAATCCTGACGCACAGCGTGGAGTAAAGCATCTCCCGCTAGCGACGCGTCGTCCTTACCAAATCTTTTTGTATCTTGATCGTCGCTCATTGGAACCTCCGGATTTTGTCTCTAGACATTTAACCCAGGAAGTTTTTTACGATTCGTACGCCGTAGACAGCAACGAGCAGCAAAGTTGCTGCTCGTTGCCTGCGGATTCTGGTTTCTCTAAGCCTGAGCGCCACCCGGAACCGGCGGGATGATCGGGTTCAACATCGAGGGCTTTGCTTCAGCCTTCGGCTTACCCTCGCGCGGCGGAGCTGGATCGTCGTCATCAAGGGGCAACCCCGCGACCAATCGCCGAATCTGCACCGAGTCCAATGATTCGCGTTCGAGCAGCGCTTCCGCCAATCGTACCAACGCGTCCTTATTCTCGACGATGATCTGACGCGCCCGATTGTACTGATCGATGATCAACCGATTCACTTCCTGATCGATCTTGATCGCCGTGTCCTCGCTGTAATCCTGATGCTGGGCGATTTCGCGGCCCAGGAAGATCTGCTCTTCCTTCTTGCCGTAGGTGATCGGACCGAGGCTCGACATTCCAAACTCGCACACCATCTTTCGCGCAAGCTCGGTAGCCTTCTCGATGTCGTTCGAAGCGCCGGTCGTCATGTGATTGAGGAAAATCTCTTCGGCGATTCGCCCGCCCATCATTATCGCGATCTGACCTTCGAGGTAGTCGCGCGTGTGAGAGTAGCGATCCGATTCCGGCAACTGCATCGTCACTCCGAGTGCCATCCCGCGCGGGATGATCGAGACTTTGTGAATCGGGTCGGCGTTTGGAACCTTGATGCCAACCAGCGTGTGGCCGCCTTCGTGATAAGCCGTGTTGCGCTTCTCTTCATTGGACATCACGATCGAGCGGCGTTCGGAGCCCATCAACACTTTGTCCTTGGCCCACTCGAAGTCGTTCATCGAAACCGCTTTCTTGTTGTAACGTGCGGCGCTCAACGCAGCTTCGTTGACGAGATTGGCGAGGTCGGCTCCGGTGAATCCCGGTGTGCTGCGAGCCACAACGTTTATGTCTACGTCGTCGCCAAGCGGGATCTTGCGAGTGTGAACCGCAAGAATTCCTTCGCGGCCTTTTACGTCGGGCCGTTGAACGACAACGCGGCGGTCAAAGCGGCCCGGCCGGAGCAACGCCGGATCGAGCACGTCAGGACGGTTCGTCGAGGCGATCAGGATCACACCGTCATTTGATTCGAAGCCGTCCATCTCAACGAGCAATTGATTGAGTGTCTGTTCGCGCTCGTCGTGACCGCCTCCGAGTCCCGCGCCTCTATGGCGTCCGACCGCATCGATCTCATCGATGAAGATAATGCACGGCGCGTTTTTCTTGCCCTGCTCGAACAGATCGCGAACGCGGCTCGCGCCGACACCAACAAACATTTCAACAAAATCGGAACCGGAGATTGAGAAGAACGGAACGTTAGCTTCGCCGGCGATCGCGCGTGCGAGCAAAGTCTTGCCCGTCCCCGGAGGGCCCATCATCAGCACGCCCTTGGGAATTCGCCCGCCAAGCTTCTGGAATTTCTGCGGCTCTTTCAGGAACTCGATGATCTCTTGCAGCTCTTCCTTGGCTTCTTCGACGCCGGCCACGTCTTTGAAGGTCACGCGCTTCTGCTGATTGCTTAAAAGTTTCGCGCGAGATTTGCCGAATGACAGCGCCTTGTTTCCGCCCGATTGCATCTGGCGCATCATGAAAATCCAAAGGCCAATGAACACCAGGAGCGGTGCGTAGCTTATCAAGCCGAACAGCCACTGGCTGGAAGACGAACTCTTGAATGAAATATCCTGAACGCCGTTGTCCTTCATCGCAGCGACCAGGTCTCGTTGAACGTGTTCATTGGGCAGCTCGGTCGTAAAGGTCTCGCCCGTGGTGAGCTCGCCCTTGATGCTGTCGGTGCTTACTTCCGCCTTCCTTACCTGAGTTGGCTTAGCCTGGGCCTTATCCATAAGCACCGAATAACTAAGCTTGGTGTCTTTCACGCCGCGGCTGCCTGAGAAGACTTGATAGAGCAGGAATGCGCCCCCAATAATGAGAACCCAGAAAATGATTTGCCTGACCGTTGAATTCACTTGATACCTCCCAGATAACGGAAGCGCCGTCCGCGCTTGATGAAAATTCTAGACTACGTACATAGGATGCGCAATGAAAGCTTCCTGATTGCCGAATTGCGATTGCCGATTTCCGATTCTGATACTTTGGATGACGAGCAAATCGGGCGAGCTCGCAAATCGCAAATCGGCAATCGCAAATCGAAAATCCCTTCACTCTTCCATCACAGCTAGATACGGAAGCTGGCGAAATTGGTTCTGAATTCCTAACCCGTAGCCGCACACAAACCCGCGCTCAATCTCGAACGCCACGAAATCCGGCTTCAAATCAACACGTCGTTCACCCGGTCTATCAACCAGAACGCATGTGCGCAAGGACTTCACGCCGCGGTCGGCCAAATGCTGAGCGATGTAATCGAGCGTGACTCCGGTCGCCACGACCCCACCCACGAGCAATATGTCGCGGCTTCGCGGATCGAATTCGCTGGTGAACAGGACCTCGCTTTGGCCACCGTGCCGATGACGCGCAACCTTCATGAAGCAGCAACTGATAGGGCTGTCCAGCGCGCGAATCAGGTCCGCGAGAAAAACAAACGCGTCATCGAGTATTCCCACGACTGTGAGATCGCCAACATGCTCGACGGCGCGAATTTCATTCGCGAGGGCATCTATCCTCGCGCGTATTTCTTCCTGCGTTTTTATGACTCGGAGATCGGTTCCCATTGTGGCTCCTCGGAGGATTCCTCGGATTGGAATCGGACGATTGAGGCGCGCAAGATTGCAAGGCTGGGGATCTCGTCGTGCGCGGCGAATTTCGCGGATGGGGGCAAACCTGGCGACCAAATGTAGTCGCCGTCCGGAGTGGTTACGACCGGCCACGTTGCTCGACGACTGGATGGGATTCTATGGTCAATCATGAGGTTTTTCAACTTTTTTGTTTTCCGCTGACCAACCACGTGAGCGCGTTCGCCTTTCATTCGCGGCCTGATGATCAAACTCGCCGGCAATTCGCGATCGTCAAGAGCAACGGCCATCCAGTCTCGCCCGGTGCTGCGCTTCGCCTGTTGTGCTTCGGCGACGATCGAATTCAACGAATGTCCGGCAACCGGGCGCTCAATCGTGAAAACGAATCCGCCGGCCTCGGCCGGGGTGTGAGTCGAATCCAACGTGACATCGTATGCCGCATGGCTTTGATTCACCTTTAAGACGATTGCATCGAACTCTCTCCAGACTTCCAGTTGATCGGGCAGGCAAACATGCTTTCCGCTCGACGCAGATTCCAGCAAGCTCTCAACCTCCGCCAAGTGTTTTGAAGTGATTTCCTGCTTGGCGCTTTTTTTGCGCGCAAGTTTGATTGCCTCAAGGATCATCCTTCTTCGCAAACCCACGGGATGCTCGAGCAACGCCGCAACCGAATACTTGTGCAAGGAACAATCAGCTCCGTTGTGAACTTCGTTGATTCGCGCCGTTGATAAGACCGAAGTCGTAATCGCGGCCAGCGCGTCTTCTTCGCTCGCGAGATTTTCGGCCGCGCGCGCGATCGAAGCGACGGCCTGCGGATTGATAGCCCGAAGCGCGGGAATCACTTCGCATCGAATTCGGTTTCGCGTGTAGTCGAGACTCGCGTTCGTCGCATCGGTGCGAAATTCGAGTGCGCGCTCGCGACAGTATTCTTCGACTTCCTCGCGCGTGAGGCAAAGCAAAGGACGGATGACGAGGGGAGACGGAGCGACGCGGGGACGGGGGGACGCGGAGATGGGGCGCATCGCGGCGAGACCTCGAAGCCCCGCGCCGCGGATCAGCCGCATCAAGACCGTCTCCGCCTGATCGTTCATCGTGTGTCCGACGGCGATGCGATCACATCCATTCTCGCGAGCGACGTGCACCAGGAATTCGTATCTCAATTCGCGGGCGACTTCCTCGATTCCTCTCTTGGCAGATTCGGCGATCGCGCGAACGTCAATCGAACTGATCGACGCCGGAAGACCAAGCCTCTCAGCCAAAGCCTTCACAAACTCTGCGTCCTGGGCAGACTCGTGCCCTCGCAGCTTATGATCTAGATGCGCAATGTGAAGGCGGGGGTTAGGAGTTGGGGGTTGGGGGTCGGCAAGAAGGTGTGACATGGTCTTCTGTTCAGCTCCAACCCCCAGCCCCCAACCCCCAATCCCGCCGACAAGCATATCGAGCATCGCAACGGAATCCGCGCCGCCCGAGACAGCCACAACAATCCCCGTCGAACCCTCGAGCATCGAGTGGTGCTTTACAGAGCGAGTCACTTTATCGAAAGGGGATTTCACCGCGAAACAGATTTGCACGACGGGGCGGCGAGCGCAACAACGGAGAAAAGAAATAGCAGAGCGAGTTTTTATTCGAGATTGCGAGGGGTGATGTTCATTTCACCGCGTCGCCGTGTCTCCGCGTCTCGCCGTCGTTTTGGACTCCCGCGTACTCCCAGTGCCAGGGTTCATAAAAGTAGGGCCGGAAGCCGAAGCGGGCGGCGTTCTTGACTAACCATCGATACGCCGCCGTCCGTGTCTGAAGAGCGCGGTTCTCATCTTTGGTGCTCACCGGTTCGCCGCCTACATACAGATCGAACGCGCGTCCGGTGTTATGAGGGCTGTTCACTGCAAGGCCCGCGCGGCCGCTGTTCGGAGACTGACGCCTCAACTGATCCTGATACTCGCGTGAACGAAAAGCCGATACGATTTTGAAGTACTTCTCGCCCTCCGCGAGCTGACCATCACTCGTCAACGCAAGTCCCAGTGATTTGTCAGCAGCCGCTGCCGCGACCATTTTCTTGTAAGCGGCAAAGCTCTCGCGATCAGCCTTGCGAAGCTCTTCCGGCCGGCTGGGGTCATAACAATCCGAAATTGGAATCGTGATTAGCTGGCTTTCGGAAGCTGACGGTTGCCCTTTCATTCTTTGAGATTGAAACGTCGCAACCATTTGCGACCACGTGTCGCTGTCCAACACGCCGGTCGACTCGATGCCATTCACTTGTTGCCAGGCAGAAACGCGCATCGCTAATTCGCCCGCCACATCATTTTCGCAGCCGATCAGATTCGCGATCAGCGGCGTATACAGCGCCCAACCTCGTTGAGACTTCCCGCCGAACGTCCATCCGAGGTTGTTCTGAAGCTCGGTGTTTCGAGTAGCAGCCGCCGCGAATGCTGAAAACTCGGAAACCCCGGATGTGGCTTTGGGAGCCACTTTCGCGGGGGCAGACAATGTCATAGCACCGCTGGCCTGAGCGGCCTCGGTGGACGGCTTTCGTTCGGCTCGCGCTTGAACACGCTTTCCTGCACCCTCTGATCGGACGGCTACGATGATTAAACCAACGATCAATATTGCAATGACGGAAGTGATCGAAAACCTTTGAGACTTCATCTACAACTCCATCTGAGAAGGTTACAGAATACTACCTGAGCGCACAACGCAAAGAAACTAAAAACTCAAATCACCAGGCACGAGTCGGAGGACTCGTCCCAAATAACGCTTCTCGAACATACAGTGCCGAATGAGGCCGCCGGGATTCTTCCACGGTGAAAAGGCCAAGCCCAACTAACGTCGACGCCTCTACGCCGGCAACGCGAGCAGGACGGGCGTCAAGCAGCGGATGCTGTACATCAATCCTGTACATACTGTCGCCCGCTCCCGCGTAGCCAGTCAGTCTCTGAGTGATGAACGGCGGCTCGATTGCCGGATCGGGAGCAGGCGCCTCACCACCGACCGTAACGTCAGCGTGAAGCCCGGACGATCCGAAGACGTATCGATGCGATTCGGGGCCGGCCGGTTCCGCCTTTATGTCAATGTCTTCATACGAAACCGGCACTCGCAGAAAGCTGGTTAGCGTCGTCACCATCCGCGAATTGACTTTCATATCGAGAAAGACAACCGACGGAACATCGCCGGCCTTTACGTATATGCGGTAGTTCACCTGCTCAAAGCTCAATCGCGGCAGGGGCAACACGCTCGAACGAACTTCATCAACTCGAAAGCAAACCGCCGATGCGAACGCCATGCTTTTTCCGCCGGAATCAATAACCGTGTCGAGCTCGAGTCGCGGATCCACGAACCTTTTCGCGGCGTCAGGATCTACTGCCCAGTTGATGAAGAGCATGTCGCGCATAAGCATCTGAATTTGTGTTCCTGATGTCATCACTTGAATCGAACAGAGTTGCGAGCCCGGGCGTCGCGTTTCAGTATACCGTCTCGCGCGATGTCCTCAAACCGTACCAGCTTTGTCGGTGCGCCGGTCTGTGTAGTACGCTTGGCGTTCAGAAACAGCCGGCAGGGCCATCGATTTTGAACCTGGAATGGTAGGATGATGCGCCATTGCGATCGAGTTGGACGCGTGTGATTGAGCTTTGGGATTGGGGGATACCGTTGAATTATCGCAATCAGAAACGCTACACCGAGCCACGGAGTGCGCCTTATCGGATCAAGGGAGGACCGGCTAATTTAGTGCTCTGGCCACTCATTTTGGCATTCGGGTTGACGGCTGTCGCCTGCACACACGTCGCGCCTCCGTCGAATAATCCAGGCACGGCAAACCAGAGCGGTACTCAATCCAAAGCGACGAATGAGAACGCGACTGCGAAGCCGGAGCAGAAAGCCACCGGGAGCATCGATGTGACTTCAACGCCGCCAGGCGCAAGGGTGCTCTCGTAGCCACGGATGAAGGCGGAGCAGGCGAGCCGCAGCCGAAAGGCATCACTCCGACCACGATAACCGGATTGGCGCCGGGGAAGTACACGGTGGATCTCGAGAAACCGGGCTACAGATTTTCGCAGACAGAGGTCAAGGTGAAGGCGGGAGCTACGGCGAAGGTGGCCGCAACGCTAAAGAAGCAATGACGCCCTCTCTCTCTTTTCCAGTGATACGATTCGAGACTAGGTTGTGCGAAAGGCTTAAATCAGTCTTCCGCGATCGCTATCACGAAGAACTCCAGGGTTGTTTATTACTTTCACTCAAGAATATTGCTCACGAGTATTGACGGCCTTCGCCGAAATTGATAGGCTTGCGCGCGTTCCAATTTGATTTCGAAAAAAGAGCAGCCGGGGCATACCCGTTTGCAACGATTCACTCAGCCGCATGAGGAGGTAAGACATGAAAGGAAGACTCTTTGGAGTAACAGGCCGTTTAGCCTTGATATCAGGTGTAGTGCTGGCGCTTGGCATCGGCCCGTCGCTTCTGGCCGATGGCGGAGCGCAACACCAGGTCGCTAATTCCAACTTCGGCGTGTCGGGTGGCAACGTCAACGACATCACTGCGCGATTCTGTTGCAGTGGCACGCTCGGATCACTCGTCCAGAGTGCAGGCACGTTTTACATTCTGAGCAACAATCACGTGCTGGCGCGCGCCGATCAAGCCGCAGTCGGAGAAGACATCTCGCAACCGGGACGAATTGACAACAACTGCCAGCTCCCGCCAATCGTCGCAGACTTCACGACGGCGTCACTGCTGGGTACCAACGTCGATGCCGCGCTCGCGGAGCTACGTTCCGGCGCCATGAACACCGCCGGCACGATTCAGGACATCGGCGGAATCAGCAGCGTGGTTAAGGCCCCAACCGTCGGGCTGGCGGTAGCCAAGAGCGGGCGCACAACTGGGCTCACCACTGGAACGATCGGCTCGATCAACACCAGCGTCAACGTTCAGTATCAACGCGGGTGCGGCCAGGGAAAGAAATTCGTCGTGTCATACACCAATCAAGTGGTGATCAACAGCAGCACGTTCAGCGCAGGTGGTGACTCAGGGTCGTTGATTGTTTCCAACAACAGTCCCAGTTGCCATCAACCGGTCGCGCTGTTATTCGCGGGCAGCAGCACGACGACCATCGGCAATCCGATTGGCGAAGTCCTAAACAAACTCACGACCGCGCTCGGCAGCAGCGTCAGCTTTGTTGGCGGCACCTGCACCGCGTCAGTGGACGCGATTTCAGATACACCTCAACTCTCGCGAAGGGCTGTCCGGCTGGCGACGAATGCCATGCGATCGCAGGAAGTTCAGTTGATGTCTCAGCCTGGAATCATCGGCATCGGAGTGGGGGCCGAGGATGCCGTTGCTGGCGATGCCGCGATCGTTGTTTACATCGATGCTAATTCTCCGCTTTCGGCAAAGGTGCCAAGGCGAATCAATGGCGTTCGGGTGAAGAAGGTCTACACTGAGCCTTTCGTCGCTTATTGATCGACAGAACCGAATCTCCAAACTACAAAGAGAGCCAGCGTTCGCGCTGGCTCTCTTTGTTGCTTTCGAATATCCCTACTCGGGCACAATCAGCGCTGACCCCTCGAGTTTCTTGATTACCTGTTTCACCTGCTCGGCGTCTTTCGCCTTCGGCGCAAGTCTCAGGTACTCCCGATAGTGGACGATCGCTCCATCGTAATCCCCGCGCTCAACCAGTGAGTTCGCTAAATTGAAGTGCGCGATCGCGTAGTTGGGCGCCGCCGCGATCGCGCGCTCGTATTCCTTGATCTCACCGTCGCGGTCACCTTTCTTTCGAAGATAACCCGCCAGATTGAAGTGGGCCTCCGGATAATTCTTCTCGATCTCGATCGCTTTCTTTGATTCCGAGATTGCGCCGTTAATGTCCCCGCGATCCGCAAGGAGTATGGCGTAGCTGTAGTGAGCCTCGGCATAGCCCGGCTCCAAACGGATCGCCTCGCGATAGTGCGCTTCCGCGCCAATCAGGTCTCGCTTCTGCTTCAGATCAATCGCAGTCTTGAGGTGATCAACAGCTTTTGAGTAGTGAGACTGCCCCGCGACAGTCTGACTGAGCAAGACCGCCAGCAAAACGGCAAGCACTCCGGCGACCACGCAGATTTTTCCTATCCTCAATCTCATATTTACATTACCCCTTCTCGCCAGATCAACGAACGCGCGAAAATCCAGCGATTCGCGACGGCTCGACAAGCGCCGCGTGAATCAGGGCAAATGCAATGCCGCTACGATCGCGAATGTCATGCGGACTTCTTGAAACTCTTCACCAAACTCGCGCGGTAATTGTTACCGCGATCGTACCCGCTTCTAAATGCTTCCTCGGAATAATTCCGCGGGTAACGAGCCATCAGGTAGTTGACCGCTTCGTCGTATGCTCTGCCGCGAGTCTCGGGATGCAACGCCGCTTCGAAACCGTTTCGATAATTGGTCTCATCCGATTTGAAGTCGCGGCCATCAGCTTTGTAGTGTTCCTCCTCCGCGCCGCGCAACCCCGCCCACCATGATTCCCGCGCCGAATCGATGCCCTCAGCGCCCGCCTCTTCCATCATCCTTCGCACGACATCAACCTGTCTGCCCGAGTGTACGAACGAGATGACGACCGATCGCCCCTGACGCAACGCGTCTTCATAGACGAACAGCTCGTCCTTCGGTAAACCTTCGGTCATCCCTTCATCGAGCGCATCGCCCAGAGCTGCGCCGCCAATCGCCCCGCCCGTCCCTAGAAGCGCCGCTGCAAGGACCCCGATTGCGATCACCGGACCAACTCCGGGCACAAGCACGCTTGCGGCCGCGGCGCCGATGCTCATACCTCCGGCCGCGCCGATCGCTCCGCCGACTACGCCCCCAATCGCTCCCCCAACTCCGGGCTGTTCGGTTTCGGTGGTGGGTACTGAATCGAGTTTTTCCTCGGAAGCGCCCGGCATAAGGCGAACGATGTGATCGTCCGAGATTCCCGCTGATTTGAGATTGTCCGTGGCCCTGGTTGATTCAGCACGGGTCTTGAAGATTCCAGCAACGATTTCCACGTTAACGCTCCTTTGGTTCAGCGCGCTTCAAGGAAATTGCTTTCGTTTACTTAGCTCTCGTTTTCCGAACGCGATGAACGTGTGTGGGATATCGGCAAGCGTCCTGATGACATTATACACGCGCGGCGATGATGCGGCATGCGATCACTGGTGACTCCGCGCGCGATCGCCTATCATAGAAACAACGCGGTCGCTTGTGAACTACGGAGGATGTTGTATGGCGAACCGCACAATTATCTTCTCTTCTCGGATCAAACAAGGCAGCCAGCAGCAACTGACCCACGACCTGCCAATCGAGTTTCCAGCGCAGGCCCTTTCGAACATAACCGAGATCAAACGCGTCTCGATTTGCCAGGGTAATGGCCAATTCATAGCGGTGGTTGAATACGAGGGCGACTTCGAAAAAGTATTCAAGGAATACATTTCGTCGGCCTCCGTTCAGTCCTTTCATTTCAAGATCCAGAAGTTCCTTGAAGACCCGCCGATCTCTGCGGATCCTGCAAAATTGAATCTCGCGGGCGATGTCTTCGTTTGGGACGGCCAACAATTCAACACAGCGACTGGTTGATGCGCAGTGAATCAATGAAACGAGCTCGAACAATCAACCTGAGCCTCGCCGCTTTCGTGCTTGTGTGCTTCTTTCTGCCGTGGGTGGAATTGAGTTGCCTGGGCGTGCGAGATTCCGTGAGTGGCTATGATCTCGCGCGCTCGGGCGACAGACTGCTCTGGCTCGTTCCGATGTTGATGCTGTGTATCATCGGCTTGGCTCTCTCACATACCATCAGGGAGAAATGGCCGGGGATTACTGCCGTTGTGATGACCGTGGGGGGAAGCATCAGCGCTTACGTGATGTTTCACGAAAGGTCCTCGACAAGTTCATCGCCCAGGCTCATCGCAACACAGTGGACATTATTCTTCTGGCTTGGGTTTCTTGCGTGCGTGGGAATCGTGATCAGCGGATTCGCGTGGTACCTTAAGCGATCGAGATCGCCGTAACGCGCGCTTGAGTGTCTAATCCGCGGTCGCTTCGGCTAGCTCTTGAACGCCCACCGAAAAGTAAGCGGCATCGGGATGATGAAACACCAGCGCCGAGACGCTCGCTTCGGGTTCCATCATGAAACCCTCAGTCAGTTGAACGCCGATGTCTTCGGGACGAAGCAAACGGAACAAGTCCGTTTGAAATTCTAAATCGGGACACGCGGGATAACCGAACGAATAACGCTTGCCGCGATAGCGCGCCTGAAACAATTGCTGACGCGTTAGCTCCGGTGGATCGGGGAATCCCCACGTCCAGCGAATCAGCGAGTGCAACCATTCGGCGGCCGCTTCGGCAGTTTCAAGCGCCAGCGCTTGAAGCGCGTATGATCGCAAGTACTCGCCTTTGAGTTTCGCTTCTTCGGCGCGCTCGCGTATGCCTTCGCCCGCCGTGGTGACGAACATCGCGATGTGATCCCGGCCGTTGACGCCTGCGGGTAAGACGAGATCGCTCAGAGAAAGGCCGTCTTCTTTGCGTTGCCGAGGGAAGCGGAAGGTTGCGATGGGAGCTTCAGCCGCCGCGCGCCGCAGATTAAAGGACGTCATCCCAAAAGCCTCGCCCCCAAACGCCGAAGGTGAGGAGAAGGGATCTGGCAGCCTAAAGGCTGGACTTTGAACGTCCGGCAACCTGAAGGCTGAACTCTGAACTCCGTCGAATAGGCGGATCGAATTGCCATCGGGCTCGGCTTCGAAGAACTTCCAAACTGCTTTCACCTTCATCGCACCGGCGCGGCATTCGTCTTTCACCCGTTCGATCTTTTCTTCAAGCTCCCGAGCCTTGATGTCGCCCGCCGCAAGCGCGTCCACAAAACGCCCGCGAAACCCGAGATGCTTGCCATAGAGCATCTGCGGATTAATGTAGCTCCATACGCCATCCAGATCGCTAATCTCCTGATAGTTTGATCTTGCGGTTCCGATCTCCTCGATGTGCCTTTCGAGATCGGGCACTGCCGGAATCGGTACCGCGAGCGAGATCCGCGAGCTCCGCTGCTCGGTTTCATCAACGATGATTTGCGGAGCCGCCGGCTTGATATTCAAATCGCGTTCGAGCAGTTCAGCTTCCAGCTTCGCGCGCGAACCGGAATCCATAAAGCGATTCAACAAGTCGAGCCCGTTCATTGCGTCGTTCGCATACGCCACGGTTCCGGCATACGCAGGCGCGATTTTCGTTCTGGTGAAGCGCTCCGAAAGCGCCGCGCCGCCAACCAGCAACGGCAGATCGATGCCCGCGTCTTTCAAGTCTTCGGCGGTGAGCACCATCTGCTGAGCCGACTTCACCAGCAATCCCGACAGCCCAATCGCATCCACCTTATGCTCGCGCACGCCCTGGATCAAAACTTCCGGCGCGACTTTGATGCCGAGATTCACAACTTGATAGCCGTTGTTCGACAAAATGATGTCGACGAGGTTCTTGCCGATGTCGTGAACGTCCCCCTTCACAGTCGCAAGGATGATTCGCCCGCGAGAACTATCGGCGGCCTTCTCCATGAATTGTTCGAGATAAGACACGGCGGCCTTCATCGCTTCGGCGCTTTGAAGCACCTCGGCGACGATCAGCTCATTGGCGTTGAAGAGCCGTCCGACTTCAGACATTCCAGTCATCAGCGGGCCGTTGATGATGTCGAGCGGCGCCGCTTCCTTTAGCTTCAGATCGAGATCCGCGATCAAGCCTTCCTTGGTTCCTTCGATGATGTAACTCGCCAGTCGCTCGTCGAGCGGGAGGTCGCTCGCCTTCTGTTTCTTCTTAGAAGTCGCCCCGCGAAAGTGCGCGGCGAACGCAGCGATCGGATCATCGCCGCGATTCCACAGCAGGTCTTCGGAAAGCCGGCGCTCTTCTTCGGGAATCGAAGCGTATCGTTCGAGCTTCTCTGAATTCACAATCGCAAGATCGAGCCCCGCCTTCGTGCAGTGATACAGAAAAACCGAATTCAGCACTTCCCTTCCCGCGTCGGGCAGACCAAACGAAACGTTGCTTATGCCGAGAATTGTTTTGACGTGAGGAATATCCTGCTTGATCAAGCGCACGCCTTCGATGGTTTCAACCGCGCTCCCAACGTAGTTCTGATCGCCAGTCGCGCACGGAAACACAAGCGGGTCGATGATGATGTCCTCAGTGCGAATGCCGTAATTTTCGTTGAGCAACTTGACCGAACGGCGCGCGACTTCGAGTTTGCGCTCGCGCGTTATGGCTTGCGCCTGTTCTTTGTCTTCATCGATGCAGCCGACTATCAGCGCGGCTCCGTACTTGCGCGCCAGCGGCGTGACTCGATCGAATTTTTCGAGCCCGTCTTCGAGATTGATCGAGTTGATGATCGACTTGCCCTGGCAATAAGTCAGCGAGCGCTCGATTGCTACAGGATCCGTAGTGTCGATCATGATCGGCGTCTTCACCACGCGAATCATTTTTTCGTAGAACCGGTCTACGTCGTACAGCTCTTCGCGGTCGGCGTTCTGGAGGTTCACATCGCAAACCTGCGCGCCGCCTTTCACTTGTTGCCGAGCGATCTCCGCGGCTTCTTCGTATTTCTCTTCGGTGATCAGGCGTTTGAACTTTCGCGAGCCGACTTCGTTGGTGCGTTCACCTACGATCAACGGGCGTTGGTCGTCGCTCGCTTCGACAAAATCGATTCCAGAAAACAGAGTTCGATGATGCTCAACCGGAACGCGCGGGCGTTTGCCCTCGACCATCTGCGCAAGCGCTCGAATGTGAGCGGGTGTTGTCCCACAGCATCCGCCGACCAGATTGATCCAGCCGTGATCGACGAAGCGTTCGAGCGTCGTCGCCATACTCTCAGGAGTCTCGAGATATATGCCGTCTTCATTCGGAAGGCCCGCGTTTGGTATGCACGACACTCGAGTCTCAGCCTGAGCGGCGAGGCTTCGAATGCGATCGGTCATGAACTCGGGCCCGGTCGCGCAGTTCAAACCGAGCGACAACAGATCGGCGTGCATCATCGAAGTCGCGAACGCTTCTACGGTTTGCCCGGCGAGCATCGTGCCCATCGCTTCGATTGTTCCGGAAACCATCACCGGAACTTTGAAGCCGATCTCGTCAAACAGTTTCCAAATCCCAATCAGCGCCGCTTTGACGTTGCGAGTGTCTTGTTGGGTCTCGACGATCAGGATGTCAACGCCGCCGGCTACGAGTCCCGCGGCCTGATCGTGAAAGGCTTCGATGATTTGATCGAAGGTCACGCCGCCAGTGACCGAGATGGCCTTGGTGGTAGGTCCCATCGAACCGGCAACGAATCTCGGCTTGTTCGAAGTTGAGAATTCCGTCGCGGCTTGCTTAGCAAGCTTCGCGGCGGTTTCGTTGATGAGGTGAACCTGGTCCTGGAGCGCGTATTCGGCAAGCACGATCGAAGTCCCGCCGAATGTGTTTGTCTCGATGATATCGGCGCCAACTTCGAGATAGCCTCGATGAATATCAAGAATGACGTCGGGTCGCGTGATGACCAGGTTCTCGTTACAGCCTTCGAGTTGAGCGCCGCCAAAATCGTCGGCGGTCAGATTGCGAGCTTGAATAGCAGTGCCCATTGCGCCATCAAGCACGAGTATTCGCTCAGCGAGTATGCCTTCCAGTAGCTTTCTTCTTTCTTTTCGTTCAGTCATCACGCATCACGTTTCACTATTCACTTGGCGGCTTCTCTTCCGCGGCCTTCTTCACATCCGAAGGCTTATCCTCTTTCTCATTCGCAGGCCCCAGCAACTTTCTGATCTCAGGTTTCCGCTCGCGAGCCACCGCCGCCATCGTGTAGTAAGCCGACTCGAAAGCCGCTTGAGTCATCGTTTGTCCGCCGCTCACCAGATACTTGTAGCCAATGTCATCGTCGCTATCGACAAAGAAGCTGCCGATCGTAATCGCGTCGTTCGCCGAGAGCAGATACTTGTAGACCTCTTCCTTATTCGTCGCCCCCTTCAAGCTGCCGAAGTTGTAAATGTAAAACCCCAGCAGATTTTTTCTGCGATCATTCACAAGCACGATCGTGAGCTTGGTGCCTTTAGCATCGGGGTAATTCGACACCACCATGTCCGGCCCGCTCTTGACTTCATCGATGGTCGAGCCCGTGCGTTGCAGGTACTGCTTCATACGCTCTGCGAACGTGAGCCGAACCACCGGCTTCGGTTTAGGCGGCTGTGTCTGCTCAGTGCCCGTCTGCTGCGCGAAAGCGTTTCCCACGACCACCGCCAGCATAACGAGAACCGTTGCGATCAATCTAATTTTCATGTCTAACCCCGTGCTCACACCGATCACAGAGAGCTTCCCCGTGTGCCCCGTGGTTCAATCCTTCTTCATATACTCATCAAGCGTAGGCGTGAACTCGTCGGCGATTCGCAGCAACTCAGTCACGCCGACTCGAAACGCATCGTATGAAACTCCGTTCTCGGTCGTGAACGTAAACCGCGCGCCGATGTCGCCCTGCGCATCGGCGAAGAACGTCGCGAAGGCCCGATGATTCGCCTCAAGCAATCGCTGAAGCAGCTTCTCTCGATCCGTCCCTCTCGCGAGGTTGAAGTATCGGCCTTTGAGCTTCGGATAGACGGTCAGCACCAGCGACTTGTCGCGGCGAAGCTCGACATAAAGATCAAGCCGTTCAGCATTGCGGTTTTCGCTGCGCGGAACGACCACAGCATCGGCGTTTTTCGGATGGGGCACGTAGCGCAATCCCATCTTGTGGAGATATCCTCGAAGAGTCTCGACGGTCATCGCTTGCTGTTGAGCAGCGCTCGCGCTGCAAACAAGAAGCATCGCACTGACGATCAACGAGACAATCAATCGCTTCGTCATAGAGTTTTTCAACCTATCATCGCGACTCCGCGAATCGCAACTGTGACTAACCACGGGGAGCACGGGGAACACGGGGAAGGCTATAGAGAGCGATTGGTCTTTCCCATTGCTCCCCGTGATCCCCGTGGTTAGTTCTATTCACAAGACGCTGAACACATCCAAAGCGTATTGAACTCTCCCGAACGGCGCGGATACCTGTACGCCTTGCACCAACTCGCGAACCTCGAGCAACGTCTCGCGCGCGATTGCCAATCCCTCTTCGCGAGCCGCGTCCTTGTCGGTGATTCGCTCCATCCGCTTAAGCACGGACTGAGGAACGACCACGCCGGGCACTTCATTCGCCAGGAACTCCGCGTTGCGATATGACACCAGCGGCCAGATGCCGGCGATGACCGGAATGCGACAGTGCTCGATCCGTTTCAAGAAACTCTTGAGCTGTTTGACGTCAAATGTCGGCTGAGTGATCGCGAACTCCGCGCCTGCTTCGACCTTCCATTCGAAACGCCGCAGCTCGTAATCCATATCGACCGCGCAAGGGTTCACGCCCACTCCGATGAAGAAGGAGGTCGGCGCGCCTATCGGGTTGCCGCCGATGTCGAGCCCGTGATTTAAGCGATTCACCATGTTCACGAGGCCGATCGAATCGATGTCGAACACCGCGGTCGCTTCGGGATAGGGTCCCATCTTCGGCGGATCGCCGGTGATGATTAGAAGATTCCTCAACCCCAACCCTGCCGCGCCCAGCAAGTCGCTGGTCATTCCCAGAAGATTCCTGTCCCGGCAGCAATAGTGAACCACGGTTTCAATCCCCACGCGCTGTTCGATGAGCGTCGAAACCGCGAGCACTCCCATTCGCGATTGCGCGCGAGGCCCATCGGGAACATTGACAGCATCGACACCAGCATCTTTCAAGACACGCACGCCTTCGAGCATCTTCGATGGATCGACGCCCTTGGGGGGAACTATCTCAACCGAAGTGACGAATTCCTTCGCACAGATTTTCTTCGCGAAGCGAGACCGCTCGGCACAGGGCACGACCTGAACATCAGGCGGCTTGTCTTCGGGCACGAACACGCGCACGGTTGACCGGCCCGGCGAAAGCGCGGCCGCCGCGTTGGCGATTTGCTTTATGTGCTCCGGCGTAGTGCCGCAGCATCCGCCGACGAATTTTGCGCCCGCCTGAATCAAACGCTTGGCGTACTTCGCCATGTATTCTGGCGAGGCCATATAAAACATTCGCCCATCAACCTGTCGTGGCAATCCGCCGTTTGGTTGAGCAGAAAGCTTGCGTCGTGTGACCTCGCGCATCTTCTCGATGGCTTCGAGCATCGTGTGAGGCCCGACCGAACAGTTCAGTCCGATGACATCGGCTCCCCACTCATCGAGTTGCTTTGTGAAAGCTTCGGGCGCCGTGCCGTAGCTGGTGTTCCCGTCCGTTTGAATCGTCATTTGGGCGACTATGGGCAAATCCGAAATCGAGCGCACGGCCAGCAATGCTTGTTGAATTTCAGTGACGTCCGAGAACGTTTCGAACACGAATAAATCGACGCCCCCTTCGAGCAGCGCTTCGGCTTGCTGGCGAAAAATCTCGAGCGTCTCTTCGGCGGAGGTCTTTCCATAGGGCTCGATGCGAATACCGAGAGGCCCGATCGCGCCGGCCACGAAGGCTCGATCGCCCGCGGCCTCGCGTGCTATGCGCGCGCCCGCGTGATTGATCTCGTAGATCTTGTCGTCAAGCCCATAGCCGCCGAGTTTTACGCGATTCGCACCATAGGTATTTGTTTCGATTATGTCCGCGCCGGCCTTGACGTAATCGCGCTGAACGGCGAGCACGAGATCGCGGCTCGCCAGATTGAGTTCGTCGTAGCAGCGATTGATGTACACGCCGCGTTGATAGAGCATCGTGCCCATCGCGCCGTCGAAGACATAGACTCGATCGTCGGTAACTGCGTCGCGAAAATCTTTCATAAGGTTTCGAGTTTGAAGGTAACGGTATTAACCAACTCTCTCAATCAATAAGTCAGCCGGCTAAAGCCGGTACTCTGAACGCCCGCTCTGAACAACCGCTCGGAATGCTCGGCGCTCCTAAACGACAAAAACCCCGCGCTAAACTGCGCGAGGCTGATTCGGGCTGTTTAGCAGTTTTTTACGTGGAGCAATTTGCTTAAATCGCCACGATAAGTTTTCGACGCGGCTAGAGTACACCGGCAGACAGGCCAGAGTCAATTGTCGTCGCTGTTGTAGCAGTCCTACCCGCATGCTAGATTCAGCTTTGTCCAATGAATAAGGAAACGAATGATGATCAGAAGTCTGCGGGTCGCTCGTTGACCGGAGAAGATGACGAGATCACGGCCATCCCTCCCGATTGGCTTGCGGAATTCGAAGCCGCTGCTCGTCGTTCACTTGAAACCAGAATGCGCTACAGCTTCATTCACACCTACAAGCCTGTGATGGATGACGCAACGTATCGCTCATTCGACACGATGGAAGACTATCGCCGGTGGTGTGAAGAGAATCTTCCCTCCTGGTTAGGCTATGGCCGCGTTTGAATATCGACAGGCACAGGAAATACGAGACGCGTTTTCGCGCCACGGTGTGCGCTACCTCTTCATCGGAAAGTCAGGCGCGATCCTTTTGGGATTCTCAGACACAACTCAGGACGCGGATGTTTTTCCGGAACGCTCGCTTGAGAACGGGCGCGCGATGGTGACAGCGCTCCGAGAGCTGGGCTTCGATTTGACTGGCGAGCAAGCAGCGGAGATCGAGCGCGGAAAGGACTTCGTTCAATTAAAGAACGGACCGTTTGACCTCGACCTCATCTTCGCTCCGGATGGAATCGAGCGCTTCGAAGACGCGTGGCGGCGGCACATCGACGTCGAAGGCTTCCCGGTGTGTCATCTGGACGACATCATCGCCAGCAAGGCGGCGGCGAATCGCGAACGCGACCGGGAGTCACTGCCTCGGCTGAGAGCTTTCAGGGAGTACTGGCTAAAACAACGGAGACCGTGAGCGCCTGGGTCTCATCCGCAAACAGTAACTGGATTGTCTCCTCATCCGCACAGCACCGATCCGCCATTAACGTTCAGCACTTCTCCCGTTATGTGACGCGCCAAGTCCGAGGCCAGGAACAGAATCGGTCCGGCTATGTCATCAGCCGATGCGACTCGCCTCAGCGGAATATCGGCCACAATTCTTTCGATCTCGCGAGACCGCCGCAACGGTTCGGCCGACATATCCGTATCCACCCAGCCCGGCGCCACGCAGTTCACGTTTATGTCGAACGGGCCAAGCTCGCTTGCCAGAGATTTGGTCAGCGAGATAATGCCGCCCTTTGAAGCCGCGTAGTGCGAATGATTCGCCTCGCCTCGCTGACCGGCGGTCGAGGAAACGGTGATGATTGAGCCCGATCTCTGCTGCTTCATGTACTTGGACGCGAATAGACAACACGCGAACACGCCTTTGAGGTTGACGTCGATAGTCTCCTGCCACGCGCTCTCGTCCAATTTGTCGATTGCTCCGCCGGTCCAAATCCCCGCGTTCGCCACGACGACATCTATGCGCCCGAATTCCTCGACCGTTCGGCGAAACAATTCACGCACATCGTCGAAGCGAGACACATCGGCTCGAATCGCAACCGCCCGCGAGCCCAGTGATCTAGCGCGCTCAACAATGCCTGCCGCTTCAGCTTCGTGCTTGAAATAATTTACGGCCACCGCGGCGCCGGCTTCGGCGAATCGTATCGCCGCCGCGGCGCCTATGCCTCGCGACGCTCCCGTAATCAGCACGACTTTCCCGTTTAGATCCGTCATTGATCGCCTCCTTTCGAATGTCCGCGAACAGCAGCTCGCCGGTGATTGAGCCCGACGGCGACTCGCTCATCGAGGTATTAACCGCTGATCGTCGCTGCCTTCGGTTCGCTGATTCCCTCAGCGGAAATCAGCGTCACGGAGTCCGCGAAAATCCGCGGTTAATAACGTCGATGAGCGATAGATCCGACAATCTTCTTAGCCTCCCGCTATCGCGAGAACGATCGCGAGTTCCGCACCGTCTCGGACTCGCGTCGACAGATTGTCGAGGAAGCGAATGTCTTCGCCGTCGACGTATATGTTGATAAATCGGCGCAGCTTGTCTTCGTCCTCGCAAATTCGTGAGCCGAACCCGTGAAATGATTCATCAAGGCTCGCGATGATTTCTCGAACCGTTCCCGGCTCGGCCTCAACAACGTCTGCATCGCGCGTGATCTTGCGCAATGCCGTGGGTATCGTCAGCTTTATTGACATGGGTTTCTCCTTTTGGTCGCGTGAGATCGATCAAACCGTTGCCGCCAGTCCCGACGCCACGCGATCGAAGTGGTCGATCTTCGGCTCGATGCAAATCGGCTTGGGAAGCTTCACAGCGTCCGGTGTCTTCAAACCATTTCCAGTAATCGCGATGACTGTCAGATCATCCGTGTTGATCCGGCCCTGCTCGATGAGCTTCTTTGTTACGGCGATCGTCACGCCGCCCGCGCTTTCAGCGAATATGCCCTCGGTCTCGGCGAGCAGTTGTATGCCGGCGGCTACTTCTTCATCGCTCGCGTCGTCTGCCCAGCCTCGTGTTTGTGCGATCAGCCGCGCGGCGTGATAACCGTCGGCGGGATTGCCGATAGCGAGCGACTTCGCGATCGTGGCGGGCTTGACCGGTTTGATTTCCGTTGAACCGCGTTTCACGGCTGACGTAATCGGATTGCAACCCTCGGCCTGCGCTCCAAACAATCTCGTGCCCACTTCTTCAAGCAATCCGAGCCGCTCGAGTTCTTTGAGTCCCTTGTGAATTTTCGTAATCAGCGAACCGCCGGCCATCGGAACGACGATGGCTGCCGGCGCGCGCCAACCGAGCTGTTCCGCGATCTCGTAGCCAAACGTCTTTGATCCCTCTCCATAGAAAGGCCGGAGGTTCACGTTGACGAATCCCCACGGATAACGCTCGGCCAGTTCGGCGCACAAGCGATTCACATCATCGTAGTTGCCGCGAACGGTGATCACCTGCGCGCCGTAGATCGAAGTCGCGATGATCTTGTTAAGCTCGAGGTTATGGGGAATCAGGATGTACGCGGGCAGTCCGGCCGAGGCGGCACTGGCGGCAACCGAGTTCGCCAGGTTCCCCGTCGATGCGCAGCCCACGGCTTCAAGTCCGAATTCGAGGGCCTTGTTGATTGCGACCGCGGTCACCCGGTCTTTGAAAGAAAGCGTCGGGGAATTGACGCTGTCGTTTTTGATGTAGAGATCGCGGATGCCCAACACACGCCCAAGCCGCTCGGCGCGAATGAGAGGAGTTCCGCCGCTAGCGAGTCCGACCGCAGGCTCCCGCTCGAGTGGCAGCAACTCGCGATAGCGCCACAGGTTGTTTGGACGCGCGGAGATTACTTCACGCGATAGCACGCGAGAGATCGCGTCGTAGTCATAGTCGACCTCGAGTGGCGCGAAGCACTCCTCGCATCCCGCGATTGCTCGCTTCGAATACTCGCGCCCGCACTCACGGCACTTCAATCCATTGATAAAAGTCATTTCTATCCTCCGGCTTGCCGGAGACTGAAAAAGCCCCGCGCTAAAACTAGCGCGAGGCTTTGAATTCACTCCGGCTGTTTAGCAGTTTTTTACGTGGAGCAAGTCACCTTTAAATCGCCACGTGTTTACTGTGAAAAGAACAAAAGACCCGCGCCAAACAGCGCGGGCCTTTTAATCTCCGTCGCGGTTTAGCACATTTTTACGTGGAGCAATTTGCTTAAATCACCACGTCCTTCGCAGGAGCCCGCAGAATACAACGGCTGTTTTCCGCGAGTCAAGAAAATTCGTCATAAATTCAAAACTTTGTGCTTGACCTCTCCGTAGTAGAGCGTGTATACGTTGAAACCTGAAGTTCGATAACCAAGGATTTATGAGAAACGCGACGCGAGATTCCTATTGCATCTGTTGTAGCGCGCCAGAGGCGCGCTCGCACAGAGCCAATAGTGGAGTCTGCTCGCTTGAAACCTGAGAAGTAAATACATCACGAGCTTTTTAAGCTCGAGACTGTTCAAGAAAAACCCACTATCGGCTCTGCCGGTGGTGGGTTTTTCGTTTTTGCCGAGGTCGAGTTCCGCGAATGAACGACGCTCTAACAACTGGAAAGGTCTACTTGATCGGCGCGGGGCCCGGCGATCCGAAACTTCTCACGTTGAGAGCCGCCGAAGTGATCGCCGAAAGCGACGCGATTGTCTATGACCATCTGGTGAACCCCGAAATCCTTGCGCATTCACGTCGCGAAGCCGAGTTGATCTATGTTGGAAAACGCGCGGGCGAGCCTTCAATTTCCCAATCACACATCAATCGAGTTCTGATGGCCCAGGCGCAGCGCGGGCAGGTCGTGGCTCGGCTCAAGGGCGGTGATCCGTTCATTTTCGGGCGCGGTGGCGAAGAAGCCGAAGCTCTGGCCGGCGCCAACATTCAGTTCGAAGTTATTCCCGGAGTTTCATCGGGGATTGCCGCGGCGGCTTACGCCGGTATACCTCTCACTCATCGCGATTACTCTTCAAGCGTGGCATTCATAACAGGACACGATGCCGCGCACGGCAAGCGGCCGGCCGTTGATTGGTCGATTGCAGCTCACGCGGCCGACACACTTGTGATTTTCATGTGCGCTCAGACGATCACCAGAATCGCACGCGAGATCATCGCGAGCGGCCGCGAAGCAGCAACGCCGATCGCAATCATTCGATGGGGAACCTATCAGCACCAGGAAGTTTTCACCGGCACGCTCGAAGATTTGGTTGCCGCCGATGAAATGTCAGAGGGCGGCCTAACGATTGATCCGCCGGCGATTGCAGTCATCGGAGACGTCGTTCGGCTCGCCGACAAACTCGCGTGGTTTGGCGATTCACCATTCGAGCAATTACTCGGCGCGTCGGCGGCGCCGCTCACAAACATTCAATTGGAGATGGTATGACAAGTAATTTGGTTCACCCGGCACCGTCCGATAAAGAGCTCGCACGGCTGGACTACGCCTCGGCTCGGTTGGAAGAAGCAGAACCCGAGCAGACGCTGGAGTGGGCCTTCGATAAGTACGGAGAGTCACTAACTTTGGCGACAGGATTTGGCGCCGAAGGCGTCGCGCTCATCGATATGGCGGTCAAGATCAATCCGCGGATCGATGTCTTCTTCCTGGATACGTCCTTCCTGTTTCCGGAAACGTACGAGCTTCGCCGCCGCATAGAAGAGCGCTACAAGATCGAGATTCGATCGTACGCGGCGGACCTCACACCCGAACAAGAGGAACTGAAATTTGGCGCGAAGCTGTGGTCGACTGATCCTGATCTTTGTTGCCGCTTGAGAAAGCTCGAGCCGCTCCGTGAAGCCTTGCGAAATCGCCGCGCGTGGATCACCGCGATTCGCCGCGATCAAACTCTCGAGCGCGCGTCTGCTCGCATCGTCGAGTGGGACTATCAATGGCGGCTCGTGAAGATCAACCCGCTGGCGCGCTGGAGCAAGGAGCAGGTGTGGGATTACATCGCGCGAAACGACGTTCCTCACAATCCGCTGCACGACCGCGGCTATCCCAGCATCGGTTGCACCCATTGCACGACCCAGGTGCGCCCCGGTGAACCCGACCGCTCGGGCCGATGGTCCGGGCAATCCAAGAATGAGTGCGGGCTCCACGCCGCGCCAAACCGGATCGAACTTATACCAAAGAGCGACGCGTTCGCTCGCCGAGAAGCCGAACCGAAGCGCTGACTTCGGCAAACATACTTGAAGGTGGAACTTTGAATTATGAGTGATGTGAGGGACGACAACGGATTGGTAATTTGGCTGACTGGACTCTCAGGAGCGGGCAAGTCGACGCTCGCCCAAGCGCTGTCGGCTCGACTAACAGCTACGGGCCGTCGAGTTGAAACGCTCGACGGCGACGAAGTTCGCGAGAACCTGAGCCGCGGGCTTGGATTCTCACAACAAGATCGTGAGACGAACATCCGCCGTATCGGTTTCGTCGCGCGACTGCTGGCGCGCAACGGGGTAGTGGTACTCGGCGCTGCTATCTCTCCATACCGGCAGTCGCGCGGCGATGTTAGACGTTCGATCGAAAGCGAAGGCTTGCGATTCGTCGAAGTTTTTGTGCGATGTCCAATCGAAACGTTGATTGGCCGCGATGTGAAGGGTCTCTACGCCAAAGCGCTCTCGGGCGAGGTCAAGCAGTTCACCGGCATCAGCGATCCGTATGAAGAACCGCTCGAGCCTGAGATTGTCGTTGATACTTCCGAGGAATCAATCGAAGAAAGCACGGCAAAGATTCTTGGGCATGTTCTGAATGTTCAGGCGGCGTCTGTTGAGTCGTGTGAACTTTTCATCCCCATGGAATTGACCGAATCATTTGCGGGAGCAGCCTATGAACAAAATCGAACAGATTAAGCAGGCGAAAGACGGGCTCGACGCGGTGGCTGACATCTATCGTTACGCCGAAGCTCGCCAGTTTCACATCTCGCCCGAAGACGAGGCGCTGTTCAAATGGTATGGCGTGTACACTCAACGCCCGGCCGACGACGGCTACTTCATGGTTCGCCTCCGAATTCCTGGCGGACAGTTGACGTCGAAGCAACTGCTCGCGATCGCGGATTTGTCTCGAGACTACGGCCGAGGCCTCGCCGACATCACCGTTCGTCAGAACATCCAGCTTCATTGGGTGAGGATTGAAAACATTCCGGCGATATTCCAGGCGCTCGAACGCGTTGGGCTATCGACAACCGAAGCTTGCGGAGACACGGTTCGCAACATAATCAGTTGCCCTGTTTCCGGAGTTGACTCGGATGAGCTTTATGACGCGACGCCTCTGATCATGCGCGTGAATGATTTCTTCGTGGGCAATCGCGAATTCTCAAACCTGCCACGCAAATTCAAGATCGCGATAAGTGGATGCGCCGTCCGCTGCGTTTATCCCGAGATCAACGACATCGGTTTGTTCGCGGTGCGCGATGACGACGGCGCGGTTCGCTTTCGTGCGCGAGTCGGCGGGGGACTCTCGACAACGCCCCGCTTCTCAAAAGACCTGGGTGTGTTGATCGAGCCAGACGAAGTGGTCGACCTGTGCGCAGCCGTCGCGTCGGTGTTTCGCGACGAAGGCAATCGCGAGAATCGCAAGCGCGCGCGTTTGAAGTTCCTCGTCGAGCAATGGGAGATCCCCCGCTTCCGCGATGAAGTCGAATCGCGGCTCGGCCGAAAGCTCCGCCGCGCCGAGGAGCCCGAAGCTCCGGCGATAACGGCGCGCGATCGCACTCATCTTGGAATACATCGCCAGCGAGGCGACTCGTTGCACTACGCCGGCGTTGCGATCGTCGGCGGCAGGACCTCCGCCGATGGTCTAAGGATTCTCGCCGAGCTTGCTGAAAAACATGGTCGCGGCCGGCTTCGAACGACTAACACACAAAACATAACCCTGCTCGACATCGAGAGCGAGAACCTCGATGCGCTGAAGCACGAGCTAACCGCCGGAGGCTTCGATTACGAACCATCGTGGGCGCGGCGCGGTATGATTGCGTGCACTGGGATTCAGTTCTGCAAGCTTGCAATCGCCGAAACTAAAAACCGAGCGAGAGAGCTGGACGCTTACCTTGCCGAGCAGGTTGATCTCGAAGATCGACCTCGAATCAGCGTGACGGGATGTCCAAACGCTTGCGGGCAACATCACATTTGCGATGTTGGTTTGGAAGGTTCGCTGACAACGATAGACGGAGTAAAAAAAGAGACGTTTCAAGTTTTTCTCGGCGGCGGCGTAGGCGAACACGAAACTTTCGCGAGAAGGATTGGTGTGCGTCTACCGTCCGATGAACTCGCAGAATCGATGGCCCGGTTGTTTAAGCGTTACGCTGAAGACAAAGCAGACGGCGAGACGTTTCAGGAATATTGCCTGCGTCACAGCAACGAAGAGCTGGCGCATTATCTGCTCGGGCCTGCGGCTCAACTTGCGAATCACCATCATCAAGCCGGCATCGAAACGCCGAGGGTTAGCTCCGGGGATTGAACGGATTGACCTTTCATGCGAAGACCTCGGGGTCGCAATCAGTAAAAAACTCATCGTGTAGCAATCGAACAACACGCTCAACCTCGACATCGTCGATCACGAAGGTCACGTTTATTTCGGATGCGCCCTGGCTGATCATGTTCACGTTGGTGCTTTCGATTGATTTGAACAACCGCGCCGCAACCCCAGGTGTGAACTTCAAATTATCGCCGACTACACACACAATCGCTTTCTGTCCTTCAACCGTTACATCTCCGATGCCGGAGAGGTCCCGCTTAATCGCATCGAGACGATCCGGATCATCCAGCGTCATCGATACCGAAACCTCAGACGTCGTCACCACGTCAACCGAAGTCTCGTGGCGTTCGAATACATCAAAGATCGTGCGCAGAAAACCGTAGGCCAAAAGCATTCGGGTCGACGTAACATTCACGATCGTGACGCCTCGCTTGAACGCAATCGACTTGATGATGTTTTTCGAAGCGCGAGGCTCGGCGACAATCAGCGTGCCTTCGCATGCCGGGTTGCGGGTGTTGTAGATGTGAACGGGAATTCCCTTCTCGACTGCGGGGAGCACCGTGCTCGGATGAAGGACCTTTGCGCCAAAGAATGAAAGCTCCGACGCCTCGGCGAAAGAGATCACTCGGATGCGGCGAGCTTCGGGTACGATTCTAGGGTCCGCGGTCATCAGGCCATCGACGTCAGTCCAAATTTCAATCGACTCTGCATCAAGCGCGGCGCCGATCAAAGCCGCTGAATAATCCGAGCCTCCGCGCCCAATGGTCGTCGTCGCCTCACTTCTTGTGGCGCCAATGAAACCCTGCGCAATCGGCACGTGGTGCTGGGCGAGCAGCGGCTCGAGCACTTCGCGCGCGCGGATATTAATCTCAATCATATCGGGAGTCGCGGCGGTGAAGCGATCGTCGGTGATGATAAAGCCGCGCGAATCGACAAGCTCTGCGCTGATGCCGCTCACAACGAACGCCGCGGTCACGAGTCGCGATGAGAGCCGCTCGCCGAAAGAAACGATTGCATCCTGGCTGCGCGGCGTAAGCTCGCCAAGCGTAGCGACGGAGCGCACAAGATTTTCCAACTCGGCCACGAGAGCTTTCGTGGAAGCCTCGACTTCACCGATCAAAGTCGCATTGGCACTTGGATCGAGCAACTCTCGAGCGACGCCAAGATGCCGCTCGAGAAGCGCGTGAACGCCAGCGGAAGCTTCCTCATACCGGCGCTCCCTCGCCGCGTGCGCGATCTGGAGCAACGCGTCGGTGACTCGCGCCATTGCCGATACGACCACCACGGGGGCGCGATGCAAACGCCCCTTGACGATGCCGGCCACTCGATTGATGGCGGCGGCATCCTCAACGGATGTGCCGCCGAATTTCATTACAATCATTTCTCTTTCCAGCGTGAAATCAACGTATCGTAGACTGTCCAGTCCGCGGCATCCTGTCAAGAAGATATCGGCGGGCCGAGGCGCACTCAGATGACCGGAGCATTAAATTGAAGCACAGCGCACTTTTAGTAACCATCCAGAGCTCATATTCGTCTTGTAAGGTGTTGACCCGCGGGCATTCGCGCGGGTCAGCACTGGTTCTTTGCACAGAAATCTGGCGGTGTGCAGGCTTGGGGTTGATGAAAACCGGGAAACAAGGCTAGCGTTAGTGCGTTGGGTTCATCCAAACTCGATCAACCTGTCGCGCCAAGTTGCTTCGCGCCAACGGGCGTGGACGCGACAAGCAGCATCAAACGGGAACAATTCCCGCAAATCAGTGGAGCGAGGATTGAAGCAGGTCGATAACCGCAACGCTCAGACCACCGCGCGACGTGCTGCGGTCAGCGACGCTTCTGAGCAAGCCCCGGTCAACGTGATTCAACCGGGTGATGAGACCACGACTATCGGCGTTGAACAGTTCCCAGGCAGCGACATCGACCAGACGGATATCGACACCGCGGTGCTGCCGGCGACCGAGGATGATGAGATCATCAAACGCAGCCTTGCGGGTGATGAGGACGCTTTTGAGATTTTGGTTCGGCGTCACAGCTCACGGGTCTTCAGCATCATCGGCAGCTTCTTTCGCCGCCGGGACATGGTGGAGGACATCGGCCAGGAAGTATTCGCCAAAGCGTTCTTCTCGCTGAGCACCTTTACGCTGGGGCGGTCGTTCGAAGCGTGGGTAGCGAAAATCGCAGTAAACGCATGCTACGATCACCTTCGAGCCGGACGCCGGCGAATCGATCAACAGTCGCCCCACGAGACGCAGCAGGAAGATGAATGGTTCGAGCTTCAAATGCTTGAAGTCGCAAGGGCAAGGCACGCAAGCTCCGAGCGGCAACGCGACGCCGCCGAGATCGCCGAGAGGCTGCTGTCGAAGCTTGATCCGGAAGACCGGCTGGTGGTCGTGCTGATTGATCGCGATGGGTTTTCGGTGAAGGAAGTTTCTGAGATGACCGGTTGGGGTCAATCGAAAGTGAAAGTTCGCGCCTTTCGCGCGCGTCGAACGCTGAGAGCGGCGATGAAACGATTGGTGCTGAGCGGAGAGCGTATGCAGAGGAGCAAGAAGAAATGAAGGATGGTGAGATCAAAATGACATGCCGTCAGACACGAAAACATTTTGCCGCGCTTGATAATCACAGCCTCGCAATATCAGAGCGCGCGGCATCCGAGCATCACATAGCCGATTGCTCTCGATGCGCGTTGGAGTTTCGCTTGTTCGCATTGCAACGAGCGACGCTCGACGCTGCGTCGAGCCCTGAGCCGGTGGTCCCTGACGAGGATTTCTTCAGAGGACTTCGCGCGAGGATTGCGCGCGGTATCGAAACCGCTCCCCTAAGATTGCCCGATGAATCATGGACCAGCGCTTTGCTGTTGACCGCAAAGCAACTGATTCCGGCGATGGCTGTATTGTTGTTGTTGATGGCCGGGGCGACGTTGTTTTGGGGCGAGGCTCCGTCGGGAGGAGTCGATCGCGCGGCCCTACGGCCAAGAGAGCGAGTCGTCTTCGGCGATATGTATGATTATCCCGCGCCCACGCGTGACGATGTGCTGGAAACCCTAGTTGCCCTCGAGGAGAAGTGAATATGGAAACCAAGACAAGCAGCCAAACAAAGGCTCGATTGATTGTGGTGACGGTATTCGTGATCGGCTTTGCGGCCGGCGCGCTGTCCTTGAATTTGTATGAGCAGATGACCAGCTCCGCTAAGAAGGACATGCCCCAGCACGGTACCGAGTTCCTCATCAAACGAATGGACGAGCGAGTGGGACTGACGACCGATCAACAGGACCAGATCAAAAAGATCCTCGATGAAACAAGCGAGAAGTACCGCGAAATCAGAAGCGAACTCGAGCCTCGGATAAAAGACTTCGAACCCAGGTTCAATGCTGTTCGTGAACAGTCACGTGATCGAATTCGAGCGCTGTTAACCCCCGACCAGCTTCCGAAGTATGAAAAGATGATCGAAGAACGCGACCGGATGCGCGAACAGGAAAGAGAACGGAACAAGAAGTGATCCGCCGAGGTTCCAGCGGTTCGTTTTCTCGGGGCGAACTTAATCTGTGGAACTTGTACCTCGCGGCATCCGAAGTAAAGACGTGATGAAGAAGAACATGAAAAAAACAATCTCCATTTCGCTCAGCCTGCTGATCCTCACGATCGGGTTTTCAGGATTCGCCGGACCGGCAACGGCTCAGGCTCAATCCTTGATCGAGTTGCGAGGCACGGTGATAGACGAAACAAATGCATATATCACCGCCGCCCCGCTTGCGCTGGACGACGGCAAAGGCCAGAAGTACAACACCATCGCCGACGATCGCGGCCGCTATCGCTTCACGGTCAAGCCGGGCACTTATACGTTGACGGTCGAGGTCGAAGGCTTTGCGAAGTTCTCGCAAGAGATCGATCTGACGGCCAAGCAGTCGGGTCCCTTCGATGTGAAATTAAAGGTGGTCATCGCCGAGCAGGTCGAGGTGAAAGAGAATTCTACGGGCCTGTCCACCGAACCGGACAAGAACCTTTCGGCAATCACCCTGACCGAAAAAGACCTCGAAGCGTTGCCCGATGATCCCGATGAGTTGCTGGACACGCTGCGGCAGATGGCAGGCGCGGCCGGAGGCGACGCCAACGTCTACGTCGGAGGCTTCCACGAGCGCGGCCAGATTCCACCCAAGGAGGCTATTCTCAGAATAAACATAAACTCGAATCCTTTTTCGGCGGAGCATTCAGAAAGCGGATTTGGCCGAATCGAGATCATCACCAAACCCGGCGTGGACACCTATCACGGGGGCTTCAATATCAACTTCAACGACGAGTCGCTCAACGCGCGCAATCCGTATGCGTCGTTCAGAGCGCCGTATCAAACGCGCAGGTACGGAGGCTATTTCAGCGGGCCGATCATCAAGAATCGCGCGGGCTTCTTTTTGGATTTTTCACGAAACGAACTAAACGAAAACGATGTGACCAACGCGATAGTGCTGAACCCGGTCACATTCCAGCCGCAGCCGTTTCTTACGACCTTTCTCACTCCGGGGCGCAACTACAACGTCGCCGCTCGCACGGATATTGCGCTGACGAAGAAGCACACTCTCGGCTTTCAATATCGGCATTCGGAAAACAGCAGGCTGAGCGGAGGCGGAGGCGGATTTGTTCTGCCGGAGCGCGCGTCTACTTCGTCATCACATGAGAACATGTTCCGATTCTCGCTCACAACAATCGCGAGCGAGCACGCGGTCAATGAGATTCGTCTTCAGATGAGCCAGCGATCCAGCCAGTCGCGCGGATTGTCGAATGCGGTAGCCGTCAATGTGCTGGATGCGTTCAACGGCGGCGGCAGTCAGAGTTTTTCGGATAACATAAATCGAAACCTCGACGCTAACGAAGTGCTCACCTATACGCATAAGTCCCATACGTTCAAGACCGGTTTCACGGCGGAGGGAGATCAGTACGAAAACCTGAACCGTTCAAACTTCAACGGCACGTTCACCTTTAGCTCGCTGCAGCAGTATGCCGCGGTTCTCCAGGGAGACCCGGCAGCGCGCCCTTCTCAGTTCTCGATCAATCGTGGCGATCCGTTCGTTGGGTTCACGCAGTGGGAATACGGATGGTTCCTGCAGGACGATTGGAAGGTCTCGCCGAAGCTCACGCTTTCGTTTGGCTTGCGGCAGGACTTCCAAACTCATCTCAAGGATAAGATGAATTTTGCGCCGCGCTTCGGCTTTGCCTGGCAGCCGAACAAGACGAACACGATCCGCGGCGGCGGCGGCGTCTTCTATACCCGCCTCGATTCGGGTGTGACATCGGATACCATCAGATTCGATGGAGAACATCAGCAGCAATTCGTCATCCAGCGGCCGAACTTCTTCGGCAGTATTCCCGACAACTTCGAAATCGCTGAGAGAATTCTGCCAACGACCCGCATCAAGAGCGAGGACCTGAACGCGCCGTACACGGTCCAGGGAAGCCTGAGCTATGAGCGCCAGTTGTCGAAGAGCATTTTTGCGTCCGCTATGTACAACTACTTCCGCGGCGTGCACCTTTTCCGATTGCGGAACATCAATGCTCCGCTCGGATTCGACAACGGGCTGCCGGTTCGTCCGTTCCCCGGCGAAGGTCCGCTTCTTCAGTATGAATCGACCGGCTTTGCGAGGCGGCAGGAGTTGCGAATCGGAGTGCGCGCGAACATCAATCAGAAGATTTCGGTATTCAGCTTTTACACGCTGGGTTCGTCACACAACGATACCGATCGCGCGACCAGCTTGCCGTCCGATCCTTATGATCTCGCGCTCGAGTATGGCCGCGCCTCTTTTGATCCTCGGCATTCGTTCAATCTCGTAGGAAATTTCACGCTGCCGCTCTGGGAGTTGAGGCTCACACCGAATGTCAGTCTGAGAAGCGGAAATCCTTTCAACATCACGACCGGCCGCGATAACAACGGCGACAACTCGTTTCTTGACCGGCCGGCGTTTGCGAAGCCGGGCGATCCCGGCGCGATCGTAACCCGGTTTGGAACTTTCAATCCAAATCCCGGGCCCGGCGATATCATTATTCCTCGCAACTTCGGGCAGGGCCCTGGGTCGATAAGCGTGAACGTCGGCATATCAAAGACATTTGGCTTTGGCCCGCCGCCAAACAATTTTCCGGGAATGTCTCAAAATCGCGGCGGTCAACAAAACGGGCAACAGAACAGGCAAGGCCAGAATCAACGCGGCGGCAACGCCGGCGGAGCTCGCGGCGGTAACGCTGGCGGAGGTAACACCGGCGGCGCTCGCGGTGGCCAGGCTGGTGCGCCCGCCGGTGGAATGCAGGTGATTGGCGGCGGCGGTGGCGGGGATCGAATGGTGATGATGGGCGGGCCTGGCGGCTTCGGTGGCGGCTCGCGGCACAAATACAATCTGACGATCGCCATCAATGCGATGAACGTACTCAATCACCTCAATGAAGGAAACTTCAATGGAACGCTCACCTCACCCTTCTTCGGCAGATCAAACAATGCCGGCGGCGGCGGCGGGGGAGGCTTCGGATTTAGCGCGGCGAGAAGAATCGATCTCAGCTTGAGGTTCAACTTCTAGCCGAACCGTATACGAATCTTAAAGGAGTCAATCACACATGAAGAAGTTGTTTGGACTAATGTTTTCCTTTGCGGTGATCGCCGCGAGCGCAACGGTTGCTTCGGCGCAGGACGAGCACCCGCCAATGCCTCCGGGAATGCAGCAGGGCGGCGGCATGCGCATGCAGTTTCAAATGCCAACCTTCGCCGACCTGGACAAGAATAAAGACAAGAAGATCAGCAGGGATGAATTTCCCAGCCAGTTTCCGGCGCAAGCCTTTGATCGGCTCGATGCCAATCACGACGGCTTCATCGACGAAGAAGAATTCAACGCAATGCGCCGAGGAATGACGATGGGCGGCCCGCGCACAGGCGAGAGCCTCACTAAACTCCTGGACGCGAACACCGACGGCAAGGTTTCGCGAGAAGAGTTCGCAAAGATCGAATCCTTGTTCGACGCTTTGGACAAAGACCACAACGGCGAACTCAGTCAGGAAGAGCTCAACGGTTTTTTCCGCGCGGTGAACGAAGTTCAGGCCCAGGCGACCGGCGGCGTTGAGGTGACCAACCTGTTCGATAAGTACGACAAGAACAAAGACGGCAAAATCACCGCTGACGAAATGAGCAACGAAAAGACTTTCAAGGCGCTGGATGTGAACAAAGACGGCGAGATCACAAAGGGCGAAGCTGACACGGCGCTCAAACAATTGAAGAAGGCGAGTGACTCAAGAAAGGCTCAGCCGCCAAACAACTGAGATGATCGGCAAATAATCAGGGATGGGCGGAGCGGGACGTTTCATTTTTCTCGCTCCGCGTTTTTTTGTTGCGTAGTCGTCGCGCCGCTCCATCTCTTCCGCTAGACTCTTCTTCAAACATGCTCCAGGCAATCATATTCGACTGCGACGGCGTGATAGCCGACAGCGAGCCGATTCACATGGCCGCGCTCCAGCGCCTTCTCTCCGAAGAAGGCATTACAGTCACTCGCGAAGATTACTTCGAGCACTACTTGTCATTCGACGATCGCCGGTGTTTCCTTCGGGCGTTTGGCGAGAGCGGGCGCTCGCTCACGGAGGATCAACTGACTGCGTTGATCGATCGAAAGGGTGGATATGTTGAATCGATGATGCGCGAGAGTCTCGCGCTCTTACCAGGGGCGCCGGAACTCATCCGCCTCGCAAGCAAGAGTTATCCGCTCGCGGTTGCGTCGGGCGCGCTCAAGCGTGAAGTTGAGTTGATCCTGGAGTTCGGCGGATTGACTGATTGCTTTCGAGCGATCGTGAGCGCCGAGGACGTCGCGCGCAGCAAGCCTCATCCGGATCCGTTCATCAAAGCTTGCGACTTGTTGAACTCGCTCTCCGACTCGCCGATAAGGCACTCCGAGTGTCTAGTCATCGAAGACTCGGTCCACGGTGTGCGAGCCGCGCGCGAGGCCGGGATGCGCTGCCTGGCGGTGACCAATTCCTATCCCCGCGAAAAACTCATCGAAGCTCACCAAATTGTCGCGAGTCTCGGCGATGTCTCACTTGATGATGTCCGCGGCATGTTCGTCGATTGAGATTCCGCCGAGCACGTTTATGGACAATCAATCAAGCGCATCGTAAGATAGTCGCGGTTCGATCGAGTCGAATCAACATCGGGAGTTCCACAAAGAATGACACAGCCTGTTATCGAAAGCATCGTGCCATCCGCCGGAGTCGAGGGCGGCGAAGTCATCATCAATTGCCGTGATTTTGTGTTCTCGACTTACGACGAAGCACGCGTGCTGTTCAGCGGCGCTGAAACCAGACCCGTCAGCGCGTCATCGAGCCGCGTGATCGCTCCGGTGCCGTCCGATCTGTTGATCGAGAACGGAAACGTTTACATAACACTCGAGGTCAGCGGCGCCGTCAGCGAAGCGGTCCCGTTCATCCTCGGTCATAAACTAGCGGAGAATCTTCATCCGGTCGCAAACCCCGCCTACGATCGCGACAACGGAGCGATCTACACGACGCTATCCGGAACACGCGGACAGAAGGTCCCGGTTTCAGTTTACAAAATCACACCGGACGGAGAGAGCGAGCCGTTTCAGAACGACATCATCAATCCATCCGGTCTTGCGTTCAGCCCGGGCGGCGAGATGTTCATCACCAGCCGGTACGACGGAACCGTCTATCGCGTGACTCCGTTCAAAGAGGCCGAAGACTTCGCGCACAATCTCGGCATCGCAACTGGACTCGCATTCGATTCCGAAGGCCGGATGTTTGTTGGAGATCGCAGCGGAACGATTTACCTCGTGAATGAAATCGGCGAAGGCACTCCGTTCGCAACGCTCGAGCCAAGCATGGCCGCTTATCATCTGGCATTTGGTCCCGACGGTTACCTTTATGTCACCGGCCCGACGCTTTCAAGCTTCGACTCGGTGATGCGAATCAGTCCGGACGGCGAAGTGTCGCGATTCTTCTCGGGGCTCGGACGGCCGCAGGGCCTTGCGTTCGATCGCAAGGGCAACGCTTACATCGCAGCAAGCCGCCGCGGACATCGCGGCATCTTCAAAGTGACGCCCGATGCCGAAGCCGAGATGGCCGTCGCGGGTATGGGAATCGTCGGGCTGTGCTTCGACGATCAGGGAAACATGATAGTCGCGACGAACCGCGAGATCTTCCGCGTGCATCTCGGCATAGAAGGTTACTGGCCTTTCTAACCATCCTGTTTCACCGTAGACACCTGCGTACGCAAAACCCATTCTTTGACGATGCCCTGCTGTGCGTGCTAGGTTTCAGTTTGATTACAACTTGGCCCTGAGCTGCACGCGGAGTATTCGTTCTTGGGAAATATAGATTTCGGCAACCTCATCATCTGGTTCATAGTCCTTTTGTTCTCGCTTTCGTTCCACGAGGCCGCTCACGCATGGACCTCCGAGAGGTTCGGCGATGACACTGGACGCATGCAAGGCCGAATCACGCTCAATCCGATGGCGCACATCGATCCGGTTGGCACGATCGTGTTTCCCATCCTCGGCTTCATCACCGGGTTTCCGCTTCTTGGATGGGCCAAGCCCGTGCAAACCAATCCGCTTAGATGGCGGGAAAAAACAAAGGCGAACATCAGCGTCTCGGCCGCGGGACCGATCAGCAATTTCATCCTTGCGGCGATTGCGTTCATCATTATCAAGGCATTAATCATCGCCGGGGTGATGTTTCCGATCGGCGGATTCTTTACGATGATCGTTCCTGTTGGCGCTGTGTTTTCTGACGCCGCGGAACCTGGCTACCTGGAACCGCTCGCGAAATTCCTGAGCGTGATGTTGATGCTCAATGTGGCGCTCGGCGTCTTCAACCTGATTCCGGTGCCGCCGTTGGACGGCAGTCACGTACTCGAAGAGTTGCTGCCGCCGGCGATGGCCGGGGCCTACGAGCAGATTCGGCCTTACGGGTTTATTCTGCTGTACGCTCTGTTATTGCTCGGCGTATTCAGCGCGATCTTTATTCCGGTCAGCCGGCTAATCAATATTCTGGTTGGCGCGCGATTCGCCTGACGCATCGAATGCTAAGTTAACAATGTCTTCGACGAATGTGCCCAAGAAAAGAATCGTAAGCGGCATGCGCCCGACCGGGAACCTTCATCTCGGCAACTACGAGGGCGCGCTCAAGAATTGGATTCGCCTGCAGGATTCGGGCGAATACGACTGCTTTTATTTCATCGCCGACCTGCACGCGCTCACAAGCGACTACGCCGACACGAGCGCGATCAAGCCGAACACGATCGACATGGTGTGCGATTGGCTTGCGGCCGGACTCGATCCTGAGCGCTCGACGATATTCGTCCAGTCGATGATACCGGAGCATTCCGAGCTTCACGTGATGCTGTCGGCAGTGACGCCGCTCGGCTGGCTCGAACGCGTACCGACTTACAAAGAGCAACGAGAGAACATCACCGAAAAAGATATCGGCAACTACGCGTTTCTCGGCTACCCGGTGCTGCAGGCGGCCGACATCATCATGTACAAAGCCGATTACGTTCCGGTCGGCAAGGATCAGGCCTCGCACGTCGAGCTGACTCGCGAGATCGTTCGGCGCTTCAACAATTTTTTTGGCGACGTGTTTCCCGAGCCCAAGGAACTTCACACCGAAGTCCCGGTCTTACCTGGCACCGACGGGCGCAAGATGTCCAAGAGCTACGGCAACGCGATCTATCTGGTCGATTCTCCCGACGTCGTGCGCGAGAAGGCTCGGATGATGATCACCGATCGCACGCGCATCAAGCGAACTGATCCTGGTCATCCGGAGAGTTGCGATGCGTGTCAGATGCACCGCTTTTTTCTGAGTTCATCCGATGCTGAACGTCTCGATGATGATTGCCGCAACGCGCGCATCGGGTGCGTGGATCGCAAACGCGCGCTCGCGGATTCGATCCTCGAGCGCTACGGCGGAATCGCCGAGCGCAGCCGCGAGCTTCGCGAGAGGCCCGCTCACGTGATCTCGATAATCAAGGAAGGCTCGCGCCGCGCTCAAGCGGAAGCGCAAAAGACGATGGACGAAGTGCGTCGCGCAATTAAGATGAATTGGGATTAAACAGTTTGTAGTCCGGCCTTCAGCGGAAGTTTGTACGCCAAGAGCACGATTGTTTACAAACTTCCGCCTGAAGACCGGACTACAAACTTTGCGAACTGGAACCACCGATGAAGGAAGCACCCTCACAACAACCTGAGTTGATCGACTCGCAGGGCGAGTTCGCCACATCGGAGGACCAATACAAGGTCAAGCTTTCGATGTTCGAGGGACCGCTCGATCTGTTGTTGTTTCTGATCCGCAAGGAAGAAGTCTCAATCTACGACATTCCAATCGCCAGAATAACCGAGCAGTATTTGGAATACCTGCGCGCAATGAAAGAGCTGGACATTGGGGTCGCCGGCGAATTCCTGGTGATGGCCGCGACTCTGATTCACATAAAGACTCAGATGTTGTTGCCTCGTGATCCGGACGCGACCGAAGAAGCGATGGAGGATCCGCGTTCGGAGCTTGTGTATCAGTTGCTCGAACATCAGAAGTTCAAGGGCGCGGCCAACGTGCTTCATCAACGGGCGATGATGGAAGCGGCTACGTTCACGCGTCCGATGGACTCGGACGCAGAGAATCCCGAAGTCGCGGCGACGCTGTTTCAGTTGTTCGAAGTCTTCAAGGAAGTGATGGATCGCCGCCGCGCGATCACCGAGATCGAGATCGCGCGCGACGAGATGACCATCGCCGAGAAGATCTCCGAGATCAAGCTGATGCTGAAAGACTCGCAAGAGGTCAGTGCGCGATCATTGTTCGAGCGGGCCGGTTCGAAACGTGAGATGGTTTTGATTTTTCTGGCAATCCTCGAGCTGGTAAAAGAGTTGTCGATTCGCCTGACCCAGAAAAAGACCTTTGGAGATATTGTATTGATGATGCGTGAAGCGTGATGCGGGCGTTCAGAGTACCGACTTTAGTCGGGTAGTGCTTTCGTACATCGCAAATACCCGGCTAAAGTCGGTACTCTGAACGCCCGCTCCTGACAGCTATGACGGTTGATGAACTAAAACCAATTATCGAGTCCCTGATCTACGTTTCGGAAGAGCCGATCACAGTGAAGCAACTCGCCGCGATCCTCGAAGGCGAATCGGCGGACGATATCCAGGCGGCAGCAGATCGGCTTGTTGAAGAGTTCAACGCACGCGGTGGCGGTCTCGAGTTCCGGCAACTCGCGGGTGGCTATCGAATAACCACGCGTCCTGAGTTCAGCGAATACGTGCGGCGTTATATGAAAGCGCAGCCGTCCGCGAGATTGTCCATCGCGGCGCTCGAGACATTGGCTGTTATTGCATATAAGCAGCCAATCACGATTCCCGAAATACTAGAGATTCGCGGAGTGACTTCGACTTCAGCGATAAAGACGTTGCTCGACAGACGGCTGATCGTCGCCAAAGGACACAAACAAGTCGTCGGGCGGCCGATGCTGTACGGCACGTCAAAAGATTTCCTGATTCACTTCGGGCTCAACGATCTTTCCGAGCTTCCCAACCTCGAAGACTTCGAAGATCTCATGACAAGCTGAACCTGTAAGGGCGGCCCTCTGTGGCCGCCCCTCTCGGGTTGACGGTATCACCAGCTCGCGAAGGAGGGGCGGCCACAGAGGGCCGCCCTTACAGGCCTTATCCGTATGTTAGAACGTATTCAAAAAATAATCGCCAATGCAGGGTTCGGTTCTCGGCGCGCCGCCGAACAGATGATGCTGCACGGCGAAGTTACGGTGAACGGCAAGATCGTCACCGAACTCGGAACGCGAGCCGATGCCGAACGAGATCACATCAAGGTTCGCGGAAAGCTCATCAACCCAGCCAGCAAGCAGGAAAAGCGATACTTCCTCATCAACAAGCTTCGCGGATATCTGTCATCAGTTTCGGATCCCAAGAACCGCCCGCTCGTCGCGCACCTTCTGCCGCCCTCCGCGCGCCGCGGGCTTCATCCCGTCGGCCGACTCGACTTCAACACCGAAGGTCTGATCATTCTCACCAACGATGGCGAGCTAACCGAGCTCGTCACTCGTGGAGGACGAATCGACAAGGTCTATCACGTCAAGGTGAAGGGCTCGCCCGGCGAGGAGCAGATCGAACGTCTGCGACGAGGCATCTCTATTGGAAAAGCGCGGACCTCGCCTGCTCAGATCAAGTTGATCGAGCGCACGAGAGAAGCCGGCAACACCTGGTTCGAGGTCACGCTCCGCGAAGGAAAGAACCAGCAGATCCGAAAAATGTTCGATTCAACCGGGCACTCGGTGGTTAAGCTTCGACGCGTGAGGATTGGACACATCACCGACGAGGGTCTCGCGATGGGCGCGCACCGAGAGCTGACTCCGAGCGAGGTTAAGCGATTCTTTCAACCCGCTCCCATCGTTCGCCCGAAGCGGAGGCTAAAGGCACGTGTTCGTCGATAGCAAGAAATCAGTTGACTGGTTGATGGCCGGAGCGGACTAACTGTGGTTTGATATGTGGCGCTCGACTGTCTTGAGCAGAACATTGACAGTCTCTTGCGTATTCTCCTGACTCCGCGCCAACTCACGTATGGCTTGTTCTGTTTCGATGTGTCGCTCCGCCAAGGTTGCGAGAACCTCGTTGGTGCGTTCCTGGGCAGTGGCAATATCCACGACGGCTTGTTGAATAGTCAGTTGATTCTGCGCCATTCGCGATACTAGTTCCTCGATTGCGTCGTGACGTTCAGTCGACCTCATCAGCGCCGCGTTTACTTTCTCAAACTCGGTCGCAAATTGCGCCTGCTGTTCCAGGATGAATTCCATTGTGCGTTCGACGTCCATAAGGCCCCTCGCTGGTCTGCGATTCTAACACAAAGTTCGTCAGCGTACGTCAGCAAAACACGTGATAATGAATCCGGTGGTTTCCAAAGAGTCGGTGGTGTCCTAATTTCAAATCTCAAATTGCGTTCCTTGATCGTTTGCTGTGAGAGCGACACCACGCGGCGGGGTCTGGTGATGGGCGATTTGTTCGCACGGTGATCAGGGTTCTAACCGTTCGGATCCCGAGGGCAGATAGTTTCGCGCATCGCGGTCCAATCAGCAGAAACCAAGTTCCCGGTCATCTTGGCAATTACGTCCAGCGATCCGAGAGAGACGGAACATTGGCGTCAATCTTGAATCATCTAAGCCGTGAATTGCACCTCGGGTAATGTGCGTATCCACTGTGGGCTATTTTCGCCGCTGTCGTCGAACGATGACACGATGAAAGTTGAGTCTTGAATGCATAACTATTCAAGAAGGTGATTGAAAATTTGAGATTTGAAATTAGGACACCGCCAAAGAGTCTGGCAACATGATTTTTTTAACCAGCCTGTGTACAATTTTAAGTTCGCACGGCCCCTCTGATTTTGCATGTACGGTCACTGACCGTTCCTGGAGGCACGATGGAGTTCGAACTGAACGAGGACCAGCAGCAAATCAAACAGAGTATTCGTGAATTCGCCGAAGCAGAGCTTAGGCCCCACGTGATGGAATGGGACGAGGCCGCGCACTTCCCCGTTGAACTGCGACCCAAATTCGCCGACGTCGGTCTTATGGGTGTTCTCATTCCCGAAGAACACGGAGGCTCCGGGTTGGGATACGTCGAATACGCCACAATCATCGATGAACTCGCGCGCGTTGATCCTTCGATCGCTCTTGCAATCGCCGCGCACAACTCACTCGGCGTGGGTCACATTTTTATCGCCGGAAGCGATGCTCAGAAAGATAAGTATCTTGCGCCGCTTGCCAAGGGCGAACACTTCGCGGCGTGGGGCCTGACCGAGCCTAGCTCCGGTTCAGACGCAATTTCAATGAAGACCACCGCGGTGCGTCGAGATGGGGGATGGGTCCTGAACGGCTCGAAGAACTTTATTACCAACGCGACCTTTGCCGAGACCACGGTGGCGCTTGCGATCACAGATCGAGCGGCGGGATCGCACGGAATCTCGGCTTTCATAATCGAACGCGGAACAAAAGGCTTCTCAGTAGCAAAGAAAGAAAACAAAGTCGGAATGCGAGCAAGCGACACGGCGGCGCTGGTCTTTGACGACTGCTTTGTGCCGAACTCGAATCTAATGGGCGCGCCCGGCCAGGGATTCATCCAGGCAATGAAAGTGCTGGATGGCGGGAGAATTTCGATCGCGGCGCTTGCGGTTGGAATCGCGCAAGGCGCCTACGAAGCCGCATTGAAGTATTCGAGAGAGCGACATCAATTCGGCCGTCCGATCGCCGAGTTTCAAGCGATACAATTCAAGCTCGCCGATATGGCCACTCAAGTCGACGCGGCTCGTTTGTTGACTTATCGCGCCGCGGCTATGAAGGACGCAGGCAAACCGACAACCAAGGAATCATCGATGGCGAAGCTGTACGCAAGCGAAGTCGGAGTGCGGGTCGCGGAAGAATGCGTGCAGATTCATGGCGGCTACGGTTACATCAAAGACTATCCGGCGGAGAAGTATTGGCGCGACTCAAAGCTGTGCACCATCGGCGAAGGAACTAGTGAAATCCAAAGGACGGTAATCGCTCGCCAGATATTGAGGGCGTGAAGAATGAAACGTGATGAGGGAAACGTGATGCGTGAAACGTGATAAGTGAGACGTGATGAGTTACGAGTGAGACGTAATGAATCCTCATCACGTTTCACGCATCACGTTTCACCGCATCACGCATCACGTTTCACGTTTCACTTTCACGCATCACGCATCACGCTTCACGTTTCACGCAGCACGTTTCACTTTCATGCATCACCCACCGATGAATTCATTGACTGACAAACTCCTGGCTGGCGACAAACGCGCGATCGGCCGCGCGATCAGCGTAGTCGAGGACGGGCACCGCGATGCCGCTGGTCTGTTAAAGGAGATATTCCGGCAGACGGGCCGCGCGCTGGTCATCGGAATCACCGGAGCACCCGGCGCGGGCAAGAGCACGCTCGTCGACCGGCTCGCACATTATTATCGCGGGAAGGACGAGCGCGTCGGAATAATCGCGGTTGATCCCTCGAGCCCATTCACCGGAGGCGCGCTGCTTGGCGATCGAATTCGCATGCAGAGCATGGCCACGGACCCCGGGATATTCATTCGAAGCATGGCGTCGCGCGGACACCTCGGCGGGCTCGCGCGCGCGTCGGTCGATGCGGTAGCGATACTCGATGCCGCTGGGTATAATAAAGTCATCATTGAAACAGTAGGCGTCGGCCAGGATGAAATCGACATAGTCAAGACCGCGGATGTTACCGTCGTCGTGCTTGTGCCTGGGATGGGTGACGCGGTGCAAGCAATGAAGGCGGGAATCATGGAGATCGGCGACATCTTTGCAATCAACAAAGCTGATCGCGATGGCGTGTTGAGAACGGAGCGGGAGTTGGAAATGCTGCTTTCGATCTCGTCGCGGCCAGATGGCTGGACGCCGCCGATAATCAAGACGGTTGCGACTGAAGACGGTGGAACCGGCGCGCTCGCTACGTCGATTGCCGCTTACGAACAGTTTATGGATTCCCGCGGCGAAGAATTAGACAGCCGGCGAGTAAAGATCGCCGAGCACCGGATAGTCGAGCTGCTGCGCGATCAATTGTTGAAGCTGGCCGTTGTGGAACGAGTAAGCGAGACCGAGTTGAGCGAGATGGCTCGATCGGTAGCAGATCGAAGCCGCGATCCGTATTCGGTCGTCGAGGAAATTATTGGAAGGTTGGGGATTAGTCAGTAGTCCGTAGTCCGTAGTCCGTAGCTAATTCTCAACCGACCACGGACTACGGACTACGGACTACGGACTACGGACTACGTACTACTGACTACGGACTAACTATGAAAATCGATCATCTCGGTATTGCAGTAAGGTCGATCTCGGACTCGCTGGGTTTTTATCGCGAGGCGCTGGGACTCGAGATGGCGGGCACGGAGAGCGTTGAAGATCAGGGCGTTCACGTGGCGCTGCTGCCCGTGGGCGAGTCACGGATCGAGCTTCTGGAGCCGTTTTCAGAGGAGACGCCGGTCGGCCGGTTTATCGCAAAACGTGGAGAGGGCTTGCATCATATCTGCTATGAGGTTGACGGCCTTGATTCCAAATTGAAGGAACTCAGCGCGCGGGGAGTGCGGTTGCTGGACGGCTATCCGCGGCGCGGCGCTGAGGGACACATGGTTGCCTTTCTTCATCCGGCGAGCGCAAACGGAGTTCTCGTCGAACTGGTCGAAAAGACGGCCGATCACAAGGAGACTAAATGAAAATATCCACCAAGGTCGTCGCGACCATTATTGTTCTGGGGCTGCTTGCGGGTGCGCTGATTTTTGCGCAGTACTCGTCTTCAACTCCGAAGACGGTCAAACTTACGGCGCACGATATGGAAGTCATCTTCCAGGAGTTGCTCCCGCCACAGAAACAGCAGCAGATCGCCGCCGACCCCGAAGAGAAGAAAAAACTGGTCGGCGAGATAAGAAAACTCCTGGCAGTCGCGCACGTCGCGGAGCAGGAAGGCTACGCGCAACACGCCGATCTGACATCGCAGCTCGCGTTCCAACAGGACATCGCGCTCAACAACGCGTTCAGAAAGAAAAACCCCGACGCCAAGATCACCGATGAAGAGATAAACGCCTATCATCAGGCCCATCCGAAAGACTTCGATGACTTCCTTCAAGGCAATCCCAAGTTTCAACAAGCCGCGCAGGGACCGCAGCGAGAGGAATTTAAAAAACAATTCGGCGAGTTCAAAGTGATCGCGGAACGGGCGCGCAAGGAAGGCCTCGATCGCGACGATGTAACGCGGCTCCAGGCGTTGCTCGAAAGGAGCCAGACGCTCGCGGGAGCGTATCTCAGCGACCTTCAAAAGAATGCCGACAAGCTGGTAACCGATGACGACGTCGCGGCTTATTACAAAGACCACCCGAGCGACTTTGATGAAGTACGCGTTCGGCACATCCTAGTAAGCACGCAGCCGAAACCCGAACCCGAACCCCAGGAAGAACCGGGGGACGCGAAGGACAAGAAAGATGCGAAAGCCAGGAAGCCCGCGGAAAAACCAAAGACCCTTACCAAAGATGAAGCGCGCGTGAAGGCTCAGGCGTTACTCGACCGTGTGCATAAGGGCGAGGATTTCGCCAAGCTCGCGAAGGAAAGCTCCGATGATCAAGGGTCAAAAGACAAAGGCGGCGAGTACGATTTCTTCGGACGCGGCCAGATGGTTCCGGAATTCGACGCGGCCGCATTCTCTTTGAAACCGGGCGAAATCAGCGGGCTCGTCGAAACGGAGTTTGGCTTTCATATCATCAAAGTAGAAGAGCGCCGCGCAGCCGCGGAACCTTCGGCCGATCAAAAGGTCAAACAGAAGATTATCGACAAGCTCAAGCAGGAGAAGATTGAAGCTCGCATCAACGATATCACTGAACACACTGACGTGGTCGTGCCCGAGACCTTCGATGCGACGCCTAAAGTTGCCGCTCAGCCTCAAACATCAAGCGCAACCCCAGCGACCCGGCAAGACTAAATTTCATTCAATCGAGAATGCGTGGTAGACACAGGTTCGCTGTTTACCACGCATCTCTGTGTTCAAAGGAGAGAGCGAGTGCCAACTGCAAGAATCGGAGTCATCGGAGGAAGCGGGCTCTATCAAATGGCGGGGCTGACCGATGTCGAAGAGGTCACGCTATCGACTCCGTTTGGCGAGCCTTCGGATGCCTTCTTCATCGGGACACTCGCCGGAGAGAGAGTCGCGTTCCTGCCGCGTCACGCGCGCGGACATAAGCTCCTGCCCACCGAGATTCCATTTCGAGCGAACATCTACGCGATGAAGATGCTGGGCGTCGAGCGAATCATCTCGGCAAGCGCGGTCGGTTCGCTTCGCGAGGAACTCAAGCCGATGGACATCGTGTTTCCGGATCAGTTCTTCGACCGCACACGCCATCGCGCCTCGACATTCTTTGGCGGTGGAATCGCGGCGCACGTAACGTTCGCCGACCCGGTATGTGCGGATCTCGCAGATACCCTGGAACAGGCTGGCAGAGCCGAACTCAAGGGAGTCGATATTCATCGCGGCGGAACTTACATCTGCATGGAAGGGCCGGCGTTTTCGACCAAAGCCGAGTCGGAGGTCTATCGCTCGTGGGGAATGTCGGTCATCGGGATGACGAACCTTCAGGAAGCGAAGCTCGCTCGCGAAGCGGAGATCTGTTACGCGACGATGGCGCTGGTGACGGACTATGACTGCTGGCATCCGGATCACGATTCGGTGACCATCGAAATGGTTATCCAGTATTTGAATAGCAATGCCGAGAACGCGCAAAAGTTGATCGCAAGCGCAATCGGCAGCCTTACGGGAAGGGCGCGCACGTGTAAATGCGAGCACGCGCTTCGACATGCTATCATTACGTCGCCGGATCAGATTTCTTCCGAGACGAAAGAGCGATTGAAAGCAATCATCGGAAAGTACATTAGTTGAACGAGAGGTATCAGCAATGCACGGCATGAAGTTCTTTGCCAGAACGTTCGCACTAGCCTTTTCGGCTTTGATAGTCTCGCAGCCGTTGGGATTCGCGCAGGGTCCCGGTAAGCCAATAGAAGCCCCGCGCGATCAGGCAAAGGAGATCGCCGCGAAGCACAACCTGGATGTCGCGCGATGGTATCTGACCAAGCGCAAAGCCTACGAAGGCGCTCGCGATCGTCTCCAGGAAATAATGGACAGCTATCCGGATTTCTCGCGAATGGATGAGGTAGTGTTTCTCATGGGAGAAGCCAGTCTGAAGCTTAAAAAAAATGACAAGGCTGTCGAATATTACAACGGACTGTTAAAGGCATATCCCGAAAGCGAGTTTGCAAAGCGAGCGCATGAACGGCTCGACGAGCTAAAAGCAGAACCGAAGTAGAAATGACGCGGCCAGGGGGCGACGCGGGGACGGGGCGACAACCCCGATCCGCCTGAATTCCAATCGCTCCTGTCCAGCAAAGGTGAACTTATAGATGTCAATCTTAGTTGTGGGCTCGGTGGCGTTTGATTCCGTCAAGACGCCATTCGGAGAGCGAGAGCGAATACTCGGCGGATCGGCGACGTACTTCAGCGTCGCCGCTTCTTTTTTCACGGATGTGCGAGTCGTAGCCGTCGTCGGCGAGGATTTCGGTCCGGATCAGGACGCAGTGTTCCTCGATCGCAACGTAGACATCACGGACCTCGAACGCGTGCCCGGCCGCAGCTTCTTCTGGAGCGGCGAATACGGCTTTGATCTCAATGTCGCAAAGACGAGAGACACGCAGTTGAACGTCTTTGCGGACTTCAAGCCAAAGCTTTCGGACAAAGCGAGAGAGACTCCCTATCTGTTTCTCGGTAACATTCAGCCTCAGCTTCAAGTGGAAGTGCGCGAACAGGTCGGCGCGAAACTGGTGGCCGCGGACACGATGAACTACTGGATCGACAACACGCCCGATGATCTCAGCGAGATGCTCCGGCGAATCGACCTGCTGGTGATAAACGATGCCGAGGCCCGAGCGATCGCCAGGGAAGCAAACCTTGTCCGAGCTGCTCGAAAGATTCTGTCGATGGGACCAAAGCGGCTGGTGATCAAGCGCGGGGAGTATGGCGTGACGATGTTCACCGAACACTCATACTTCGCGACTCCTGCCTATCCACTCGAAGAAGTCTTCGATCCAACGGGAGCGGGCGACAGCTTCGCGGGCGGGTTCATGGGATATCTAGCGGCGACCAATGCCTCGGACGAAGCCGCGTTCAGGCGAGCGATCATCTATGGCTCGGTGATGGCGTCGTTCAACGTGGAAGAGTTCGGATGCGAACGCATGCGAAGGCTGACCTACGACGAGATCAACGCGCGCTTTCGTGAGCTTCGGTCTTTCTCGAATTTTGAAGAGGCGCAGATGCCGCCGTTCTGAGTGACCGACGACCGGGGACGGGCGACGGGCCCGGTGCGCGTCAATCCGGAAAGCATCTCTTGCAGCGTTTCAGCCCTCGCCCTAATGCTGCTTCTTCACTTAGCGCGGTACGCGAGCAACGTGACGGTATATGAGTTGACGCGTGATAGTAGTCCCGATCGTCGACGCACGAGTAGACCAGACGAGACGGCGGGGCGACTTTGCTAACTGAATCTTTTTGCTCGACCGGAACGGCCACGCTCGCCGCGGCGCTTCGCGGTCCGCCGCTTTGCCAGCGGTCAACGAGGTCGCTCTTCAGATAGCTGAGCGCTATCCATCCGGCGCCGAGCAAGACGAGGAAGGCAGTGAGAGATACGGCTTTATTAACAAACAACAGCGGGTGGGCACTGCGTAACGGGCCTCGGGCTTGTAAGCTTGCCAAGTGTTACGCTCCTTTCAATCATCTACCAAGGACTGCCGGGGAAGCCGGAAAGTACCACGCGGCGCGGGGGCGGGTCAAGCGTGACAATTATCGGCTGTCGTGATGGTCCCCTGAGTCCATAACAACGCCGAGCGTAACTGGGCAGCGACTCGAACTAGCTTTTTTATTCGATCATTTCGAAGTGCCACGGCCTCGAACCGCACTCTTCCAGGGGAAGTCTCTACACCCAGCGTTTTTTTGCGCGGTGTTCCCCTTCGCCGATTCTGAGAGGAAACAGCAGCCCAAAGTGAAAGCTTTGAGCTGCTGTTTGTCATCTGAGCGGCGCTCAGTCGCGCTCGCTGTGTCAGTTCAAGGTTCTACAAGAATGCGCGTGCCGTGCGCCGTTCCGCCCCCAGAAAAAACCTGGTTCCCATCGGGATCGAAGACCTTGACCGTGAATCCCGGGTCGATGTATTCGTCTCCGCTAATCCTTATGGTCGACGAGACACTCACGGTGCCCGCGAACGTGCCGTCCAGGTCCGATGACAGGAGCGCGATAAACCTAAAGGCAAACGTGTGTCCACCTGCTCTCTCCCACGTCCCGTGCGCCCTGCTCGAGAATGCACCCGTTTCTGATTCCAGAAGGCCCCCATCCGAAGTGAAGGTCAGGAGAGCCTTGAACGACACGCCTCCTCCTGCCGTCACATCAACAATCCAACTGCCTATGACGTCATTTTTCCCGTTAGCCGTGGTGGTGACATCACCGGCAGCAGACCGTTCAACAGTCTGGTTACGGCTCTCGTTAGCCTGGGGGCCGGCCGCGTATTTCTCGCCCGCCATTCCCCCTGCCCACTTACTGAGCTTTGCATTAGACTGAGCGGTTGTTGCCGTGGCCATCGTTCCGATCAGGAAAAACGCCAGGAAGACTCTGGCTGCGTTCATAAGCGCTGCTCTTTTCATTGGTTGATTCAGAAAACTACCGTTGCTGGTTGCTAACAAGTTTGTCTTTCGCATTGTCTTTCTCCTTCCAGTGTGGATTTATTCGATTAATGAGTTGAGGCAAATGAAGGACGATCCACCGGCGTTTGCAGCGAGGTGAGGGCCCCCGGCATCTCCCCGGCGAGAGGTTGCGTGCAGGCTTACTGCAGCCGGAGCTTCTTCCAGCCGGATCGTTGCTACTCGGCTGGCGCAACGGGCGCACCAGCCCTCGCGTAAGGCGCTGCCGCTGCCAATGGTCAGCACTCGATGTGTTTCGACGGTTATCTCAGTTCTCCTCCTGGTCCTCATACTGCCTCCTATGCCACCGCCTTTATTGCGCTGCGCGACGGCCTTGCTATAGAATCGGCGCAACGTCGAGCCCTGTGGAACCGAATGTCATCGGCTCATTTCGCGGCAGACAATAATCCACAGCGCGTTCTTAAGTCTTTGGGAAGTGATTGATTTTTCATTTAGGCGTTATTGATTAGTTATTGACGAGATTCTTGGAGCGGTCATGAGCAAGTCTTCGAAGAATTTCTACGAATTCGGTCCTTTCCGCATAGATGCTGCCGACCGCCTGTTGTTGCGCGATGGAGAGCCTGTGCTGTTAGCTCCGAAGGTTTTTGACACGCTTATGGCCCTCGTCCAACAGCCTGGCCGCATCCTGGAGAAAGACGAGCTAATGAGGGAGGTGTGGCCCGACAGTTTTGTCGAAGAGGCTAACCTGGCACACAACGTCTTTACACTGAGAAAGGCGCTCGGCGAAGAAAAAAACAGCAGTAAGTACATTGAGACGATCCCTCGCCGAGGCTACCGGTTCGTGGCCAATGTCGTAGAGATGCAGAGTGACGCGCCGGATGTAATCGTGCAGCAGCATTCCCGGTCACACATCGTCATTGAAGAATATGGTGACGAGCCCCGGTACACCGCGGATCAAACCACAGCTCGCGAATCGCTCGGTTATCTGCGCTGGCTTCCCAAAAGAGAAGGATGGAACGCAAGGACGGTATCTCTGGTCGCTTCTGTCGTTGTGATTTTGCTCGGCCTGGTCTTTTACTTTTGGATTTCGAAGAAAGCCGAGAGAACCGGGACGGATTCGCCGTTAAAGCCAATTGCCATTCTTCCCTTCAAATCTATCAGCGCCGGGCTCAGTGACGACTATCTGGGACTCGGCATGGCCGATGCGTTGATAACCAAGCTCAGTAACATAGAGCAGATTATCGTTCGGCCAACCAGCGCCGTTACTAAATACGTTACTTTGGGACAGGACCCGGTCTCGGCTGGTCGAGCTCTCAAGGTAGAAGCAGTTCTTGATGGAACCATCCAAAAATTGAATGATAGAATTAGAGTGACCGTACAGCTAGTGAGTGTTGCCGATGGCACTCCGCTTTGGGCAGAAAAATTTGATGAAAAGTTCACGGACATATTCACTTTGCAAGACTCAATCTCTGGCAGGGTCGCGGCGGCGCTGACATTTCAAATCACCGGCAAGGAAAGAGACTTACTGGCGAAGCGTTACACCGAGGATATAGAGGCTTATCAGCTTTACCTCAAAGGCCGCTACTTCTGGAACAAGTGGACACCAGAAAACTTAAAAAAGTCGATCCAGTATTACAATCGAGCGATAGAGAAAGACCCCGGTTATGCGCTGGCCTATGCCGGGATGGCCGACGCCTACAACGTGCTTGGAATCAATTATGCGTCCCCGAAGGAGAACTTTCCGAAAGGGCGGGCCGCGGCAGCTAAGGCGTTGGAAATCGATGACACGTTGGCCGAGGCCCACGCTACAATGGGTGCTGTCAATTACTTTTACGATTGGAACTGGCCAGCGGCTGAAAGGGAATTGAAACGCGCCCTTGAACTCAACCAGAACTACTCGATAGGTCACGAACTGTATGGCTACTATTTTAGAAGTACGGGGCGGCTGGATGAAGCTCTCACGGAGGCGAAACGAGCCTTGGAGCTTGATCCACTCTCATTACTTCTGAATGCGGACCTGGCCGCTACTTACTCCTTCCGGCGCGAGTACGACCTGGCTCTGGATCAATCCCGAAAGGCGATTGAAATAGACCAGAATTCAATAACAGCGCTAGGCTCTCTAGCACGGAGTTCTAGCCTGAAAGGAATGTATCAAGAAGCCTTCACTACCTATACCAAAATGATCAGCCTGATCGGACGCGACTCATATCTCTTAGCAACTCTAGCGTACACTTACGCGAAGTCAGGTAATCGGGAGGAAGCTCAGAAGCTGCTCAACGAGCTAACCGAGCAATCGAAAGTATCTTACATGTTCCCGTATTGTAAGGTTGTGATCTATGCCGGTCTTGGCGAGAAAGACCTGGCTTTCGAATGGCTCGAAAGGTCCTATGAAGAAAAGGACCCTAATATGGTTGACGTTAAAATCGATCCAATGTTAGACCCTCTTCGCTCAGACGGTCGTTACTCAAATCTGCTGCGGCGCATGGGACTACCGCAGTGACACCATTCAATCAATAGCCTCCCTCTCACTGGACATAAGAACCGCTGAAAGGTTAGTGCCGGAAGATTACTATGACTGCTGTTGTTGTAACCGCGGGCCGAAAGCAAAGTCGAATGCATCTGAGAAAGTGAACTCATAATCGAGTCACCTGAGGAGGATTTGATTTCCGATGCGGATTATCAGGGCGCTTCGTGTTAAGGACAGCAGACCCGCTTGACAATCAGTGCTGAAGCGCGTGCCCACGGATTGACATGAATACCATGACATATTTCAGGTTTATTAAAGCCCAGGGCATGGGCAACGACTTTCTGATCATTCAGACGAGCGATGTCACGTCGCTCCCTGATGCATCCCGGCTCGCGCGCCAAATGTGCGAGCGAAACTATGGTGCGGGCGCCGACGGCATTGTCTTTGTCGCGCCGGATGATCGAGCCGAAGCGGATTTCCAATCGCGCATCTTTAACGCCGACGGAAGCGAAGCTGGAGTTTCGGGAAACGGAACGCGCTGCGTCGCGGCGTTTCTATATCACCAAGGTCTGTGGAACGAGTCCGAAATCTCAATCGGCACGATCGCAGGCATAAAGCGTGGGCGACTCGTTTCGCGCGAAGGCTCGCGATTCGAGTTCGCGTTCGATATGGGACAACCCGACTTCTCGAGCACAGCGGTGCCTATGTCGGTCGCGCCCGCTGATCGCGTGGTGCGTTATCCTCTGGGCTTAGGCGGCGACATAGTCGAAGTCACCTGCTTATCGATGGGAAATCCCCAGTGCATCATCTTCGTATCGGATCTCGAAAGGGTGAACCTTGCGGAAATCGGCCCGCTTCTCGAACACCATCCCGTCTTCCCCGATCGCGCAAACGTCGAATTCGTTCGGGTGATCTCGCGTGACGAGATTGAAATTCGAATTTGGGAGCGAGGCGCGGGTCATACCTTATCATCGGGAACGGGCTCGTGCGCTTCGGCGGTCGCGGCGGCGGTGAATGACCTTGCCGAACGCAACGTTCGCGTCCAAACCGAAGGCGGAATATTGCAAGTCGACTGGCAGTCCGACGATCATGTCGTGTTGACCGCGGCAGCGGAAGTTATCTATGAGGGCCGCTGGCTGTTAGAGTAGCAGCGGCGAGTGATTCAAAAGCAAACCTGAAGATGCGAGGCGGCGCCAGGCAATGAAACTAGTTCTACTGAAAGGTCTCTATGCTGAACAGAAGCTTTCTCGCATTGGTGCTTGTCCTAGTTGTGATGGTCCAGGGCGTTTCCTCAACCCTTGAAACGCAGCCTCCCGCCAGTAATTTCGAAGTTCAAAAGCTCGCCGAGGGCGTCTACGCGGTGGTTCGCAAAGACCTGCCGGGTTTCATGGTAGACGCCAACAATGTTTTCATCATCAATGACGATCACGTCGTGGTGGTCGATTCAAACGGCGCGCCTTCGATCACCAAAGAAGTGCTGGGCGCGCTTCGCAAGATCACAAACAAACCGGTCAAGTACGTCATCAACACTCACTGGCACGACGATCACGTCCGTGGGAATCAGGTCTATCGCGACAGCTTCCCCGGCGTCGAATTCATCGCGCATACCGCGACGCGCGAATACCTTCCGAATCAGGGCGCGATCAATCGCAAGCAGTTCCTTGAGCAAGCGCCTCAGTTTCTCGAAGTCATGAAAGATTCGCTGGCAAAGAATAAGAGCTTGACCGGCAGCGATCTGACCGCAGAGGAACGTGCAAGTTTCACCAGCGATATCTCGCTTGCCGGATTTGTCTTGAGCGAAGGCGCGTCGGCCCACACTGTTCTGCCGACAATCACTCTCGAAAGCACTCTGAGACTTCATAGCGGGAATCGCGTCATCGATATCATCCATCTCGGGAGCGGGCACACCGCGGGCGACATCGTGGTTCATCTTCCAAACGAGCGCATCGTGGTCACCGGTGATCTTGTAGTCTGGCCCGTGCCATTAGTTGGAGACCCTCAGTCGCACATCCGCGAGTGGCCCGCGACGCTGACAAAACTCCTTGCGCTAAACGCCACGACTATCGTTCCCGGACACGGTCCCGTAATGCGCGATGACTCCTACATCAGGACGCTTGTTGATCTGTTCACTTCGATAACACAACAGACTGAGGCGGCGGTCGCGCGAGGCGAAACCCTCCCGCAGGTGAGAAAGAGCGTCAAACTCGACGAGTTTCGGAACAAACTCGCCGGTGACTCCCCAGTAAAGAAACTCCTGTTCGGGGCCTACGTTGCTTCTCCGGCGGTGGCGGCAGCGTTTCGCGAAGCGTCAAAGAAGTAGCAAAGCGTGATTGGCAGCTCGGGCTTTATTATGCCTTGAGATCAGAGGCTGCCTTGAGGCTCAGAGGGTTGTCGCGGAATTGAATATCGTGGAGACGCTTGTACAATCCACCGCCCGCAAGCAACTCTTCGTGCGTGCCGTCTTCAACAATTCTTCCTTCGTCGAGCACGATGATTCGATCGGCTCGGCGAACGGTCGAGAGTCGATGGGCGATCACAAAAGTCGTTCGCCCTCTCATCAATGTTTCGAGAGCATCTTGCACCAACTGCTCTGATTCGGAATCAAGCGAACTCGTCGCTTCATCGAGTATCAGTATCGCCGGGTCCTTGAGGAGCGCGCGGGCGATCGCGATGCGCTGGCGCTGGCCGCCCGATAGCTTGACGCCGCGTTCTCCGACTATTGTCTCGTAACCATCCGGGAATTCGGCGATGAACTCGTGGGCGTGTGCTGCGCGCGCAACGGCCTTGATCTCCTCTTCGCTTGCGCCGAGTCTCCCGTAAGCGATGTTCTCGCGGACCGGCCCGCCGAACAGTGTCGTCTCCTGCGGGACCATCCCAATCGCGCCTCTCAAGTCCGCGATCCGCAACGATCTGATGTCGTGACCGTCAACCATAATCGCGCCCGAAGTCACGTCGTAGAATCGCGGGATCAGAGAAACGAGTGTCGACTTCCCTGCTCCGCTCGGACCAACAAGCGCGATGATTTCGCCGGGCTTCGCTTCGATGGTCACGTCTTTCAACACCGGGAGCGCGCGCTCGTCGGGATAAGTGAAATGCACGTCCCGTAATTGAACGAGCCCTTGTGCCCTTTCGAGCGGCTCGGGATTCTCGGGGTCACTGATTTCAGGCTGTGTGTCGAGCAACTCGAACACACGCCGCGTCGCGCCGATCGCCTGGTTGAACTGTCCATACAGTTCGCTCATTCCGCCGACCGCGCCTCCGACGAAGAACGTGTACAGCACAAACGCAATCAAATCACCCGCGGACATCTGGCCTGCGATCACCATTCGGCTTCCAAACCAGAGCACCACAGCGATGCCGCTGTAGACGACGAGAATGATGAATGCGATAAAGCCGCCGCTCGCGACCGCGCGTCGAACCGCGAGCTTGAGCGAATCCTGAATTCGATCGCGATAACGGGAGCGCTCATATTCTTCGCGGACGAAAGACTGGACAATGCGAATCGCCGAGAGCGTCTCTTCCAGAACCGAGTTCGCCTCCGCGAGCCGGTCCTGAACCTTCGTGCTCAAGCGGCGAACGTAGCGCCCGTAGAACTGCGCACCAACGATCACGACAGGAACAATCGCGAGCATCAAAAGCGACAGCCGTGTGTTGGTGATGAATATGATCGTGACTCCGCCGATCAACAGAATGCTCAAACGCAACAGCTCGGTGACGCTGCCGGTCGTTACGGTTTGGACCACGCTCACATCGGATGCCAATCGCGAAGTCAGCTCGCCGACCCGGCGGTTTGCGAAGAATGCTACCGGAAGCCTTGTGAGGTGGTTGTAAACCTGAGTGCGAACATCGGCGACGATTCGCTCGCCTGCATACGACAACAGATAGGTACGCAGGAAACTGAAGCCGGCTTGCGCGGCGAACACCCCGACCAGCAAGAGCGCGAGCCGGTTGAGCTTCGCCGAGTCGCGCTCGACAAACGCGGCGTCAATCAGCATTCGCACGACTTGAGGAAATGCGAGTCCGAGCACACCCGCGACCAGCAACGAGAGCAACGCTATCGCGAGCCTGACACGATACGGCTTGGCGTAAGAAAGCAGCCGCATCAAATCGCGCTTCGATACGCGAGGCTTTTCTTTCGATTCGTCCTTCGGCAGCTCGAGCCGTGGTCGGTTTCGTGTGGTGCTCATTGGTAGTTGATAGATTCAGCTAAAGAAAGGAGCCGGTCAAGCATTCGCGTTGTTGCGACGATGATTCTTCGGCGACCTGCACTGGTGTGATAGACTTCCAAAAGACGCTTGGACCAACCACTCTTCACTTCGGAGGAATCATGATTCGAACCTCTCCCACGATCATTGCCTGCCTGCTTGCGGGCGCGCTCATTTGCCAGACAGCAATCGCGAGTTCACCGCCTGAGAAAGAATCGCGCTACACACAGAAGCTCAAAGCGTCTCTTCTGGAACTGGGTACGGGTGACGCGGCGCGAGTCACCGTCAAGCTCAAAGACAAAACGAAATTGACCGGCTACATAAAAGAGATCGGCGACAGGTCTTTCGTTATTGCCGATGTGGCGACGGCCTCCGCCACGACTGTGCCCTATCCGGATGTCGTGCAGGTCAAAGGAAACAACCTGTCAACCGGAGCAAAGATCGCGATAACTGTGGCAATCATAGTCGCCGCGGCCATAATCCTTTACTCGGTCAAAGGCGCATTCTGCGACGGATGCTAGCCAGCCCATTCATCGGGAACACTATTCACGGTTAGAGCGTTCTCAAACAGGAGACGGCATTGAGTTAGTGGGTCGGCTCGTTGCTTCACGAGCCTCTCCGCTGGTAGACTCGACGACACTTTGACACTCACTCGGAGGTGGAACGCTTTGAACTCGATCAAGAAATTGCTGGTTATCGCTTTTGTGCTGGTCACGGTCGCGGCCGCTCGGACGCCGCAGACTGAGCCGCCGCTCTCGGACAATCGCCTCACGGTACACACGCTTCTCAGAGAAGATATCTTCGCAGGTTTCATCAGCGACGATATGGATCGCTTCGCAAGAGGCGAGAAGAACATCGATTTGCTTCTCGTCGAGCGTCCCGCTCAGAGAGCGAACCTGCTTGCGTGGAAGGGCGGCGCGTCGCTTTATCGCGCGGTGCGAGCGTATGAAGACAAACGCACGGATGAGTTTCAGAAATACTATCGAAAGGCGCTGGACAGTTTCGCGGAAGCCGGCACGCTGAAGGGCGGCAATGAAGGCGTCGGCGCCGTCACCGGAGGCAGTTTCGTTATTTTTGCGGATCGCTTGCCAAAGGAATATCGCGCCGCCGCGTGGTCTACGGCTTACGACAATTATTTGACGCTCTACAAACAGCAAGGCGGGATGCTAGATAAGTTTCCCGTGCATCTTCGAGGTGAAGTGCTTTCGGGTTTGACTCAAGCCGCCCAGCGCACGGGCCGCAAAGAAGAGACCGCTCAGTATATCGACAAGATGCTGACGATGTTGGCGGGCACGCCTTACGAGCCGATGGCCAAAAAGTGGAAAGCGAATCCGGAGGCCGCGGCGAACACGAGTCTGACTTGCATGAGTTGTCACGATGCCGGACGACTCGCGCCTACGCTGTCAAGACTTGCGGGCAAGTGACACACCACTCCCAATCACCATTAGGAGTGCGGTGACATATCACCGCACTCCGCACGTTTGAATCTAAAAACCTTTTCTCAGAGACAACCTGATTGTGAATTCCAGACGCATCAGGAGCGCCGGCTCTTTATTTGAGCATCCAGTTGCGCTAGCGAGATCGCCTGATCCGGGCTGGCATCGATTTGCGCGTCGCGACGCAAGGCCTCTGCAACGCCTTCATCTTCGTCGGATAACACGGCTGGCATAGATTCAAGAAGATTAGCCACAAGCATTGCTCGTTCCTTCTCAGGCAAGTTGAGTGCTAGTTTCTCGATCTCGATTACTGTGGACATGTGCGAAGCATACCTGTTCGAGTGGTGATCGAACAATAGCTTCGAGCGGCCTAATATGTGCGTAACCTTCGAGCGTTGTCTTGACCGGCATTCATCTAGCTTCCCGGGTGATACCTCCGCTCGGAGTGATCCTTGAGCTGCGACGGGTAGAAATAAACTTCCCTCAGATTGCCGGTGCTGTAGCGTTTCGCCTGATCATTGAAGTGGCGCGACTTTGGATTACCGCTCTCTCCACCCGCGGTGACCGCTCGTGCTCTCACCGTCTTGCCGAACTCAACGACCGCCACGAAGCTGTTGCCGCTCGTGCCGTAGATCTTCTTTGACCCTTTGTATGAGCGCGCGCCAAACGAAGCCAATGATCCCCAGTTCCCGGAGGTGAAGCCAACAGGAATGCTCGGACCGGCATCGGTGAACGGATGCACGATGTCGTCGGTGAGCCGCTGAAATCGATTGATGTCGCCCCACGGCGTTTTCCATGTACCAAAGTCCGTTTTGAGTTTGTCGGACGCAGACGTGAGGGACTGCAGAAGTTGCTCAGCCGAAGCTTTGCTTGCAACGTAGTCTGGCACCGACATGCTCGCGCGCCGCGCATCGCCTGCGACTTTGCGCTGAATGTCTTCTCCCCAGAAGACGGCCAGCGAAGTTGGGATTGAAGCCACCGACCACCTAAGGTCCCACGCACGCAATATTGCAATCTGGTCAGTCATTTTAGCTTTTGATGCATCGGATGACGGCATTCGGTTCCACGCGCTGATCAACGCAGGAATGGTTTTCTCAAACCACGGCAAATAGCTGTCGTAAGCGGCCGCGATCAGCGAATCGATCGTGAAGTCCTTCTTGTTTTCGAGAACCCGAATCGCGTGCAGGCCGCGAGGAGACTCGACGCCGGAATCGACATACACCGGATAATCCGATTTCTTCGGGCTGCTCGGACCCGCGGCCGACCACGGGTAGTTGTTGCTGTTATAGAGCCAGCCGCTCGAAGGATTCAACAACAGCGGCGATTCATCAACCGACAGCAGACCGTGCCATTCGGTTTCCGGATCGCTGCCGTCGACGGGTTTCGTCCAATCGAATTTTGTATTGCGTCTCGGAATAAAGTTGCCGTGGAAGTACGCGATGTTCCCGCTTGAATCCGCGAAGATCGTGTTGTTCGAAGAGTTCGTGTGCAGCTCCATCGTCCGTTTGAACTCCTCATAATTCTTCGCCTTTGTCCGAGTGTATGACTGAGTCAGCGCCTTCACCGGGTCCTGCATCATGCGAATCGCCACCCACTTGTTGTCCTTCGTTGCCGAGACGATCGGGCCGTGATGAGTGCGATACACCGTGAATGTTTTCTCGGCCATTCCTTTCGCCGATTTGTATGGCACTTTGATGGCGGAGGTGATCACCGGACGTTCTTCGCCCTCGTACTTGTAATAATATCGATCTCCCTTCTTCACGATCGTCTCGAGATACGAGTCGATGGCGTCAACCGCGCTCGACGTATGCATCCAGCCGGCATGTTCATTGAATCCCTGATAAATGAAGAACTGTCCCCAGGTCGCCGCACCATACGCATTCAAGCCGTCATCACTAGTCATCTGCAGCTCAGACCGAAAGAAGAACGACGTGTGCGGATTGATCAACAAAAGCGCATGGTGCCCGATTGTATTCGAAGGCGAGATCGCGATGCCGTTTGACCCGGTCGGTTCCGTCAGCGTGTCCTGTTCGACCGTGGAAACGACCGCTGCCTGTCCCTTCTCGTAAAAGGCTTGTAGCTGTTCCAGGCTAATCGTCTCTATGTCCCCACCGATGCTGCCTTCGGTAAAGCTGAGCGCCATCCACGGTTCGAAATGTTTGATGACTCGCGGTTTTGTTTGCGGATGCTTGAACAAATAAAAGTTCAGGCCATCGGCCCAAGCGTTCATCAAATCCTTCAACCAAGTTGGGCTCGCTTCGTATTGCTTCTTCAGGTTGTCGGGATCGATGAACAGCTTCATTCGAAGATCGCGCCAAACGGCCGGCTCGCCTTCGGCCTCCGCAAGCCGCCCCATCGAGTTCAGGTAATTCGTCTCGACGCGATTGAAGTCGTCTTCGGCCTGGGCGTAGATCATGCCGAACACCGCATCGGCATCGGTCCGGCCTGCAACGTGAGCGATGCCCCAATCGTCGCGAGTGATCGTGATGCTTCGAGCCCGCTGCTGCCAACGACTGAGTTCCTTGTTTTGCGCGCCGGCTGAAGCAGAGCCAGTTGCGAACGCAACGACCAAAATCAAAGTGAGGCTAAGCTTCTTCATTCGAAATCCTCCGTGCATTACCAGTCTCTCTGATCTCCGCAGAGCGCGAAGCTTCTTACTGCGTCTTTCGGATTACCTCGCCGGGCAAGTTCCCCGTCGTCTTGCCGTCCTGCCACACCGGCTCGCCGTTCACAAACACACGCGAGATTCCTTCCGATGTGAGCAGCGGCTCCTTAAAAGTAGACCGGTCGATCACGCGTTTCGCATCAAATATGACCAGGTCTGCTTTCATCCCTTCGCGAATCAACCCGCGGTCAAACAACCCAAGCCGAGTTGCCGGCGCCGAAGTCATTTTGCGAACAGCTTCCTCGAGCGTGATCCATTGCTGCTCGCGGACAAAGCGGCCCAACACGCGAGGAAATGTCCCCGCGCCTCGCGGATGCCGCCCGCTCGCCTGCCCGTCGCTTGCGACCATCACCCACGGCTGGCGATAAAACGTTTTAATATCCGATTCCTTCATCGAGCGGCAGACCACACCAGCGCCGCCGTCCTTCACGATTTGAATGTAAACATCGACCGCCGATACGCGGCGCTCGCGTGAAATTTCCTCGAGCGTCTTGCCTTCATATTCGCGATGCGCCTGGCAGTGTGTCACCAGCACGTTATCAGCGCCGCCGACATCGTCTAATCCTCTCTTGACCGCCAACGGATCATCGTGGCGGCGGCTTGGAATCAGCACCGTGATCGTTGAAGACCACGCGTCGTACGGATAACAATCGGCGGTTATGTCGACTCCGGTGTGACGCGCCGAGTTGATCAACTCGACTGCTTTTTCCGACTGACCCCACACGCCTACCGTGCCAAGCTTGATGTGAGAAATCTGAACCGGGATGCCGGCTTCGCGGCCGATCGCGATCGCCTCTCTGAACGCGGTCATCACATCATCGGCTTCGTCGCGAACGTGACTCATGTAGATCCCGCGATAGCGCGCGGCAGCTCGCGCAAGCGCGATCACTTCATCGGTGGTGCTCGGATGGCCTACGTCGTATTCGAGCCCGGTCGAAAGGCCCACGGCGCCCTCGCGCATTCCCTGCTCGACCAGCTTGGCCATCTCGGCGATCTCGCCGGGCGTAGCGGCGCGATTGTAATCACTTTTCATCACCTTTTGGCGAAGCGTCGCGTGTCCGATGAAAGTCAGCACGTTGACCGCTGCATGGTGGGCTTCTCTCTTTGCAAGATACTCGCCGATCGGCCACGGCGATCCGCCGTCGGGTCCAACAGCCAGAGTCGTGATTCCCTGAGACACCTGGCTCGCGACGCCGGGCTCCGAATCGAGCGCGTTCTCCGAGTGATTGTGAATATCGATAAACCCCGGCGCGATGATCATGCCTCGCGCCTGAATCACCTCGTCGCCGGGACCCGGTTGAAAGACACCGATCTTCGCGATTCGATTTCCAATAATGCGGATGTTGGCCTTAAAAGCCTTGCGGCCGCTTCCGTCGACAACGATCGCGCCCACGATCACTCGCGGCTTGATGGTTGCAGATTGAGGCCGCGCCGGTTGTACAAACGCACACAGCAGCAACACAACAACCACGCTGAGAGTCTTATGCATTCGCGGTTTCCTTGTGCAATGGATTCAAGAAGCTCCGATGGAGAGGCTGATTCTACTACGTGACTCGTTTGTCTGGCCAAGCGAGTTACGTCATCGATCCGGTCACCTGCTCGATCACACAGCTTGCGGCAAGATTCTTCTCTGATAAACTCACACGCGCGCTTACGAAGGGAGCGGCCAAAGTGCTCATGGAAATCCCGATGGAGCAAGCGAGTCTTCGTGCTTCTTTGTGTCTTTGCGCCTTTGTGGCAAACCGCTCAGTGACTCGAATTCTCCTGATGCTTCTTCTTTTCGTCCCGGCTTCCGCACAGGAACTGACGGTCATACGCGCGGGCCGTTTGATCGATGTCGAAAGAGGAGACGTTGTCCACGACAAGGTGATCTTCATACGCGGCGACAAGATCGAAAAGATTGCTTCGCCGCGCGCGACAGAGATTCCCGCGGGCGCTCGTGTAATCGATCTTTCCAAATACACGGTGCTGCCGGGGCTCATCGATTGTCACACCCACCTTATCGATTTGCCGCAGTCATCCGGTCCGGGAGCGCCTCTCGAACAATCGCCCGCTCAAATGGCTTTCAACGGCGCGCGTAACGCGAAGAAGACTTTGCTCGCGGGATTCACCACCGTGCGCGACGTCGGAACTTATCGCGCATACGTCGACATAGCCCTGCGAGATGCGATCAATGACGGAACCGTGCTCGGGCCTCGAATGGCGGTGGCCGGCGCATACATCACGGTCAGCTCGGGCGGCGGAGACATAACCGGCTTGAGCCCCGACATCGTGCTTCCGCCCGACCTTCGAGCGGGCATCGCAAACTCCCCGACTGAAGTTCGCCAGCGTGTGCGCGAGATACTTCATCGCGGCGCCGACTTCATAAAGATAATCGCGACCGGAGCCGTGCTCACTCGCGGCACCAAACCCGGAGTTTCCGAATTCACCGAAGAAGAGATTCGCGCGGCGGTCGAGGAAGCCGCGAAGTACGGCGCTCGCGTGACCGCGCACGCGCACGGCGCGGAAGGGATCAAAAACGCGGTGCGCGCAGGGGTTCAATCGATCGAGCACGGCTCGTTGATCGATGACGAAGGCATTCGTTTGATGAAGGAGCGCGGCACGTTTCTGGTCGCGGACATCTACAATGGAGATTACATAGCCGAGAACTACAAACGCCTGGGATATCCCGACGAATTCATTCGCAAGAACGAAGAGACGACCGAGGCCCAGCGAGCGGGGTTCAGAAAAGCAGTCGCTGCCGGAGTCAAGATCGCTTATGGAACAGACGCGGCGGTTTATCCGCACGGCGATAACGCGCGTCAGTTGCCTTACATGGTCAAGTACGGGATGACGCCGGTCGCGGCCATTCAATCCGCGACGATCAACGCGGCTCGCAACATCGGTTGGGAAAATCGCGTCGGGTCGATCGCGCCGGGAAAGTTCGCGGACATAATCGCGGTTGAGGGCGACTCGCTTTCGGATCTTTCAAAGTTCATGAACGTGGCGTTCATCATGAAAGGCGGTCAGGTCATCAAGACGCCTGAGAAGTAGCAGCTTGAAGCTCTGAGTACAAGCTTTAGCTTGCTGATCGGAGCCATGAGCATCAGACAGACGCAAGCTAAAGCTTGTACTCAGAACACCGGTGGGAGGAAACACGTATGCCGCGAAACCTGTTGATTTGCGTATTGCTGCTGGCCGCCTCGGTAGCCTTTGGCCAGAGCGCGAAAGCGAGTCAGATTGTTGAGTCCAAGCTCGACACGAAACTTGTGCCTGGCCCTGTTGAATTCAACGTCCTCCTGCCTGACGGTTACGAATCCGCGAAAGGACCGCTGCCGCTTCTGCTCTTTCTTCACGGCGGCGGTGGAGATCGAAACTTTCTGCTAAGGCTTCGGCCAGTGATCGACGATCTGTGGAAAGCGGGCACGCTCCCACCGATGGTTATCGTAACGCCGAGCGCCTCGCGATCCTTCTACATGGATTACAAAGACGGCTCCCAAAAATGGGAGTCGTTCATCGCCGGCCCGTTCCTCGACCATCTGCGACAAACTTACAAAATCATGCGCGAGCGAAAAGGCACGCTGCTTTTTGGGATTTCAATGGGCGGGCTTGGCGGATTGAGGCTCGCCTTCAAGTATCCCGACAAGTTCGAAGCTGTCGCCGCGCTCGAACCGGGAATCGATCCTGCTCTGAAATGGAAAGAGGTGAAGCCCCGCAATCGGTTTTATCGAAGCGACGAGCTGATGCAGACGATCTTCGGCAAGCCGTTGGACGCCGGCTACTGGGAAGCAAACAATCCGGCGTCGATCGCTGTAGCTCGCGCTGACAAGATCAGGTCATCCGGACTGTCGATCTACATCGACGTCGGCGATGAAGACGCGTTCAACATTCACGAAGGCACAGAGTTTCTTCATCGCATACTGTGGGACAAACAGATTCAACACGAGTATCATCTTGTGCGCGGCGCAGATCATGTTGGCCGGACGATTCGACCTCGCACGAGAGAGGCTTTGGAGTTTCTGGCCCGGGTGTTGAATCCGCCGCCACCCGATCCCGAGGCGGAAGCTACGAGGAAGCAGCTCGAGCCGCTCAAGCGCGCGGCCGAGAGAAAGCAGTAGAAATCGGGTTCGCGTAGCATGAAACCAATGACCGAAAAGCAGAGAAGCAAGTGGGAGAGACTTCGAGCCAAGGGTAAGCGGCGCTTTATTGTGATCAATGTGATAGCTTATGCCGCCAGCCCTGTCCTTGCTCTCGTTACATTGCATTTAGCGCTCACAGGGACTGCAGAATTCAGCGTCAGTACCGTTGAGCTATCGGGGGCGATTTTGGCGGGCTTTCTCTTGTCCATGTGGGGGTATGTCCGATCGCTGGCTAGTTGGGACAAGCAGGAAGCACGATACCACGAGTCGTGTAATATCGTCCCTTCCAGCGGAACAAACATCTCTACGAATTAGAAATCAGCACTCATTCCAGGAGGATAAATGTCGAGATCGAAGAATACCGAAACCGATACGCTCTTATCGCGTCGCAAGATGCTCAAGCTCACCGCCGCTGGAGCGGCCGGACTCACAGTGCTCAAGCGAGGCGGTGATGCCCGCGCGTTACCGAAAAATGATTTTCTCGATCTCACCGCCATTGAGCGCATCGCCGATCGCGACGCGGGCGTTCACCCGCCGTTGTTGATCGATGTTCAAACTCACGTGTGGTGGCGCTCAGGCGGAGTCGCCAAAATGAACCCCGCCGGCGAAGCTTTCCTTAAAGGCATGGCCGGATTTCGCGCGAACTACACCGGACGCCCCGTGCCCATCGCCGACATGGGCCGAGTGATGTTCTTCGACGATCTGTTTCTCAAGAGCGAAACCGACATCGCTTTTCTGAACAGCTTCGGAATGAAGGGCGCTTACGACGGCGTCGATTTATTTCCGCCTCGCGAAGCCGCGTTGATTCGGTCGATGGCCCCCGCGCGAGTCCGCGTGCTCGGATGTGTCGATCCTCCGGACGGACAATCCGCTGTCGAATCGCTGATCTATCAATGTGAGACCTTGAAGATCGACGGCTTGAAACTTTATCCGCCGGGCATGGACGCGCGCGGCTGGCTGATGGACGACGAGAAGAATACTTATCCGCTTTATGAAGTGCTTCGAAAGCACGGTGTGAAAAACATCTGCGTTCACAAAGGAATTCCCGGCGCGTTCATCGAGAAGTATTGTCATCCGCTTGATATGACTCGAGCGGCGGCGGATTTTCCCGATCTGAATTTCATCGCGTTCCACAGCGCGTTCCCTTACGACGCGGAGCTGGCCGAGCAAGCGAAGAAGGCGAAGGTGAAAAACATCTACGCCGAGCTTGGAGCGCTTGCGCAATTGATGGTGAACGATCCGCAGAGATTCGCTCAACTGGTCGGAAGGCTGCTGGATGCGTTGGATGAGGATCACATTTTTTGGGGAACGGACACGCCGATCTTCGGGCCTCCGCACTGGGCGATCCAGGCGTTTCAAGCGTTCACGATTCCCGATGAGATGATTGAGAAGAACAAGTATCCTCGACTCACACCGGCCATCAAAGAAAAGATCATGTGTCACAACGCGGCTCGCGCTTTCAAGATCGACATCAAGTCGGCGAAGAAAGCGATTGAGAGCGACGTGTTGTATAAGCTTCGCCAGGACGGAAACCCGCTGCCGGTGACGGTGGACACAAGCAAGCTTCGAGGGCGGTAAGCGCTCTAGCCTTTGATTGACTCGCCGCCGCCGAGTTGATTGTAATGAACAAATAGTTTGACGGACGCAATATGACCTCGACGGAAGTACAAGAGATGGTGAACGCCGATATCGGCAATGACTGGTCACAGACGAATCTCCATCGTGTTGATCTTCGCACGTCAGTAGTAAGTCCGCCCCGCCAACTGGCGGTTGTGGATGTCTCGACAGAGTGCGAGCACGTGGTTTGGCTGGTACTTGAGGAGTGCCGAGGCGGTCCGGGTTACGGGGTTGTGTACAGCGAAGCCGATAATGCGTTTGGCCTAGTTCAGATGGCAGAGGGATACGTCCCATGTCTGCTTGGCATTTATGGTGGGTTTCTAGACGCGTTCAGTGCGATGTAACGAACTCGGTCGCAAGGCGCAGACGGTCATCGCTTCCCCGACAAAACACATACTGGCTCGACTAGCACCGAATTCTCTGAACCCGCATCGTAGAACTTGGGCGCGCAGCGGAGCGCGGCGAGCGAATTTGTCTTAGTTACTCCAATACTGTGCGCCGCATCCGCTGACGCCTGACGTTGGCGATGACCGCGGTTGTCCCGTATCAACGAGCGGCGTATCATCCATTTCAGATGAGCACCGTTCCTTCACAAGAAGAATACTTGATACGCGGTCATAATGGCCTCGAGACCTGTGTGATCCTCTCTGAAGATGGGTTACTCGGTAAGAGAAAGTTCATGGAACGCGAAGTACTCAAGGACGTGCTGCGCCGCTTCAACGAAGGCGGAGTACGCTACTGTTTAGTTGGCGGCTTGGCTCTTGCTCATCACAGCATCCCTCGCCAAACCCAGGACGTGGACATCATGGTCCTGCCGGAAGACCTGCCGCTAGTCCAGCGCTTGCTTGAGGGTCACGAACAGCGCGGGACCGCCTTAGTGATGATCTTTCAGATTGGCGAGACGCGAATCGACATTATGCCGGCCACTCTAAGAGCAAAGCGGACTGCGGTTCTTGAAGCGATCGACGATGTAATCGAGGAGTTGCCGGTTAGAGTCGCCAACCTCCGCGATCTGATTCTGTTGAAGATGTGGGCCATTCCAGAGCGGCCCGAGCGATCCAAGCGAATGCAGGATGAAACTGATGTGGTCGCGCTCCTTGAAATGAACTGCGAACGAATCTCGGTCGATGACATCGCCTACATCTGCCGCAGCCTGCTCGCGCTTGCGTACACACCCGAAGACGCAAACAAACTTCGCGATCAAATTTCATGGCTCAACGATGTATTGGATAAGCTGGGAATGCCTGACCGCCAGTACCAGCTAACATGATCCTTTCGTTCTCGCCGCGTTTGCCTCTCGACCTCTCATCTCGTAATCTTACGGCCTCGATCCAAACCGAGGACGAACCGAATGATCTATCACTTTGTTTCCGCGATTGGCTTCCTGATCTTTGCAGGCGTCGCGTGGCTGCTCTCGACGGATCGAAGGAAGATCGCGTGGAAGACAATCGCGTGGGGAGTTTCGCTACAAGTCGTGATCGGATTGTTGATCTTTCAGTTTCCCGGAACACATCGAATCTTTCTCGTGCTGAATGACGCGGTGCTTGCGCTGCTCGATGCATCGAAGGCCGGCACTGCGTTTTTGTTCGGGCCGCTTGCCGCAAGCCCCGGCGAAACTGGCTCGGTCGGGTTCATCCTGTTATTTCAAGTCCTGCCCGTCGCGATCTTCTTCGCCGCGTTCACGGCCGTCTTGTACTACCTTCGAGTGCTTCAATGGGTGGTTCGGCTATTCGCGCGAGTCTTTCATCGCACGATGGGAATCAGCGGCGCCGAATCGCTATGCGGAGCGGCTAATATTTTCGTGGGTGTCGAATCGGCGCTGGTGATCAGGCCTTATCTCGATAAGATGACTCGATCTGAGCTGCTCACGGTGTTGACGACCGGCATGGCCACGGTCGCTTCGAGCACTCTTGGAATCTATGTAGCATTTCTGACAGGAGTGTTCCCTCAAATAGCCGGGCATCTGTTATCCGCGTCAGTCATCGCGATCCCGGCGGCAATCGTCGTGTGCAAACTGCTGGTTCCAGAAACTGAAACGCCCGAAACCGCGCTCGGAGTTCCCGAGGATGACGAATCAACACGCCCGCGTAATCTGATGAGCGCGATCATCGAAGGCTCGATGGACGGATTGAAACTCGCGGCGGGAATCTCAGCGTTGTTGATCGCTATACTCGGGTTGGTCGCACTGGGAGACAAGATGCTCGGGTTTGGCAGCTCGTGGTTTGGAATGACCGAGCCGCTCTCGCTTGTGCGAATCCTGAGTTGGGTTTTTCGCCCGTTCGCCTATCTGCTCGGGATTCAATCGAGCGACATTCCTATCGCGGCGAAACTCCTGGGTGAGCGAGTGATCCTGACCGAGGTCGTTTCATACAACGATCTCGCTCAATTGATTTCTAGTGGAGGGATCACCAACGGGCGAACGGTGGTGATTCTGAGCTACGCGTTATGCGGATTCGCTCATGTGGCGTCGGTAGCGATCTTCGTGGGTGGCACGGCGGCGCTCGCGCCGAAGCGCCGCGACGATCTCGCGGCGCTTGGATGGCGAGCGCTGGTCGCGGCGACGCTTGCGACGTTGATGACTGGATGCATCGCGGGGATCTTCAGCACCGGCGAAGGAGTCACGCTGTTGAGATGAGCACCTTGCTTGCACGCTCGCTCGCACTGGGATAAAAGACTCCTGCTTACGGATATTGTTGCCTAAGATCGATCCTTCGCGCGTTATCGCATCGCGACTGACGCAGGGCTTTGCTTCTTTCCTTGAGGAGACTCGATATGAAGAAGAAGACCGTGTGGATTCTGATTCTCGTTCTCGCGGGATTTGGGATTGCCATCCAAACCGCGCCCAATCACGAAGCTCGCGCACAAGGGCGCAGTGGCGCGACTTCGGAAGTTATCGCCCGGCGAAACACTATTGAAGCCGAGCTTCAATCCCTCGCCGTAGTCGAGCGCAAGCTCATGATTCCGATGCGCGACGGCAAACGAATGGCGGCCGACGTCTATCGCCCGAAAGACACTTCGAGGAAATATCCGGCGATCTTTGTTCGCACGCCTTACAACTTCAACTTCTGGGATGTGCGAACCGGAGCGCCCCGCGACATGACCAGCGAACTAGAAGCCGTCAAACGCGGATACGCCTTTGTCGAGATGAACGAGCGCGGGCATTTCTTCTCTGAGGGCAACTACGACATTCTCGGCCCGCCGCTCAGTGACGGCGACGACGAGTTGACGTGGATTTCAAAACAGTCGTGGTCAAACGGCAAAGTCGGCTTGATTGGGTGTTCGTCGACCGCTGAATGGCAACTGGCCGTTGCTGCGCTCGGCAATCCGGCGCTTGGGGCGATCATCCCGCAGGGCTTCGGCGCGGGAGTTGGAAGAGTCGGCGGCTACTACGAACAGGGAAATTGGTATCGCGGCGGCGCGGTGCAGATGTTGTTCATCGCGTGGCTCTCCGGCGAGCAGAACCAGGTTCGTCCGATGTTCCCGCCGAACACTTCGCAGGAAGATTTGATCCGCGCATCGAAGTCGTTCGATCTCGCCCAGCAGTTGCCGCCGGTTGATTGGTCAAAAGCGCTGCAACACCTTCCCGTCATGGACATCATGAAAGCCGTCGATCGCCCACACGGAATCTTCGCCGACGAAATGCCCGTCGACACCGGAGGCGCGATGATCAAGCGCGCGCCGAACGATCCTGCCTGGTACAAGGGAGGCCTGTGGCACGACAACATGAAGATCAATGTGCCGGGCTTCTGGTTTATGTCGTGGTACGACGTGTCAGTGGGGCCGAACCTGGCCGCTTACAATCATGTGCGCAAAACAGCGAAGCCCGATGTCGCAAATCAGCAATACGCAGTGATCGCGCCGACGTTGCACTGTGCATACAAGCGCGCAAGTGAAAACACAATCGTCGGCGAGCGAAGCATGGGGGACGCGCGTCTGAACTACGATGAGCTGACTTATGCGTGGTTTGATTACTTTCTTAAGGGCGAGAAGAACGGCATTCTCGAAAAGATGCCGAAGGTTCGCTACTTCACGATGGGCATCAATAAGTGGCAATCGTCGGACACGTGGCCACCGCAGGGCGCCGAGCCGATGAGCTTCTTCTTGTCGAGCGGTGGCAAAGCGAACACCCTCGGCGGCGACGGTGTACTCGGCGATTCAGCTCCCGCGTCTGACAGCCCGGACAAATTCGTTTACGATCCGATGAATCCCGTGCCGTCGTACGGCGGCAACGTTTGTTGCACTGGGAACGCCGTGCAGGGCGGCTCATTCGATCAACAAAAGATGGAATCGCGCTCGGACATTCTCGTTTACAGCACCGAGCCTCTGAAGCAAGGGATGGAAGTGAGCGGTCCCATCGAAGTGACGCTCTACGTGTCATCGGACGCAAAAGACACTGACTTCACCGTCAAGCTGATCGACGTTTATCCGGATGGCCGGGCCTACAATCTGGACGAGACGATTCAGCGAGTCAGGTATCGGAACGGCTACGATAAGCCCGTCGCATGGATGGAAGCGGGCAAGGTGTACAAAGTCACACTGCAGCCAATGACGACAAGTAATTACTTCGAGGCGGGTCATCGGATTCGGCTCGAGGTATCGAGCAGCAACTTCCCGCGGTTTGATCGGAACCTGAACACAGGCGGGAAAAACTACGACGAGTCGAAAGGCGTAGTCGCTCACAACGTGGTTCATCATTCGAAGCAGTATCCGTCAGAGCTAAAGATAACGGTGGTGAAAAAGCCGCGCGATTGAAAGGGTGGCCGGTGTCAGTCCAGTGGCTGGCGCAAGATAAGCCTTCCTGAAAGAAACTTGAAATGCCGACAAAACAAGGCGACATAGCTTTGCTCAACGATCCGATTGCGCAGGAGCTGCTGCGCTCAACAATCCCCGCCCGCCTGGCCTATGTCTGGCATGACGGATCTCCGCGCGTAGTGCCCATTTGGTTTCACTGGAATGGAGAAGAGATCGTGCTTGGAACGCCACCGACGGCGCCAAAAGTGAGGGCGTTGCCGCACAATTCAAAAGTCGCGCTGACCATCGACACCGATTCGTGGCCGCATAGGGGGCTACAGATTCGAGGCACCGCAAAAGTTGAGACCATTGACGGAGTAGTTCCAGAGTACGCCTCGGCCGCCAGACGATACTTTGGCGAAGAACAGGGGCAAGCCTGGGTAGAGCAAATGGCGAAAATGTTCTCCCGAATGGCGCGTATCTCAGTCCGGCCGGAATGGGTCGGGATCATGGATTTCGAGAAACGGTTTCCGAACGCGATTGAGGCGGCGATGGGTAGTTCATGAATCTCGTCAGCCTTTTCGCTGAACCCTGAGCACGACGATTTTTGTTGAGTGATTGAACGGCGCTGGGTCGGTGACTGCTCCGGCGCGCAGCGTGTTTGTCTCACCGATGAAATCCGCGGGAACTGGAATCAATTCCTCGACGGCCAGATACCCATCGGCGCACAGCGATTCGATCTCCTTCAAGTAAGCCGCGCCCGAAACGAACAGCGCGTTGTTGATCGCTACAAGATAGCCGTCGTGATTGATTAACGGACGAACCTTGTTGATCAGCCGCGTGTAGTTCTGCGCCAGGTCGACAACCCCCCGGGTAGTCGCGGAATAAATTGGCGGGTCTAGAAAGACACAATCAAAACGTGCGCCCTCAGCTTTGAACCTATTGACCCGCGGCCAGAAATCTCCCGTCTGAAAATCGCTCTTGTTGATTGGAAACCCATTGAGCGTGTAAGAGGTCTTCGCGACATTCAAGAACTTTCGATTCAATTCCAGATGGACTACGCGTTTCGCCCCGCCCGCCAGTGACGCGACTCCCAAACTCCCCGTGTAAGCAAAAGTATTCAGCACGGATTTATCTTTTAGCCGGCTGCTCGCCCACAGCCGAACGTTACGCGTATCCAGATAAAAGCTCGCATCGCGGTTCAACATCGGATCGATTGAGTACCAGACTCCGCTCTCGAGAATCTTGCGATCCGCTGTCTCTCCGTAAACAAGACGACCGCGCTTTTCTTGAGGGTCCTGGCTGTTGCGCGTCTTCACAACGACAGCCTTGATCCACGGCAATCGCTCCTGAAGAAACTCCTGAACCTCTCGCGCCGCGACAACACCCTGCTCCGGTTTTTCGGCGTAGTTATGAATGACGAGAGTCCTCGCGTACAGGTCGATCGCGAGATCGGGATTGCCTTCGGTGAAACCATTGAAGATTCGAAACGCCGTCTCGTGCCGCTCATCAAAGAATGCAGCGCGGAGAGTAACGGCAGATTCAATCGGTTCTGTTGTCATATAGACTTTGCTACTCGTTTCGATCGAAGCCTGAACATTGAGCAAATAATCAGGACGTCGCGCACAAAGACCTTCGTCACTCCATGAAGCATCAGAGCTCGACATCACGCCGGCACAAGATAAGCAGTCTACGCCGCAATGTCACCTTGGCTCCACCTGACGGGTGGGCGTCAGATTTTCGCGCATCGACTCTAACAGCGACTGTGAAAACTCAGAGGATGCCATGGGCTTGTCCCGTTGGAGGTTCACAATCGCTGCCACAACGAATTTGCAAGCTACTGGCTAGATGCCACGGGCTTGCCCCGTAGAGCTTTCACGTGTCTGCTAGCTTGGCCGCAAGGCTATTCGGCGATTAGCTGCGAGCGTGAAACCTGACGCGCGCCCACCTGAATTTTTTTGTTTGCCGTCATCCTGGGATCCTACTAGAGTCGAAGCAAGAGAGGTTGATCCGGTGGCAGCAGCTTGGAAAACGGTACGGAGTTTCATATCGTCCAGCTTCCGCGACATGACACCGGGAGCGCGATCATCTAGTTCGCGTCGTGTTTTCCCGAACGGAAAGAAAGATGCCGGACCATACATGAGCAACTGATCGACGTGGATCTTCGCTGGCGCATCATCGAAGGCGATTCCAGACCTGCGAAGGCGCTCGACATTTGTATGGATGAGATCGAGAGTTACCGCCCTTACTTTCTAGGAATCCCTGGGCCACTATGATTGTGAATCAACAATCGAAGCGCGATGAGCTGCAGGATTGGCTGCGGTTCATTCAAAGTGGGAGCCATATCCTGCGCAGGCGCCCGGCATTGCTCTTTCAGCAAGCGGCAAATGAGCCCGACTCTACGGCGCCCGCTCGCGCTGCGCACGCCCGCATTGAAGCTGGACTTGAAGCGCGCCCCTGGCTTCAGTATGTCAATAAACCCCAATCGCGCTCGACTTGCCTGATGACCTTTGTTGGCCACAAGGGTTACGTGGTTGCATGCGCCTTTTCGCCTGATGGCGGCGGCATTGTTTCGGGTTCCGGGGACATGACCTTGAAGCTTTGGGATGCGAAGACCGGAGCCGAACTCACCACTCTTGCGGGCCACAAATATTGGGTGAATGGATGCGCCTTTTCGCCTGATGGCAGCCGCATCGTTTCGGCTTCCGGGGACATGACGCTGAAGCTTTGGGATGTGAAGACCGGAGCCGAACTTGCCACCCTTAGGGGTCACACGGATGGCGTGACGGCATGCGCCTTTTCCCCCGATGGCAGCAGCATCGTTTCGGGTTCCCATGATAAAACGCTGAAGCTTTGGGATGCGACGACAGGCGGTGAACTGGCTACCTTTGGGGGCCACGCGAACTCGGTGTTTGCCTGCGCGTTTTCCCCTGATGGCAAACGTATCGTTTCGGCTTCCGGGGACATGACCTTGAAGCTTTGGGATGTGAAGACAGGAGCCGAACGGGCCACCCTTCCCGGCAGGAAGACAATGATGTCGTTCTCGCAAGAAGGGGGGGATCTTATAGTTACAATGACGCCAACGTCAACAGATGATGAGCGCCTTCCGGGCCACACGAACGAAGTGATGGCGTGCGCCTTTTCGCCCGATGGCCACCGCATAGTTTCGGCTTCTGCGGATAACACCCTGAGACTTTGGGATGCCGAGACGGGAGCCATATCGGCTACTCTCACGGGCCACAGGAGCGCGGTGTTTGCTTGCGCCTTTTCGCCCGATGCCCACCGTATCGTTTCGGCTTCCTATGATATGACTCTGAAGCTTTGGGATGCGAAGACAGGATGCGAACTGGCCACCTGTGCGGGCCACGCAGATTGGGTGCGCGCGTGCGCCTTTTCCCCGGATGGCAGTCACATCATTTCGGCTTCCGGTGATAAGACCCTGAAGCTTTGGGATGCGAAGATCGAAGCCGAAGAGGCCACGCTTGCGAGCCATACGAAGGAAGTATGGGCGTGCGCCTTTTCTGCAGATGGCCGCCGTATCGTTTCGGCTTCCGGGGACAATACCCTGAAGCTTTGGGATGCGAAGACAGGCACCCCAAAGACCACCCTTGCGGGCCACCGTGACGCAGTGTGGGCGTGCGCCTTTTCTCCTGATGACCGATGCATTGTTTCGGCTTCCAATGATGAAACTCTGAAGCTTTGGAATGTGGCGACAGGAGCTCATAAGGCCACCCTGGGCCACCCGGGTGCGGTGCGGGCGTGCGCCTTTTCGCCCGATGGCCGCCGCATCATTTCGGCTTCCTGCAACCACCTGTGGGTTTGGGATGCAAAGACAGGAGCCCGTAAGGCCACCCTTGTGGGTCACACGGCTAGCGTGACGGCATGCGCCTTTTCCCCCGATGGCCGCTATGTTGCCTCGGCTTCCAAGGATAAAACTGTGAAGCTCTGGGATGCGAAGACAGGAGGCGAACTGGCTACCCTTGCGGGCCACATGAAGGAGGTGTGGACTTGCGCCTTTTCCCCTGATGGCCACCGCATCGTTTCAGCTTCCGGCGATCATACCCTGAAGCTCTGGGACGCTCAGACAGGGCCGCTCGTTCTGAGATTGTTGAGACAGATGCGAGCCGCACTTGCGCGTGAGTTGGCGCAAAAATTACGTGACTCCCTTTTGCTGGATCTCCTCGGCTTCGATTTCGTTCTGAGAATGTTGAGACAGACGCGAGCCGCACTGACCACCCTTGAGAGTCACACCAAGGAGGTATGGCCGTGCGCCTATTCGCCCGATGGCCTCCGCATCGTTTCGGGTTCTAAGGATGAAACCTTGAACCTCTGGGATGCTCAGACGGGAGCCCTACTGGCCACCCTTGCCGGACACACACGGGAAGTGATGGCGTGCGCCTTTTCGCCCGATGGCCTCCGCATCATTTCGGTTGCCGGGGACAACACCCTGAAGCTCTGGGATGCCCAGACAGGATTGCAGATTGGGGAATATGAACTCGGAGGCAATGGGTTAGCTACGGTTTGGAGCCCCAGCGGAGGTGATATGGCCGCAGGCGACAACCTGGGTCACTTCTTGATCCTGCGGCTTCAGAACTTCTCCTCCGGGCCTGTCTTCGTGACTCCGTGGGAACACAATCCGCATCGTTGGATTCCCTGGAGGCGCCGTGATCTTAGCCTTCATTTCGGCTGTCCGCTCTGCCGGGTGTGGTCTGAGGTTCCCGCTTCGGCGCTCGGCTCCGTGATCCCATGCCCTCACTGTGGAAACAGCATCAAGCTCAATCCCTTTACGATCGATGCCGACTGGCGCCCCATCGCCGCGGCCTGGAAAGCGACGGCTAATGATGAATGATTCACAGGTGTTCCAGGAAGCATGAACCGGTTAAGGCGATCCGGCGGTTGCAGAGTCCACGGAAGCAGTATCCCTCTGTCGTGACACTCACGGTTGTGAAAATCGATCCGTAACAACCTCGCAATGCGCTACGCGTCAGGTGTTTGCTCAATGTGCTTCGTAACCGGAAACCGACCGGGACGAAAGAAACGGAACGCGGTCAACGGCAGAATCATCATCGGAGGGATGATCAAGAGGAAGAGCGTGTGTTCCCAGAAGTCACTGCCCCGGCGGTATGCGCCATTCGCCAGCGGAATTCCCAGCGTCGTTGCGTAATACACCAGAAGAGGAAACAGTGTCTGCCGCAAAGCGCGCGGGTTCTCAACTGAACCGGCGCCTTCGCTGACCACAAACAACAACAGCAGAAATCCGAAGTAAATCGCAATGCCTTCCAGTCGGTGAAGTTGATCCGGATTCAACCATGCAGTCTGTGACGGCATTCGGTGTAGCGGGATCGCAACCGAAATGCGAACCGTATTCGCGGCCAGCGTCACCAGATACGCGATCAGCCCCGCGGCAGGAATGAACCGCCACTCGATGCTCCGCGATCTGTCTCGCAACAGCTTTCGTATCGACAGCATCAGGAAGGCGGTTATCAGAAAATTGACGCCCGCACACGAAGCGGCGATCAGGAAACTGCGGTCCTCATTCATGTACCCGGCATGCGATTCGAACTCAAACGATTCGCCGCTGACTACTTCAACAAGAGCCTTCGTCGGAGCAAGTATCCAGCGAAGCTCGTCGACGCTTGCGGTTGAGTAATAGGACTTGAGACCGAAAGCGCACAGCAGCACGACAACCCACTGCGCGATTCGATTCCAGTTCGATCTCTGGTTCATACAAGGCGCCGCCGCCCTCGGATGAACAAGATCAACGCGATCATCATTGTCGCGGCTATCAGCCAGATCAGCTCTGGTTCACTGCCTACCGCCATATCGCTCACCCCCAGTGGAAGCGGCAGCGCTTGGTTGACATCTTCAGCCGCTCCCTGACCGTTTCTTACTACTTCGCGAACCGCGATGAATGACGTGTACTGAGTCAGCAGGTTGTACTTCAAACCGAGAGATGTGATTTCCGAGATTCGATCCGGGTCTGCATCGTTAGATCCATAATCGGAAAGCTCAGCTATTCGTGAGCGAGCCCACAGATAACGCAACGCACCATTGGCATCATCCGGCTGCGCGCCGGCAACATCCAAACGAGTCACGTAGTCCCCCTGTCCCGTTTTGCCTTGCAACTCCAGACTGCCGGTTGCCGGACCGCGCCACTTGCCAAAAAGAACTACCGGGCGCTGAGCAAACAAATCGGGAAGATGGGACGCGTGGACGTCATAAACATCAAAACCGATCGCGCTAATCTGAATGTTGGCCAAAACCGGTGTCTGAATGTACTCCCGAAACCGCGCCGCAATCGCCGTCGCTTCCGACTCCTGAGTCACGATAAAAGGCTCGCCCATTCCGGCTTTCGCTACGCCTTCGATCAGATAACGGTTTACCGACGAACCGATGCCAAACGCGAACACGTTTGATTGATCCAGATGATCGCGGATGTAATTGAAGACTCCCTTCTCGCCATCGATATAACCGTCGGTCACCAGCACGATGCTTCGCGAAACGCCGGCTTCGCGTGGAAGACTCATTGCCTTTTGAATTGCCGCCAGAAGCTCGGTCCCGCCACCACCGCGCTGTTGTTCGATCACACGAATCGCGTTCGCGGCGTTCTGTTGATCTGCCGCCAGGGGCTTTGGAGAGAGAACGGTCGAGCCTCCGGCAAACAGAACGACGTTGAATAAGTCCGAGGGCCTCAGTTGCGCGATCAGATCTCGCAACAGCGCTTTCGAAGTATTAAGGGGAAAGCCCTCCATCGAACCGGAAACGTCTACGACAAATATGTACTCTCGAGCGGGAATGTCCGCGGTCGCCACTCGTTCCGGCGGTTGCGCCATGTAAAGAAAGAAGTTTTCATCCGCACTCTGATAGAGAATAAGGCCCGACGCGATTTGAGCGCCCGCCAAACGATATCGCAGAATGAAATCGCGATTCCCCAAGAATGGATCAACGTCTTCCATGGCAACTCGAGCGATACTTGGGGTCTGCCATTGCGGCAAGATCTTGTGTGATGGACAGCTCAAGTCCTGGATCGGAACGCCCGCTGAAATCCTGGCCGAAATGTGAAGCGCGCTCGTCGGATTGACACCCTGATGTAAGTACGGGCTCTTCACCACGCGATCTTCTCGAGGCTCAGATGAGTCGGGTTGAGACGAATAGCGCGGCCCAACGACTGTAGGAAAGACGACCTCATAGGTTCCGTCTGTTGGCACCAACAGTTCGGTATACCGAAGCTCGATCTCGATCTGATCGCCGGGCATGACATTGGCGAGGCTCATCGAAAATACATTTGGTCTGTTCTGCTCCAGCAGCGAAGCGCTCTTGCCTTCCTGTTTTGCCTTGTCGAATTCCTGCTTTGCTTTTTCCCGCTCTTTGATCTTAGCGACTATCACTTGATCACCGATTCGCATACGCATCGCGTAAACGGCGGCGCGTGTGGATGCGGGAAAAACATAGCGCGCGTTGATCGGCCGCGATCCTTCGTTTCGATACGTCTGCAGCACCTTCACATCGGCGATAACACCCGACACGTCGATGTGAACGCGAGTGTCTTTGAGAGGCAAGCGATCGACGTTTGGATCTCCCTGGACGAAGAAGTAAGGAGAAAGAGTTTTATCTTCCCGAGTCTGAGCCGAACCCGAAGCAGAGAAGAGTGCGATAAGAACCAGAAGCAGAGTGACCTTCAATGTGTGTGATTTCATGTTTACCTCCCGTCTTCACAGGCAACTCAGATGCGGATGTCTTGAAGAGGTTGCTTGAAGAGATTGCTTGAGGCGGACACAGTTCGCTTCTTGGTGGGACGTCGGGTCGGGCCAGGTTCATCGGTTGGATTCTCGGTAGCCTGTTCTTAGTGCAGCTTCGTGTCCTAGTGTCCTGGTGGCAAGAGATTCGATGACATCACAAAGCTATCACCCTACCGGATTCTCCCCATTCTGGACGGCGCGCTTGCGCTTCGACTATCATCCTCACCACTCATTGATCTTCGAAGAATCCCGGGAGGAGCCCATGCCTACTCAATGCCTTCACAAAAGATGGATGCTATTGCGCAAAGTTCTAGTAATCCTGATTGTGCTTGCGTTCGCACCGACCGCGCCGCTTCACGCTCAGGACAAGACCGTTGAGGACAAAAGCGCTGATGTGACCAAAAAGCTTCAGGGTTTCGATGCGTTCATGGAGAAGACTCTCAAAGACTGGAACGCTCCGGGCATCGGAGTCGGCATTGTTATCGACGACAAGCTCGTCTTCGCCAAAGGCTACGGTTATCGCGACGTCGAAAAGAAACTGCCGATCACATCTCAAACATTGTTTCCGATCGCCTCGAACACCAAACTCTTCACCGCCGTGGCCGCCGGCACTCTCGTCGAAGAAGGCAAGCTCACCTGGGACCGGCCCATTCGCGAATCGGTTCCTACAATCGAGTTTTACGACAACGCGCTCAACAACACGGTCACTTTGCGGGACATGCTTGCGCACCGCACCGGAATCACCCGGCACGATTCGATCTGGTACAAATCGGATTACAACGCGAAAGAACTCTTTCAACGTTTGAAGTATCTCGAGCCAAAGGAACCGCCGCGCCAGTTGTTTCTGTACAACAACATGATGTACGCGGGAGTCGGCTACAGCATCCAGTTGCAATCGGGAAAGTCCTGGGCCGATTACGTTCGTGAAAAACTTCTCAAGCCGCTCGATATGAACAGCACCGTTTATTCGATCGCCGATATGCTCAAGCAGCCCGACTACGGAGTGCCGTTCACCGAGAAGCGCGACTCGATGGAGCTCTACAAGATTCCCTACTACGAAGACACCGACGGACTGGCGGCTGCCGGCGCGATCATCTCGAACATCGAAGACATGTCTCATTGGCTGATCGCGTTGATGAACAACGGCAAGTACGCCGGCAAACAGGTGCTCCCGCAGCGCGTGTTGCAAGCCACGCTCGAACCGGCGATCGCCTTGCCAAACAGCGCCGGTGAAGTACGCGGGTGGTGGGAGGTGTTGAATCGCGCTTATGGCATGGGCCGATGGACGGCTTCGTATCGCGGCCGGTTCATCACGTTTCACGGAGGCGACCTTCCCGGCTTTCACTCGCAGATTTCTTACATGCCGAACGAGCACATCGGGGTCATCGTGTTCGTCATCGGCAATCACACTTCGCCTCTTTACAATCCGATCAGCTACAACGTGTATGAGCGATTGCTCGGCATGGATCAGGTTGCGTGGACCGACAGGCTGCTCGACATAAGGTTAAAGAATAAGAAAGCGAACACTGAAGCGCGCAGCAAAGCCGGCTATGGCCGCGTGGCTAACACCAAGCCTTCGCATGCGCTCGAGGACTATGTAGGCGAGTACGAGAATTCGGCTTACGGGATTCTAAAGATCGGGCTGAAGGACAAAGATCTCCAGTTCGGGTTTCACAAGTTCAGTTTTCCGATGAAGCACTTCCACTATGATCGCTTCGATACACCCGACGATGAGCAGGACGGAATGTGGTCGGTGAATTTCTCTACTAATCCACAGGGCGACATCGACAAGGCCACGATGTCGCTGGACGAAGCCGAAGCTACATTCACGCGGCGCCCGGCAACAATCGACGCCGCAATCGCTCAGAAGCTGGCCGGGACTTATGAGACTCCGGGCGGCGGCAAGTTTCAGGTTATCGTGAAACCCGGCGGCGGTCTGGCGATCGTCTCTTCAGGCGCACCGGAGCAAAAGCTGATCGCTTATAAGGCGCTCAAGTTTCGCGTGCAGGAATTCGCGGATGTGATCGTCGAGTTCGTCGAAGAAAACGGCAAGATAACCGCGGTCAAACAGATCGATCCGTCCGGGGAATATGTTTCGAAACGGAATTAAGGAAGCTTGCGTTAGTCTGTCTTTAATCCAGCAAGACATCGCCCACTCCTTCCAATCACCGGTCGTGCGAGTGCTGCTCGGCGCGATCGCAATCGCGCTGCTCTACGTTCTGTGGCGAGAAGTCCGCAAGATCCCGGCTAAGCTGTTCACGTTGATGGCCACGGCATTCGTGGACATGGTCGGCTTGCTGATGATCATTCCGCTTCTGCCGTTTTACATAAAGGAACTCGGCGGATCGGGCATAGACTTACTCGGGTTGCACATCGGAGTCGGCAGCGTCACCGGATTCATCGTAGCCTCGTTCACGATCGCGCAACTGATAAGCGCGCCGATGTGGGGCCGCTTCTCCGATCGCGTAGGCCGTCGGCCGACTCTGTTGATCGCGTTAGGCGCCGCGGGAATCGCGTATCTGATTTTTGGCTTCGCTCACTCGTTGCTCGTCTTGTTCTTGTCACGCATGGTGCAGGGCGCGGGCGGCGGCACGGTAGGCGTGATCCAGGCTTACGTAGCCGACTCCACAGATCCAAAGGATCGAGCGCGCGCGCTCGGATGGCTTTCGGCGACGACGAATCTCGGCGTAGCGTTAGGACCAGTGCTCGGCTCATTCGCGATTGCGTTGGGCAAACGCGATCTGATGCCCGGCCCCGGTACGTTGATGGCTGGACGCGCGATGCCGGGAATCGTCGCGGCCGCGCTGTGTTTGCTGAACATGATTTTTGTTGCGCGCTATCTGGCTGAATCTCGTGACCTGAGCGAGCAACACAAAGAAGGAGAGAAACGCCAGACCTCGCGCCAGGCGATACTCCAGGTTGTTTCTCACTCGAGCCTGCCCTCGTCGCGGCTCATTCTGATCTATGCGATTTCGATCGGCGCGTTTCAGGGGAGCTTCTCGGTGCTCGCGCTTTTTTTGAACGCGCGCTTCCAAGTCACCGAACAGACGATCGGTTATTTCTTCATGTACATCGGGTCGATCTCGGTCTTCGCTCGCGTGCTGTTGCTAGGCCGCGCGGTTGATTGGCTCGGCGAAGCGAGGCTTTCACGTCTCGGCTTGGTGCTGTTAGCCGCAGGCGTTCTCGGAATGCCTTTGTCTCAAAACCTGTGGATGCTGGCGCTCGCCGTAGCATTGATTCCGCTAGGCACAGCGTTCACGTTTCCTTGCGTGACGGCGTTGCTGTCGAGGGTGATTGATCCGAGAGAACGCGGTTTGTATATGGGAATGCAACAGACTTATGGCGGCGTAGCGCGAATTATTGCTCCGTTGTTTTTCGGCTGGTGTTTTGATTCGATTGGAGTCTCGTCGCCATACTTTTTCTCATCGGCGATCATCCTGGCGACGCTTTCACTTGGTTTCGGATTGGATCAATACGCAAGGCCGAAAGTTGTTGACACCCCCTGACGGGTTTATACTCAGACCGATGCACAGCGTCGCCACGTTTTGCGAGGAATCGTGAAGTGCAGATTGAAACCATTGTTTGCCCTGAGCGAATTGAGGCCAAACGCGAATCAAAGCATCGTGTCCGCTTAGCGAGGCGAGGGAGATTCTGTTTGGCGGACCGCGCATTCGTTTCGCGGAAAAGGGACACACTGTCGGCGAAGATGTGTATGCGGCTTTCGGCCAAACGCTCGGCGGCAGATACTCTCGGTATTCTTTATCTACAAACCGAAGCCGAAGACGGCTGTCATCATTAGCGCTCTCGACATGAGCGGCAAGGAGCGCAAGTCTTATGGAAGAAAATAAACTCAGCAGCGTTTCAACAGCCGATTCGGATGAGAAAATCGGAGAGTTCTGGGATAGCCATGACTTTACCGAGTTCGACACTGATGCGCCGGACGCTCAGTTCGAAATCACCTGCACTGTTCCGGTCAGTCTCGATTTGCTGAGCGAGATAGAAAAGCAGGCAGCAAAGCGCGGCGTTCGAGTGGACGAGTTAGTAAATCTCTGGTTGCAGCAGAAGCTTGATGAAGAAGCCGCTTGAGTCACCCGCTCGTTAACTGCGCTTACAGATACGAACTCAACGAATCGGGCCCACCGAGTTACTAACCACGGTTGTGATATGACCCTTGATGACGATCCCAACGAATACTGATGTGCTCATCGTCGGAGCCGGACCGACCGGGTTGATGCTCGCCAATCAACTCGCGCGTCGCGGCACTCGCGCGCTTATCATCGACAAAAACCCCGGCCCGTCGATCCATACCAAAGCCCTCGGCGTGCAAGCACGCACGCTCGAGATCTATTCCCATCTCGGTATCGCCGAGCGAGCACTCGAACTCGGCACAAAAGCTACCGGCGCGAACCTGTGGGTCGAAGCGCGTCGAGTCGCGCGCATACCGCTCGGTGACATCGGGCGCGATCTGAGTCCATTTCCTTTTCTCTTGATCCTTGGGCAGGACGATAACGAGCGGCTGCTCGGAGAAGCCCTGCGCACACACGACATCGACGTCGAGTGGAACACCGAACTAGTTGATCTTGTGCAAACCTCCGAGCACGTGACCGCGACGCTCAAACAGCCAGACGGTTCACAGTTTGAAGTGAGAGCCGATTGGGTAGCCGGATGCGACGGCCCTCACAGCGGCGTGCGCACTTTGAACAAGATCGATTTCGTTGGAGCGCCTTACGAACACGTGTTCTTCGTCGCGGACACGCACGTGACTGGGCCGATGACTCCGGGCGAACTGAACATCTATCTCTGGCGAGGCGGCTTCCATCTATTTTTTCCGATGCGCGGCGCCGATCACTGGCGAGTGGTTGGAATCCTGCCGGAGAATCTTAGCAAGCGAGACGATCTGGAATTCGATGAGGTGTTCCCTTCGGTCAGCAAAGAGGTCGGTTCTTCGCTTTTGCTTCAGAAGTGCACGTGGTTCTCGACCTATAGAATTCATCACCGGCGGGCCGAGCGATTCCGCGATCGCCGATGTTTTCTGCTTGGCGACGCGGCTCACATTCACAGCCCGGTCGGAGCTCAGGGGATGAACACGGGGTTGCAGGACGCTTACAACCTTGCGTGGAAACTGGCGCTGGTGATTTCCGGACGGGCCGATGCGGGACTGCTCGACTCATACGAGACCGAGCGAGTTCCGGTCGCCGAGCGATTACTCAAGACTACCGACCAGGCCTTTCAGGTGATTTCTTCCGACCGTTGGCTCGCGGGTTTGTTTCGCACGCGCATAGCCGGCAAGCTCGCAGCTTTTGTGATGACCTTCGAGCGCACGCGCCAGCTCGCGTTTAGAACTATTTCGCAAATCGGAATCAGTTATCCGAAGAGTCCTCTGTCCGAGACGCTTGCGGGCTTACCCGAGGGCGGACCTCAGGCTGGCGATCGATTTCCGTGGCTGAAGCTCAAGTTTACTTCGAATGGTCCGACTGAAGATTTATTTTCGAAGCTGGATGACACTCGGTTTAACTTAATAGTGATCGGCCAAGGTTCTCTTCCTGACAATTTGTCTACGGTCAATTTCTCTCCGTCCGCCGTCGACGGTCTTCTGCTGACGCATCAGATTCCCGACGACCCGGCCAACGATCAGGAACTCACGAGAGCGCGGATTCCCAAGCCGTCGTTTTATCTGCTGCGCCCCGACTGTCATATCGGTCTCGCGGGAACTCATTTGGATGCGGCTTCGCTGGAACATTACTTCGCCGAGCGGGTTGGGACTTCGCATTGAGACTGAGTTACAATGAACGCCAAGAATGGATCGCAAGCTCACAATCGAATACGGAGACGACGTACTGTTGAGCATAGGGATGTCCGCCGAGCAGTTCTCGGAGGAAGCGAAATTCTTGCTCGCGGCGAAGCTCTACGAGTTGGGCAAAGTCACGTCCGGCCAGGCAGCTCGGTTGTCCGGCAAAGCGCGGGTTGATTTTCTGATGTCCCTGACTAGAATCGGCATCCCGGTTAGCAATCTGCAGCCCGAAGATGCGGATGTTGAATTGGACTTCGCTCGCAATGGCTGAACGCATCGTGATCAATACCGGCCCGTTGATTGCGCTCGCGCGAATGGAAGCTCTCGATGTGCCCGGCCAACTGCCGTATGAGTTTATCTGTCCGACTGAGGTCCGAGAGGAACTGGACGAGGGCGCCAGTCTAGGTTATCAAACGATATCACCGTCCTGGCTGACCGTAATTCCGTTGAGAGCTGCTCCCTCCGCCGAAAGCATCGCCACGCTGGATGAGGGAGAAGCAGCCGTCATACAACTCGCTCTTGACCAGGGAGTGTCGCGGGTTTCCATCGACGAAGTAAAGGGCCGCCGCATTGCGACCGAGCTCGGTCTGAGCGTGGTGGGCTCTCTTGGTTTGATTGCCCGCGCAAAGACGCTCGGGATCATTCCAGCACTGCGGCCACTGGTCGAAAAAGCAATGAGAGACGGCGTTCATTATCACTCTGATCTGGTAGAGCGAGTTTTGTCGTCAGTGGGTGAGTAGGAAGTTGAAATGAAAACAGTGGCAATGAATCGAACCAGCGCGAAGCGTGAACTGAATCAGCGCCGTTATGCCCGATTGCTCTCCGAGCGGCCTCCAACGGTAATACGCACCGAGGAAGAGAACGAAGAGATGTTGGCGGCCATCTGGGAATTGATGAAGAAGGGAGAGGCTAAGCTCTCAGCCGAGGAATTGGCCTTACTCGAACTGATGTCGGTCCTTGTCGAGCGATTCGAAGAAGAGCACTATCCGATACCAGACTCGCCGCCACACCGGATACTGCAGCACTTGATGGAGAGCCGAAATGCAAAGCAGGCTGACTTGGTGCCGATTCTCGGAGGTCGCGGCCGCGTCTCAGAGTTGGTGAATGGAAAACGCGCCATCAGCAAAGCGCAGGCGAAAGCGTTGGCAGACTTCTTTCACGTCTCAGCGGAGTTGTTCCTGTAATAGCCGCCATCCGATTTCATCAAGAGCGCATTATCGCGCCTTGTTTCTTGGCACCGTCTTCGGATTCGAGTTGCGTGTCAGGCGCAGTACTTCTTCTGGTCGGCGATTAAGCTGGCGATGCTTTTTCTACGATTCGGCGTGGATCAGTACACAAGCCTGATTGTTGTTGCACCTGAAGAGAGCGTCAACAAGTAAGAGGCATAGAGACCCGACTCACCTCTCTAGATACTGATGAACCCAATCCGTCTCAAATATTCAAAGGTAGGATCGTAGAACTCCGGATTACGCGTTGGATCATTGGGGTCGCCGGGAGGGACGACGATTACCATACCCTGCCGGGCGCGGGTCAGCAATACACGATAGGCGTTCTTCTGATAGACCTGTCGTTCGCTCTGTAGGATGTGATTCCAGCGATGGCCCTTGAAGGACCAATGTTGCCAACCCTCGCGAGCGTGTCGGAAGTCGGCATCCCAAGTTACGCAGGCCCAGTCTAGTTCTAGGCCTTGCACTTTGAATTCAGTCGCAACATCCTCGAGGTAATATGATGACCGCACATCCTCCTTCCCATCGAGGAACCAGTGAATAGGATCAATCGGCGATTTCACATCTATTGCATGAGGCTTTAGTCTTTCGGCGTGTGAGGAAACGACTATACCGTAACGCTCTGACCCACGTGCGTGACGCTTTAGCCATTGCTTGGCGCGAGTGAGATCGCGCGTGATTACAATCGGGTATCTGCCATTCACGCTGGCCAAAGTGTTTCGGGCGCTGTGCTCATCCAGGTCTAGCAGTTCCTTGACTAATCGAGAGACATTCTCAGCGCGAAAGGAACGCATTGAAACTGAAAGGTGTAGTTCATCCCTCGTTACCACGTTCGGCCGCGATCTGATCTGTTCGAGAATTGTTCCTGCGGCGTACTCGCTATCAGTGAGGCGGGAAGAGATGTAAACGTGCCAGTCCGGATATGAACGCTCAAGGGCGCTAATCCACTCGCCAATTCCCGCCTCGCCTGAATGAATTTCCTGACCGCCTCCTACAAGACAGACGATCACAGCCCAGTCTGAGTGACGATCAAGGCAAGAGATTAGGAATTCGGGCTCTGATTTAGTGAAGTCATGAATGCCATTCTTGCGTCGCACCCAGTCTGATGTCTTACGCACATGCCAAGCACGTTGTGCTTCGTCAAATAGTGTTACGTGTTCGATCGGCGGTCCTACATCACGAAGATACTCGTCACGGAAATGATGAACATTCTGAACAAATGCCCGAACCTTGCTTCTTGCTTCGCCTAACGTCGCTCTTCTCCCCAGCTCCCTTTGATTCTGCACATAATCGCGCGCTAGAGCTTCGCAGAGAATTGCTACAAGTGGATGGTTACCGGAAAGAAACACACTGTACATTCGATCGCTTTCGTCTCGGTGTTGCGTCGCAATGTTCAGACCAACGAGGGTCTTGCCAGCACCTGGCACGCCTGTAACGAAGCAGATAGACTTGTACGAGTTCTCTTTTGATGAATGGATAACTTCGGCGATCGCGTCTGACGTAACGCTTAGATTTATTGCTGTAGCGTCGTTGCGCGAGATATCGCTGACTGAATGGCCTTTGTAGAGCGCGAGCGCGGCTTCGATGATAGTCGGCGTGGGACAATATCGGCCGCGCGCCCACGTTTCGGCGTCGATCTCGGCCTCATCCTCAGCGAAGCACAGAACCTGTTCGATCACCCTGCCTAACTGATCGTCGTTGCATCTGATCGGGAAAAGTAGTTTGTCGTCGTTCGGGGTCGTGCAAACGATTTGAGCGACCGGTAGCGCGCCCGTCGCGATGAGGACTGGAGCAATAGTATGGCCGCGGCTGGATTCATGAAAGTTCTTCAAGTCAAGGGCGTAGTCCCAAACCTGATCGAGCGCGGATGATGTGAACTCTCTGTTGCCGACTTTGAACTCCAGAACGAAAATTACTGCACTAATGAGTAGTACAACATCGATGCGTTTGCCCATTCGCGGGATTGAATACTCGAAATAGATCTGGCCATCGTTACTGGAGAGAACCTGCCTGAGTATCTCTATTTGGTGTAACCATGCGTCGCGTTGACTCTGCTCGATAGGGAAGTTGCTCCCGCTAACAAGGTTGCCGAGGATCTCGTCAGGCGAGGTCGTGAGAAAATTCGCGATTGAGTTGCTGTAGTACTCTCGTTTCATAACGCGCTCATATGAGCCGTCGGCGCGAGACGCTAGGTTTGATATGCTACCTGGCATCCTCGGCAGGGTCTAGGCTGCTAGGACTAGGCGGGGCGGCGTCGCGATGCGAGGCGGCGCGTGACCGATAGACTCGTGAGTTCTTGAAGCGCGTACTTGCCAACCCATCGTGCCGATGCGTTCGGCGAGTCGGCGAGGCGACGGGCTATCACAATCGCTGCTCCGTTGAGAGCCTGGTTTCGTTTTCCGATCGCTCGCAATGCCATGTTCACTGCCTTCTTCACAAAATGACGGTCGTCGCTTGCGGCTCGAAGGATCAACACTAGGCCCTCGCGAAACTGCTCGTCTGAAGCGGCCTTGTCGTGCACCGTGAGCGACCACAACAACGCGAAGCCCGCGCGCTTCACGAACGGGGCTTCCTGTTTGCTCCACTGAGCTACTTTGCGCCACGCGTGAGGAGCGCGGTCGAACAGGTTGAAACACAGCGTGTCACAGATGCCCCAGTTGTCGAAGTCTCGAACCCACTCGTCCATCTGCGCCGAAGTCACGAGCGCCGGGTCGTCTACGAATGAAGTCAGCATTCGCGCTTCGTACCAGCCGGTTTCCCAGAGCGCCAGCGCGAGTTCGTGATTTCGCCCGAGCGGGCGGGCTACTTTTTGAATGTTGGACATCGACACGCCAAAGGCTTTGGTAGTGTAGACGCCGTATCGTTTCGGCATGTCTTCGAGGACTCGCTTGTCAGAGAGTTGCTTGAGTGACGCGAGCACGGCTTTGACCTGACGTTCGAGTGAAGGCTGCGATGTTTTGTTTGTCGTTAGGGTTGGTGCGGTTGGTTTGACGCGCGACTTCGCGGTTTCAGGCTTCTTCTTTGCTCGGTTCGCGAGCGCACTCTTCCTAGTTGACTTGGCGGGACTCTTCTTCATCCGCTTCGCAGTGGCCATGACGGCTCTTCCTTATTCCCAGAACAATCTCAACAACCCGCGTAGCGGGCGAAAGCATGTAGCCCAGGGCAAGTCCGCGCAGCCCTGGGAAGCCGCCGGGTCGCAGTGGCAAGCCCGCGTAGCGGGCGAAAGCATGTAGCCCAGGGCAAGTCCGCG
>Ga0070705_100000012_pt1 | contig 101160 bp, 88 predicted proteins | sample KBSK5253metaG_FD_65455 | JGI IMG/M metagenome (GOLD analysis project Ga0070705, IMG submission 65455) | Corn, switchgrass and miscanthus rhizosphere microbial communities from Kellogg Biological Station, Michigan, USA - KBS K5-25-3 metaG | ecosystem: Host-associated > Plants > Roots >... | reverse complement strand
TCGAGCAGGCATCCGATGGAAGCCGCGGCCAATCCTTTGCCGAGGCTCGAAACGACTCCGCCGGTGACGAAAATAAACTTGGTCATACCCTGTTCTCCTCAATCAACCGTTTTACTCGTTCGTAGTCCTGCTGGGTGTCGACGCCTATCGAACGATGCTCGACTTCAACGATGCGAATGTCAAATCCATTCTCGATCGCGCGAAGTTGTTCGAGCGCTTCGAGGCGTTCAAGCGGCGAGGGCTGCATTTTGGCGAACTGTTCTAGGAACTCCGCGCGATAAGCGTAGAGCCCCGAATGCTTGCGATAATTCGACAACAAATCCGGATTGGCTCGTAACGATTCCTCGAGCGTCAGGCCGTCTGTTGGTCTCACATAAGGAATCGGCGAGCGCGAAAAATAAAGCGCGTATCCGTCCGGCTCGCACACCACTTTGACGACGCTTGGACTCAAAACATCTTCGACTTCAGTGATGGGCTCCGAGGTGCTGCTGACCATCACAAGACCGGTGTCGTCGTCGAGCAAAGCTTGGATGGCTGCATCGATAGTCGCCGGCTCGATCAACGGCTCGTCTCCCTGGACGTTGACAATGAAATCGGCATCAAGAGTGGCCGCCACTTCGGCGACTCGATCGGTTCCCGACGTATGCGAAGGCGATGTCATTCGAGCTTCGCCGCCGTGCTTGTGAACTGTTTCGAAGATGCGCTCGTCATCGGTCGCGACAATTACGCGTGAGACAAGTTGTGCTTTCGTCGCGCGCTCGACGACCCGCATAATCATCGGAATACCTGCAAGGGGGAGGAGGGATTTACCCGGCAAACGAGTTGATGAATACCGCGCAGGGATGATCGCGACTGCTTCTCCCTTCACGGGCTTTCAGCCTAGTCCATCGCTGGATCGTTGTCAAACACGTCAGCGGATGGCGCACGAGCTTTCACCGGAACCGTTATTTTGGATGAGCAATAATGTCGACGAGGTAGTAAGTGTCACCGGCGATTCGAAAGTAGAAGCGCCAGTCCCGAGTAACTCTTGCCTGCCAGATATTCCGCATCGTACTTCTTAGCACGCAGAGATGGATGGCGCAGGTCTTCGAGCAGGAAGCGCACCTGCTTGTTGAACGCCTTCCTGATTTGAGGTGGAGCGTCCTCGAGCGATTTGATGAAGCGCTCAGTGTAGTCAAGCTTCATCGTGAGCGTTTTGGTTTTCGCAGGCTGGCCCGCTTCTTCAGATTCCCCTCGAGGGATTCAATCAATTCGTCGGCCGACTCGAACGGTCCGTAGGTGCGCCGATTCTTAATGTCATCCAGGCCTTCATTCAGGCGCTGTTCAACCAGGCTTGCCGGCGTCAGTGTTATCTTCCCGCTCTCGAGCTTGACCTCGAGCAGGTCGCCAACATCCACTCCGGCGCGCTTTCTTACCTGCGACGGGAGCGTTACTTCGCCCTTTGTGTTGATTCTGACTAGAGACATTGTTGACTAGAAACCGATCGACACCGCTTGGCTGATCTTACTTTTGCAGTCTAGCAGATGGGTGTACTCTGTCAATTCTGCCTTGTCTACAATAACTTGTTTTGGGGATGGTGAATAATGAAGACCTGTACAAAGAGTTTTGGCTTATTCCTGGCACTTGCCATTATCCTGGCGTCTTGCACCGCCAAGAAGGAGGAACCGAAGATGGCTGAATCAAAAGCGACAACGGAGTCCTCCCTTTCCGTAAAGATTCGAAGGTTCGCTCCGACCGACATTACCGCCGACACTTCGCATCTTTCAGAAGGCGATCGCAAGGCGCTCGATAAGCTCATAGAAGCCGCGAAGATTCTCGACTCGCTCTACCTTCGCCAGACCTGGAGCGGCGCCGAAGCGCTGCACAAGAAACTCGAAGCGGACACGACCCCCGAAGGCCGCGAGCGCTTGCACTATTTCCTGATCAACAAAGGCCCGTGGTCGCGGCTCGACAAAAACGAACCGTTCATTGAAGGCGTGCCTCACGAGAAGCCGCCGCAATCCGGTTTTTATCCCGACGACATGAGCAAAGACGAATTCAACTCGTGGGTGGCGACGCTTCCCGAAGCCGATAAGCAGCGCGCGACTGGATTTTTCACCGTGATAAGACGCGGCGCGGACGGCAAACTCAAGATCGTTCCCTATCACGAAGAGTATCGCGAGTTTCTCGAACCCGCATCGAAGCTTCTGAAAGAAGCCGCCGACCTGACAAGCAACGCCACGCTCAAGAACTTTCTGACAAAGCGCGCGGATGCGTTTCTATCGGACGATTACTACGCAAGCGATGTCGCGTGGATGGATCTGGATGCGCCGATCGACGTCACGATTGGGCCGTATGAAACATACGAAGATGAACTGTTTGGCTACAAAGCCGCGTTCGAGGCATTCATTACGCTGCGTGATGAGGCCGAGTCCGGCAAACTCGTGAAATTCAGCGGCCATCTTCAGGAACTCGAGAACAACCTCCCGATCGATCCGAAGTATCGCAACCCGAAACTCGGCGCAGCGTCTCCGATTCGAGTAGTCGATAACGTCTTCTGTTCGGCAGACGGCAATCGCGGAGTTCAGACCGCCGCGTTCAATCTCCCCAACGACGAGAAAGTCGTCAAAGAGAAGGGCTCGAAGCGCGTGATGTTGAAAAACGTGCAGGAAGCGAAGTTCAACAAGGCGCTGGTTCCGATCGCCAAAGTCGTGATGGACCCCGCGCAGCAATCGCAGATCTCGTTCGACGCGTTCTTCACTCACATTCTCTGTCACGAGCTGATGCACGGGCTCGGGCCACATAACATCAAGGTGGGCGGCCGAGACACAAGTCCGAGAAAAGAACTCAAGGAGTTGTACTCGGCGATCGAAGAGGCGAAGGCCGACATCACCGGGCTGTGGGCGTTGCAGTACTTGATCGATCACGGAGGCATCGATCCGGCGATGGAACGCGACCTCTACACGACCTACCTTGCAAGCTCGTTTCGTTCAGTGCGGTTTGGAATAACTGAAGCTCATGGAAAGGGTCAGGCGCTTCAGTTCAACTATCTGCTCGACGAAGGCGCGATCAAGGTGGACGATGCGTCCGGCGCGTACAGCATTGACACCTCGAAGATCAAAGACGCAGTGCGCAAATTGACGAGCGAGATTCTGACGATCGAGGCCGAAGGCTCTTATGACAAAGCCAAAGCGATGCTCGACAAGTACGGTGTGATCAGGCCTGCGATGCAGAAGGCGCTCGACAGATTGAGCGATGTGCCCGTGGACATCGAACCGAACTTCACGCTGGCTAAGAAGTAACTGGAAGCGGGCGTTCAGAGTACCGACTTTAGTCGGCTCCGGTCTTACCGAATTGGATGTAGACCGAAAGCGCCGACTAAAGTCGGTACTCTGAACGCTCGCCATCTGAGGCCGCAGAAGTCAACCGTCGCCAGAGAGGAACTTGTGATCTTACGTCGGATAATATCCGTCCTCGCGCTTCTTATGACTATCGCTTCGCCGATGAACGCGTTTTCTCAGCAGCGAATGTCGGGCTTCTCTACACGGGCCGTTAAAACCCAGGCGGAGATTGAGTCAAAGCTCAAAGCGATTCCTTCGCCCGACGAAGCTCGAAAGCATCATCGCTTCCTGACCGCTGAACCTCATCCCGCCGGATCCGAACGCAACAACGAACTCGCCCGTCACATCGCTGACCTGTGGAAGCAACAAGGTTGGGAAGATGTAACCCTTCGACGCTACGATGTGCTCAACACTTTTCCCCGCGAAGTGTCCGTCGAGATGACCGCGCCGGTTAAATACAAAGCGAGCCTTCGCGAAGACGCTTACGACGTTGATCCCGATACGAAAAATCCTCGCGTGCAATCGGCCTACACGGGGCTGTCGGCTTCGGGCGAAGTCAACGCGCCGGTCGTGTATGCGCATAGCGGCAATCCCGAAGACTACGAACTTCTGCGCAAACACGGCATCGACGTGAAGGGCAAGATTGTTCTTGTTCGCTACTCGAATCCTTACAGCTATCGCGGCTTCAAAGCGCTGACCGCCGAACGCGAAGGCGCGGCGGCGATGATCGTTTATTCCGATCCGCAAGAGGACGGCTTCAAGCGCGGCAAAGTCTTCCCCGACGGTCCGTGGGGACCCGAGAGCCACATTCAGCGCGGCGCGATCACCTACGACTTCATCGTGCCCGGCGATCCGCTGACTCCCGGCTGGGCTTCAGTCGAAGGCGCGAAGCGAATACCCATCGAGCAAGCGGTCTCGCTTCCGAAGATCATCGCGCTGCCGATGTCGTGGCGAGACGCAAAACATTTTCTTGAAAACATGGACGGCCCGGAAGCGCCGAAAGACTGGCAGGGCGGTTTGCCGATCAAGTATCGATTGGGCGGCGCGGTGACAGCTCACGTGAAAGTCGATATGGACAACAGTGTGAAACCCAACTACGTCGTCGAAGCTCGCATCCGCGGCTCCGAGTTTCCCGATGAGTGGATCGTGTTGGGCAATCATCGCGACGCGTGGGAGTTCGGCGGCGTCGATCCGTCGAGCGGCACTGCTTCGATGATCGAGATGTCGCGAGCGCTCGGCGAATTGAAGAAGCAAGGCATTCGTCCGAAGCGAACGATCGTGATTTGCAGTTGGGACGGCGAAGAAGTTGGACTGACGGGCTCGACGGAATGGGGCGAGCAATTCGCCGATGACTTGAAATCAAAAGCCGTCGCATACATCAACGTGGATTCGTCCGCATCGGGACCGGACTTCCGCCCGAGCGCGGTGGCTTCGCTTGCGCCGCTGATTGTTGAAGTAAGCCGATCACTCGACGGGCCTTCAGGCAAGAGTCTGTATGAAGAATGGAAGTCGTCGATGGCGCGTGAGAAGAAAGACACCAGGGATTCGAAACTCGTTGACACGCTCATCGGCAGCGGCTCGGATCACACGGTGTTTCTGAACCACCTTGGGTGTCCGACGGTTGGCTTGACGTTCGACGGCCCGTACGGTGTTTATCATTCGATGTACGACGACTTCTACTGGATGAACAAGGTCGGCGACCCCGGGTATCGTTATCACACGTTGATGTCGAAACTGTGGGGTGTGCTTGCACTGAGGCTCGCGAACTCGGAAATACTACCGTTCGACTTTGCATTCTACGCGGAGAACGTCAGGCAATTCGTCGCCGAGCTTCAGAAGAACAAGGAAGCAGCAATGCAATTCGACTTCAAGCCTCTGCTTGCGCGCGTCGCCGAGTTCGAAGCCGAAGGGCGCCGATTCAATCAAGCGATCGAACGCCGAATAGCGAGCGGGAACATTGACCGTGAGTCTTCGCAGCGAGTCAACCGCGCTATCCGGCAGGTCGAATCGAACTGGCTCAACGCTGACGGCATTCCGGGCCGGCCGTGGTTCAAACATATCCTGTACGCGGCGAGGTATACCTACGCGCATCTCGAGTTGCCGGGGCTGACTGAAGCGATCGAGCGCGCGGATTGGAAAGCAGCAAGCGAGCAAGGCAAGATTCTCGAGAACGCGCTCACTAGAAATGCGACCCTGTTGAGTTCTACAACCCAACAACTCTCGCGATGATTTAGGACTTCCTGAACGGCGCTGAAGCAGAGGTTAGACTCGCCGCTTGACTGCCGAAGGCAAAATCAGCCGAGTAAAAATGAAGAGCTTTGAGGAGGACAAGAAATGATCAGACACCGAGTCGCCGCATTCACTTTGATAACCGGCGGATTGATCGCCGGCGTTGCTTTCGCCGCTTTCGCGCAGGGCCGTCCGGATCCAACCTTGATCGCCGCGCAGAAGGAGGCTATGGCGCCGCTCGCATTCATGGACGGCGTATGGCGAGGTCCGGCGTGGACCATTCTGGCCTCGGGCGAGAAGCACTCAATCACCCAGACCGAGAGGATCGGGCCGTTCCTGGACGGATCCGTAAAGGTTATCGAAGGCCGCGGGTACGAAGCGGATGGCAAGGTGACCTTTAACGCGTTCGGTACTATTTCCTACGATCCAGCCAAACGCTCATACACTCTTCATTCCTATGCTCAAGGTTACGTCGGCGACTTTGCGCTCAAGCCGACTTCGGATGGGTACGTGTGGGAGATTCCCGCCGGGCAGATGACGATTCGATATACGTGTGTCGTGAAGGATGGCGCGTGGCGCGAAGTCGGCGATCGGATCATGCCCGGAAAAGACGCGGTTCGGTTCTTCGAGATGAATCTCAAGCGAGTTGGAGATACGACGTGGCCCGCGGGCGGCGCGATTAGTCCCAAGTGAACGGGACGAGGCTTGAACTCTCCGCGAGCCAAGCGTTACACACGCGTCGCAGCCAAGAGGAATGAATTGAATGGCGCTCATTACCGCAAACGAACTAAAGCGGAAGCTGTTGATTGAAGTCGACGGACAGCCTTATGTCGTCCTCGATGTTTTCTTTGCATCGCCGACTGCTCGCGGCGCTGCGACGATGGTGCGCACGAAGCTGCGTCACCTGTTGACGAGCGCCGTGCTTGAAAAGAGTTTTCGCGCGACCGAGAAGTTTGCCGAGCCCGATGTCGAGATGGCGGCGGCATCGTTTCTGTACAGCGACGCGGACGGTTTTCATTTCATGGATGAGAAGAGCTACGAGCAGTTTAGTTTCTCGACTGAAGCGGTAGGCGCGGACGCCGGATATCTCAAAGAGGGAGTGACTCTGGAGGTGTTGAGATACAACGGCGCTCCGGTGTCGCTCGAGCTTCCGCAGTATGTGGATCTCGCGGTGGTCACCGCGGAGATGGGATTACGAGGCGACACGGCCGCGGGCGGAGCTACGAAGCAAGCGAGATTAGAGACCGGCCTCTCGGTCCGTGTTCCGCTTTTCATCAAGGAAGGTGAAATCGTCCGCGTGAACACGCAAACTGGGGAAGTCACCGGTCGCGCTTAGTTGAAAGCGGCTCGATTCCTATCACCACACGCGACAAATGAAAGCAGCCATCCGCCAACCGCAATGCTTGTAGATGCTGCCTTCCTTTGTGCATCAAGTCGCGCTTCTCGGCATCGGAGAGCTCATATTTTTCGGCGTCGTGCTGTCGTCGCATAGGAATCTCGTTACATGGTTGTTTCAATACCTGGTTTCGTTCCAATACCTAATTCAATACCTGCTTAATCGGGTAATACCCAATTTGGCTGCATCCTCTCAGATAAGACCCTCTTTACTACCCTCTTTTAACCGAGGCGAGTTGTCGGCGAGTGTTAAAGACGTTTACCTCTTTCGCCCTGATCGCACTTGGGCCGATTACCTAGTTTAGTGCCTAATTCCATTCCGTTACCTAGTTTCCGAGTTTTTCCCACTTCGAGAGTTCCTGTTTGCCGAGAGCTTGGGCGAGGTCGGTGAAGTACCACGTTGTCCGCATGGGCAGCGTAGGCGGTGTGGCGGCGAGTAAGCGGAGAGTCATCATAGCTGTTACTCGTATTCGGTGAAGTCGGATTTGTTGGCGCTGCGCTGGTTCATCCGCTGATTGTATTGCACGGTCATCTTTGTATTCGGTGAAGCTACCTGGACGAGTGACAATCACCTTTCGCCATTAATCTCAATCACAACCGCGAGCGCGGCTCAACCGAGACAGTCACCGATGAACTAAGACCACGTGAGCGGTAGACTCTTTGCGTAGCCTTTTGAAAATCAGTCGCGGTCGCTTTCGGGATGTCCATGAACTTTTGAGGATTCCGGTCAACCAGCGGAAACCAACTGCTCTGAACCTGCACCATTATCTTATGGCCTTTGCGAAACGTGTGATACACATCCGGCAGTTCGTAGCTGATCGCAGCCGGCTTGTTCGGTATCATCGCCTCAGGATGCTCGAAGCTGTTCCGGAACTTCGCACGGAATGGTTCGCCTCGCACAAGTTGTTGATAACCACCCATCTTCACTGCATTCGCAGGCGCGGGTTGAGCGCTCGCTCCGGGACGCGTTTCCGGCGCGGGAGGCTGCGGATAGTTGCCCGGATAAACATCTATCAACTTCACCACGAAGTCCGAGTCCGTGCCTGAGGTTGAAACCCGCAGATTCACTTTGATCGGACCGGCGATGGTCAAATCGTCCTCGAGCGGTTCGGTTTGATAAACCAAAACGTCAGTGCGAGACGCTGCGAAGCGCTGATCCTCGGTCATGTAGTCTCGAGTCATTCCGTCGGCGACGTAGCCCACATAAGGCACGGGCTTGTTGGGATCGCTGATGTATTCGTCATATTCTTCGCGCCCGTCATCCGTGGGGGCGTCGCTGCTCAAGCGCCCGGCCGCGTGAAAGTAGAGCGTCTTCGATTGCAGACCTTTTGGCGGCCACGCATCGAGCCTTCGCCATTCGTCGAGACCCGTCAGGAACATCCACGCTTCAGGCATATCAATCGGTTTGTCTTTCAAATATTTCATGAAGAACGGGAATTGAATCTGCTCGCGAAAGAATGCCGCCGTCTTTATGCTGAAATTCAAGTTGCCCAGGCGATCGCCGTCGCCGCGCGACCAACACCCATGACACCACGGGCCCATCACAAGAAGATTCGTCGTGCTCGGATTGTTCTTCTCGACCGCTCGATAAATGTGAAGCGGGCCCATCGGATCTTCGGCGTCGAACCAACCTCCTACGTTGAGCACCGCGGGCGTGACGTTGTTCATGAATTTCCAAAGCGAGCGCGACTGCCAGAACTCATCGTAGTTCGGATGATCGACGATCTCCTGCCAATAGGCCGCTTCTCGGTTGAAGTACTTCTTGCTCGCTTCGGCGAGCGGACCCATCTTCAGGAAAAACTCATAAGCGTCGGGAGTCCCAAAGTCGAAATCGAGACGCTGCTTCGGCGCTGAAGGCTCGCCTCGCCGAGGAGTGAAGAAACCATAGAACCCGAAATTCGCCCCGAGCATGAACGCACCGTTGTGATAAACGTCGTCGCCCATGTAGTAATCAGCCGTGGGTGCCTGCGGCGACGCGGCCTTGAGCGCCGGATGCGCGTCCATGAGGCTTGCGGCGACGTGAAAGCCCGGCTGCGAGATTCCCACCATGCCAACGCGGCCGTTGTTGTTTGGAATGTTTGCGAGCAGCCACGCGATCGTGTCGTAGGTGTCGGTGCTTTCGTCGATGTCTTTGTTGCTTTTCTTGTTCGGATGATAGGGACGCACTTGCAGAAACTCACGCTCGGACATGTATCGGCCGCGCGCGTCTTCGTAGACGAATATGAACCCCTCCTTCTCAAAGTGCTCTGATGGTCCGAGCGAAGTCCGATAGTGATCGACTCCATAAGGCGCGATGCTGTAAGGCGTGCGGGTCAACAGGAACGGATATTTTTGCGAAGTGTCTTTAGGGACATAGACCGCCGCGTAGAGCCGGGCTCCATCGCGCATTGGAATCTGATACTCGTATTTCGTATAGCGCTCCTTGACTCGCGATGCGTCTTGAGTCGCGTCCTGAGCGGCAAGCGGAGCTTCGAGGCAAATAACTAAGAAAATGAATGCAGCGATGTAGCGAACTTTTCTCATCGATGTCTCCTGGAATTCTTCAACGCGCGCTGATTCTAACTTAGCAAGTCGAGTGAAACAATTCGCTGCAACTCGAACGCAGATCGCCGTCGATACCGGTCGAGAAACGAGAATGTCTTTCAGTGTGACCCGCGGAGAAGTGATATCTTTAAGTGGCGTATGAATGGACAACAGCGAACAAACATACAACCCGGAACCGAAGTGAATGTCATACTGAAGAAGGATCAAGGCTCAGGCCGGCTTACGCGTGGCATAGTCAAAGACATCCTTACCAGGTCTTCGTTCCATTCGCACGGAATCAAAGTGCGGCTGGTGAGCGGTGAAGTCGGCAGAGTTCAGGAAGTCTTCGAGTCATCCGATGAAGCACAATAGCAAATCGCCGGATCACACATGACGATCATCTCTCTCGAAGACATAACGATGAGCTACGGTCCCAGGCTGTTGTTCGAAGGCGTGACCTTCGGCCTCGAGGACAACGACAAAGCCGGGCTCATCGGACTGAACGGCTCAGGCAAGACTACGCTGCTGCGAATAATCGCGGGACGCGAACAACCTCAACGCGGCCGGGTAGTCGTCGCCAATGAACGTGTCGTTGCTTACCTATCGCAGAATCCGGAATTCGACCCGGATCAGACGGTGCTCGATGCAGTCTTTACCGCGAGCGATGAAACGTTGCGGTTGCTGAGAGACTACGAAATGGCTTGTCACAATTTGTCGCAGACGCCGGGCGATGAACGCGCGCTCGATCGTGTTGCGACGCTCGCGCATCAACTCGAAACCTCTGGCGCGTGGAACCTCGAGACCAACGCACGAACCGTCTTGAGTCAGCTTGGAATCAGCGACACAACGGCGCGGATGGCGTCGCTCTCTGGAGGCGAACGCAAGCGAGTCGCGCTCGCTCACGCGTTGGTCTCGCGCCCCGATCTGTTGATTCTCGACGAGCCTACCAATCACCTGGACGCCGATACGATCGCGTGGTTTGAAACTTATCTTGCGCGCTATTCGGGCGCGCTTCTGCTGGTAACTCACGACCGATACTTTCTCGATCGTGTCGCGGGTCGCATACTCGAAATCGATCGTGGACGCGTTCAGAATTTTGCCGGCAACTACGCTTACTACGTTGAAAAGAAGGACGAGCAGGACGCTCAGGAAGCCGCGGCGGGCGAAAAACGTGAAGCCCTGTTACGTCGCGAACTCGCGTGGCTGAGGCGGGGAGCCAAGGCTCGCTCGACAAAACAGAAGGCCCGCGTCCAGCGCGCCGAAGAACTTCAGAAGCAACCTGCCAGAGCAACCAAAGCTGAGCTCGACATCTCAATCGGTTTCAGCCGGATGGGCAAGAAGATTCTCGCACTCGACGGCATATCGAAATCCTATGACGACAAGAAGCTGATCGACGGATTCAGCTACACCTTGAAGCGCAACGATCGCATTGGAGTCATTGGTCCGAGCGGTTCAGGCAAGACAACGCTGCTCGACATGATCGCCGGGCGCATTGCACCTGATGCCGGGAGCATCGATCGCGGACAGACAATCGTTATCGGCTACTACGATCAAAGCAACCGCGAGTTGAACAGCGCCGAGCGAGTGATCGATTACATCCGCGAAGCCGCAGAGAGAATCGAGACCGCCGATGGCGAATCGATCACCGCGAGCCAGATGCTCGAGAAGTTTCTCTTTCCGCCGCCGATGCAATACGACGTGATCTCTCGATTATCGGGAGGCGAGCAACGGCGTCTGTATCTGCTCCGCGTGTTGATGAGCGCTCCGAACCTATTGATGCTGGATGAGCCGACCAATGATCTCGACATTCAAACGCTGGTGAGGCTCGAGGAATATCTCGACTCCTTCGCCGGGTGCCTGATTGTCGTCAGTCACGACCGCTACTTTCTCGATCGCACAGTCGAGAGCATTTTTCGTTTCGAAGGAGACGGGCGGATCAAGGAGTACGCGGGCAACTACAGCGCGTTTCTCGAAGCTCGCGAGCGGGAAGCGCCTGAAACCATCGAAGCAAAACCCAGTACAGCGAAGCCCGCGGCACATTCATCCGCCGCGCCACGAAAGCTGTCCTACAAGGAGCGCCGCGAGTTCGAAGAATTGGAAAAGCGAATCGAGCAAAGCGAAGCGAGAAAAACCGAACTCGAATTGGTGTTGTCGAATTCATCGAGCGACTTCGTCGCCGTTGAAGCCGCTTATGTCGAGCTTGAGGTGCTCAAACAGGAATTGGAAAAAGACGTTGATCGTTGGGCGACGCTTGCGGAGCTCGCGTGATGACGGTCAACTCAGTCCCCAGGGACTCATACTGGGCCGATTTCATGCGCAGGTGACATTGTTTCCCGCAGCCGCTTGCCCGAGTGCTCATGTTCTTATATAGCCCTTTCGACATCCAGAACTTCAGCACTTGTTCAATCGCTCCCCTCAGCAATCTCATGCCTGATTCAATCAGCGCATCATAAATCTCGCCTGTGTATATGTTAGAATGCCGGGGAAGCTTTGCCTCTTGGGGCGACGTGCTTCTGCGTAGAATACCTGGCTATGGATGCCTGCACCGATGCGCTGCGCGCCTGGAAAAACGGCTCCAATTTGACACACATATCGTTTGTTCGGCAAAGCAGGAACATTCCAGTATTACTGGTTGACGCACCACAAGGAAGCCGGCGAGATCCTCAGACAACAGCAATGAAAAAAGATGAACGGTCCTCACGAATCACGAATCACCAATCACGAATCGCTGTTTCCTTACTCCTCTTCGATCTCGATGGCACGCTCATTGACTCGCAAACTGATTTAGCCAACTCGATAAACTTGATGCTTGTGGATCTGAGCCGGCCTCAGCTTGATGAAGACGTAGTCGGCGGCTTCGTCGGCGATGGAGTCCGCGTACTCGTGCGGCGTTGCCTGACTGCCACTCATCCGGATCACCAGCCTCCCGATGATGAGCTTCACCAAAGAGGCATTGCTCTGATGCATCAGCACTACGCGGACGAGATGCTCAAAACCACGCGGCTCTATCCGCAGGTTGCTGAAACGCTGGATGCTTTCAAAGACAAACGCAAAGCCGTCGTGACGAGCAAGGAAGTGCGATTCACAAGGATTATCCTTGATCACTTTGGGATCACCGATCGCTTCGATGTGATAGTTGGAGGAGACACCGTAAGCGCGCGCAAGCCGGACCCCGAGCCCGTGCGTGAAGCGATTCGGCTTCTCGGCAGATCCGCCTCGGAAGCCGTGATGATCGGCGATAGCGAAAATGATATTGTTGCGGGCCGAGGCGCGGGCACTCTGACGTGCGGCGTGACTTTCGGTTTTCGCACAGCCGAGCAATTGAGAGTGACTGAGCCGGATGTCATCATCGATCGGTTTGATCAACTGATGGATTTCTTCTGCTGAGGACAAACATTGATTGATGCGGCTCCTGACATTGTCGAACGCGCGCGTCGGATCAAGCTGCTGATCCTGGATTGCGACGGTGTGCTCACCGACGGGCGAATCATAATGCTGCCGGATGGCGGCGAGACCAAGGCATTCGATGTTAAGGACGGCCACGCGATGGTGATGGCTCAGCGCGCCGGATTGCGGATCGCGATTATTTCAGGGCGCAAGTCTTCCGTGGTGCGAGCGCGCGCAACGGAGCTTGGCGTGGCGCATCTTCACGAAATGGCGTGGGTGAAGATGGAGCCGTATGAAAAAATACTCACCGAAGAAGGCTTGACCGACGGCGAAGTCTGTTTCGCCGGAGACGATGTCGTCGATATTCCTCTCTTGCGAAGAGCGGGACTGGGCGTGGCAGTTGCGGATGCCGTCGAAGAGGCAAAACAACATTCACACCTTGTGACAACTAAGCCCGGCGGCCGCGGCGCCGTCCGCGAAGTGATCGAGTTCATCCTCAAAGCTCAGGACAAATGGGACGATGCGCTCGCTCGTTATTTGAGTTGATCGACTAACAATCATGGCGAGTCCCGCTCCTTCAATTGATCTTGCCAGCCGCACGCGTCTGCGCATCATGCGCCGGCTTATCCCTTACCTGTTTGTGCTTTACATCATCAACTATCTCGACCGCGTTAATGTCTCGTATGCGGCGCTCGAGATGAATCGCGATTTGAACTTTACGCCTGAGATTCTCGGCTTCGGCGCGGGGATATTTTTCGTCGGCTATTTTCTACTCGAAATTCCCGGGACGCTTCTGATCGAGTTATGGAGCGCTCGCGCGTGGCTCGCTCGGATCATGATCACGTGGGGAATCGTCGCGGTGTTGATGGGCTTCATGCATTCGGCGACTCAGTTCTACTGGCTGCGCCTCGGCCTCGGCGCGGCGGAAGCGGGCTTCTTCCCGGGGATCATCGTCTATCTGACGCATTGGTTCCGCTATCAGGATCGAGCGAAAGCCGTGGCGTTGTTCATGGCCGCGGTGCCGCTGTCGAATTTTCTTGGCGCGCCGGTTTCGGGTTTGCTGCTTGGGGTGAACTGGTTCGGAATGGCCGGCTGGAGGTGGTTGTTCATCCTCGAAGGCGCGCCGGCAATCGTGCTGGGCGTCGTGACGATTTTTTATCTGACGGACTGGCCGCATCAGGCCAAGTGGCTCGCCGAAGACGAACGCGAATGGATCGCGATGGAACTCGAGAAAGAAAAGGAGATCAAAGCGGCGGCGCACTCGGTAAGCATCTTGCAAGCGTTGAAGCATCGCGAGGTCGTGTTGCTTGCGCTTGGATATTTCTTCGTCATCACCGGGCTGTATGGATTCAACTTCTGGCTGCCGACGATCGTGAAAGGGCTGTCCGGGCTGCCGAATCTGACGGTGACATTGATCTCCGCGCTTCCATACTTTGTCGGCTTCGTTGCATTGCTGATAATCGGCTGGTCTTCCGATCGCACCGGCGAGCGGCGGTTGCACACGGCGATCCCAATGTTCGTTGCCGGCCTCGGGCTGTTGCTGAGCGCGATGACCCAAAGCGTTCCCGTGCTTGCGGTGGCGATGTTCTGCATCGCGGCGGCAGGGTTATACAGTTTCTTTCCCGCGTTCTGGGCGCTGCCCACGACTTTCCTGGCTGGCTCGGCCGCGGCCGCGTCGATCGGGTTGATAAACTCGATTGGGAACCTTGGGGGCTTCGCAGGACCTTACATCGTTGGATACATCAACGAGAAGACACATTCATTCATTGGAGGGATGTTGTACTTGTCGGTGTCTGCGATTGTGGGGGGAGGACTAATACTCACGTTGCGGGGGTCCGAAGTCAGAAGTCAGAAGTCAGGAGTCAGAAGTCAGAAGTAGGGAGTCGGTAGGGAGTGAATCTGACTTCTGACTTCTGACTCCTGACTCCAGACTCCCGACTCCAGACTCCCGACTTCTCCGATTCACTGCTTAATGACCGCTTCGATAATCTCTATTCGTTGAAGCGGTGTTTCGCCGTTGCGCGGCGCTTTCTCGATCAACTCGATTGTGTCGAATCCATCGACCACCTTGCCGAAGATCGTGTACTTGCCGTCGAGGTGCGGGGCAGCTCCAAGCACGATGAAGAACGATGTGTCCGCCGAATCGGGATCGCTCGCGCGGGCCATCGAAAGCGTGCCGCGAATGTGAAGCTCTGCGTGGCTGAACTCGCCCTTCAGTTTGTGAACCCACTTGTCGGCCGGATGGGTGCGTCCTTCCGCGCGGGTTGCTCCGACTCCGGCCTGTATGACGAAGCCCGGCGCGATCCGATGAAACGCGGTGTGATCGTACCACCCGCTTGCAACCAGCTTCAGAAAGTTGCGCACGTGCTCGGGCGCAAGATCCGGATTCATCTCGAGCGTGATGTCGCCGAGGCTCGTGCGAATCAACACATCCCTGCGCATCTCGTCGATGGTTGCGTCCTTGAATGGTTCAAGTTTCTTTCGCTCGATCTTGATGCTGATGATCCTGATTGGCGTCGTCGCCACATAGTTTGAATCAGCAGGGGCGAGCGAAATCTTTTCGACTACGTCCATCCCTTCGGTCACCTGACCAAACGCCGAGTACTGGCCGTCGAGCTGCGGCTGAGCCGAAGCGCAGATGAAGAACTGAACGCCGCCGCTGTTCGCCTGACCCGGCAACCGGACGGTCGAAACGGTCCCGCGAACGTGCTTAATATCACTGAACTCGTCGGCGATCTGATTCAAGCCACCCGAACCCCATCGTTCGCGAGGCGTCTTCGGGTCTTTTAGAAGCGGATCTCCGCCTTGAATGATCCCGCGCTGGATCACTCGATGAAACGCCGACCCGTCATAGAAGCCCGCGCGCGCGAGCTTGATGAATTGCTGCGTGTGTTTGAGTGCCTTATCGGGAAAGAATTCGAAGCGGATGACACCCAGATCTGTGGCGATCACAGCCTCGAGTTGGGCTGCTTCTTGGGGTGTGACGGAGGCTGTGGACTGGGGTTGCTGAGCATCCCTCTTCTTCTGCTGTGAAAGCGCACCGGCAGAATTCACCAAAATCGCCGCGCACACAAGAACTGTCGGAATCAGGTGTGAAGTCATTTTCTTAGGGTAATCACGATCGACCTTGAACGATAAATAGATCAGAGATATGGGTCAATATCCTGTGCTAGTCGCGAATCTCTTGAAGCCAGCGGACTGCTTCTTCTGTCCAATTTACTTCCGCCATTCCTGGATTCTCAGCCGCACTTCCTCGTCGGGGATCGTCCGGCCCGCGACTGAATCGTCGAGCCCGCGTTGTATCATCCTCGAAAAGGCCAATTCCCGAAGGAGTTCGTCGAACGAACTATCGTCAGGTTGTCCTTCTATGATCCGCGTGATCTCTTCTTTGGCTGTCATTTAGAATCCTCTTGTGCGTTTCTAATCCTAAGTTAGGACAGTAGGACTTGTCGAGATTCGACGGTGTGGTCCTGATCTTTGTTGTTACCAATCAGTCTTGTGGTGGTTTCACTGGCCACGCTGAAAACCGCGTAGCGGTGTCCTTTCGATAGTTTGCGTGATTGCCGGACCTCGTGGGCCGCGTAGCGGTCACCTCTTGACGACATGTGCCTATCAACGCCACGAGGTAACCGCTGCGCGGCCCACGGAGATCCACAACTACGCAAGCTATCGAGAGGACACCGCTACGCGGTTGGAACGTGGGAGCGTACCTGGAGTTTCAATCACGGCAACACACATTAGGACATCACTGATTCGACGACTCAATCAACGCCCGTCACCGCTCCAAGCGTCGGGCCGATTTCAAGATTCAACACCAGGTCAGCCAGGTAGTCCAGATCGGTGGGCTCGCGATTGAGTATCACCAGGCGCGCGCCGTTCTGTTTTGCGACCGCTGGGAACCCGGCCGCAGGATAAACAACGAGCGAAGACCCGATCGCGATGAACAGATCACAGCTCTTTGTTTCATGTTGAGCGCGGCGCATCGCTTCAACTGGCATAGGCTGGCCGAATGAGATAGTCGCACTCTTGATGAAGCCTCCACAGTCGCAAGCGGGCGGAGCGTTATTCACCTTGAATGCCGCGAAAACATCCGCAAGCTCGTATCGCTTCGAGCAACTGAGACACGCTGCGTAAGTCCCGTTCCCGTGAAGCTCGATTATTTTTTCATCCGGAATGCCAGAGCGTTGATGTAAGCCGTCGATGTTTTGAGTGATCACGCTCGAGACTTTGCCTTGCGCGACAAGATGAGCGATCGCGCGATGGCCGCGATTGGGCTCGGCTTGGGAGACGGCTTCATCAACGGCGATTTTTCGCCGCCAGGTTTCGCGCCGTGCTTCTTCCGAAGAAATGAACTCGCGAAAATCGATTGGCTGGTATTTAGTCCAGATGCCGCCGGGGCTTCGAAAATCGGGAATACCGGATTCAGTGCTGATGCCCGCGCCGGTGAAGATTACGGCCCGACGGCTTTCGCCCAGCAATCTACTTAACTCTCCTATCATTGCTGCAAGCCTACTCCTGTGGCAGCCACCAGAGATGGTTCCTCAATTCGTCCGCTGAATTTGATTGAGAAAGTTGAGCAGCCGATCGCGCACCGCCCAAGGCGCAAGCGATTGCTGATTTGAAACTGAGGTATGAGAATAATCCCGTTGTGCGCTCTTCCGAGCGCAATCCACTCCTCGTGGATAAGACAAAGTTGCTTTGCGGATCGCTGTAATTACACGTGACTACGACGCATCGTAGCCGAGCCGCCTCAGCCAGAATGGCGCGATCATCCTGCTGCACCGCCACTGGCAAGGCCCGCGCTTCGATCACATCGTATCCATGCGCTCGAATGGCGGCTGAAATCTCTGCCGGAATCATGATGTCGCACAGAAGTCGTGCAAAGAAATCGTCGGAAGATTGTTGGTCCGCGCTCACGCCGGAATGGTCTCCGGAATGGGCGCGTGCTCCTCGTATAGTTCGCGGCCGCGCCGAAGGCCGGACTCGATCTCTGCGCGGTGGTTGAGGTAGTACTGAATTGCCGCTTCGATTTCAGCGCGCGTCAGGAGCTTTAGATCATCCTCGATCTCGGTCACTCCCCACCCCTCTATAAAGTAAGTGGCGATCTGCTCCACTGTGATTCGCGTGTTTAGGATGCAAGTCAGGCCTGGTGGATCGCCTGCCCGCCGCACAATGAACGAATTATCTGTCAGCGCGTATCCCGACAGGTGTGCAGCCAGTCACCGCTGCGCATCTGAAGTCGCGCGGCGCATCGCCAGGGGCGACACCTCGACAGTCCCGCCCCTAACGGAGAGTAGTCCACGCCGCGACAATTCCTCCCACGCGGTCTTGGCATCTTTCACGGCGAGCCCTGTAGCTGCTGCCCAGTCCTCGACTTCGATTTGCTTATTTGATTTCCTTCTCATCGTGACGGTCACAATTATAACAGCAAGGACAGCGATAAGAAGTCGGGGAGCATGGAGTTCAGTCTAAAGTCTCACCGGTCTCCGGTCGCCCGTCTCCGGTCATCGGTCTCCCCACTGAACTCCATGCATCAATGACAAACTCACCCGCGCTGGCCACGAGTGCGCCACACCCAGCCAAACTGTGTGTTGCTCGGGCGAGGCGCTTCGTCGTATTCGCGTTTCATCTCGGCGATCTTGTCGCCTTGAATCGCTTTCCGTTTGGCGTTGACGTCGACTTTGTACAGACGCGCCGCGTTCAACCCGAAGATCTTGGCTTTGATTTCAGGCGTGAGTTTCTTGTAGCCGAATTTCTCGGTGACCTGATCGCTGATCTGGAAGCGGCGCAGGCGCTCGATCTGTGATTGAGGGCTGCCACCCCAGATTGAATCGGTGCCCCAGATTATGCGATCTTCGCCGCCCGGAAGATTCATCACCTGACCCAGGAAATGCATCGCGGGCTGCCCGTCGCCGCCGTATCCGCCTGAAAGGACATTCCACGTGCTCCCGACCTCGAAGTAGACGTTCCTCAGATTGCCTCGCTTCACGATGTCGATCAACTCCGAGCACCACGGAATGTACTGAGGACCGGCCGCGGCGCCTTCGCGGCGGCGCCCGCCGCCCGCAGGCGTAGGATTCAATCCCGAGTGATAAATCACAAAGTTGATGTCGGGGAAATCCTTCGCGACTTTCTCGACGTCTTTCGGATGACAGTGCTCTTCGTTGAACAACCCGAGCGGGAGTCCCTTGTGAACGCATACGGTTTTCACGCCGAGCTTGCGGCTTCGCTCCCAGAACGGATACGCGACTTTCTCATCGTCGAGCCAGAACGGCCCGTCGCCGATCAGCGAGCCGGTATACATTTTCCACGAATTGATCTTGAGCGTTTTGACCTGGCGTTCCATTTCTTCGAACTCGGACTTGCCCATGTTCGGGCGAAGCAATCCGTGACTCAGCATTCGTTGCGAGCCGCCGGCCATGGTGTTGATGTCGTTTCGAGTCTTGACCATCTTGTCGGGCGGCAGAATGTTTTCGCGCCACTCGGCGGTCGGCACTCCGCTGATGATCGCCATCATCGTGTCGCTGTCCATGAACATCTCTTTTATGTAGTGAGCCTCGTTGAGCAGCGCGAGCCGTTCGGCGGTCGAGTTGGCATTTGGGCGAAAGTTGCGCAGAAAATCGGCGGCCTGTTTTCCGAAGTCGCTTGCTTCGAACCAGCGGCTCTCGACGTCGACGTGATGAGTTTGATTGTCGAAGATGAATTCAGTCTTTGGCCACTTCTCGGCGTAGGCGGCCGGGTCGAGCGCTTCGATCGGATCGACATCATAGGTATTACCGAAGACTTCGTTGTAGGCGAGCATGGCAACGGCCATGCCACCGGTGGTCTGAAGGAAGCGGCGGCGGGAGAGGCCGAGTTTCTTCGCGCACTGAGTGGACATTTCTTCGATGCGGGCTTCCCAATTTTTTTGCTGAGGAGTCTGCAGCGGCGGAATGAACTCTTCGTTAGAAAAGAATTCGGTTGGGATGGGGGAGTGAATAGCTTTTTCATCGTCGGCGAAACACTTGCGAGTCCACATGGTGATTCCTTTCCGCTGAGTCTTCAGCGATCGCTAAGGTTGAAATACTGATGGAGCGTTTTTGAGCTGCTCAAGCGCCAGAAAGCGTACTTCTTCTGCGGCTATCGACGCAAGTGTGATGGGTACGGTATGGAATATTCGAGGAGGAGCGGTGATCCGCGCCTCTGCGCATTGCGACGACTCGGGCCCGGGCTTATAGTAGCGGGGACCTCAGAATGAAGACGGCTGTTTCAGAACATCGGATCGAAGTGATGAAAGGGTATGGGTATATGCGGATCCGGATAAAACACCAGCGCGCCGACATTATAAAGGTAACTGATCGTGAGTGAACTGTTTTTACCAATTAGGCTTTTCGGTTTTATCTGGAAGAAACTGCCTCCGTCGGGTTTATCCGGATGCGTATAAACATGAGTTCGGTCTCACTGGAGTGATGAATTGAAAGAATACCGATGAAGCCATACAATCAGACAATGTTGAAAGAGACGCATAAGATTTCAGAAGAATTCAGCCTTTCGGAACACGTCGTAGTCTATCCCGGCAAGTGCCTCGACCTCCTGAAAACGATCCCATCTGAATCGCTCCAGCTCGTTGTCACATCGCCTCCTTACAACATTGGTAAGGAATATGAAAAGAAACTGCGTCTCGATCTTTATCTCCAGCAGCAAGCTGAGGTCATCTCCGAATGCGTGCGCGCCCTGTCTCCGCGAGGCAGCATTTGCTGGCAGGTTGGCAACTACGTTGATGGAGGCGCGATCATTCCCTTGGATACCGTCCTCTACCCAATCTTTTCGAGTCATGGCCTTAGGATGCGCAACCGCATCATCTGGCACTTTGAGCACGGGCTGCACTGCAGTCGGCGGTTCTCTGGCAGGTATGAGACAATCATTTGGTTCACAAAGTCCGATGACTACGTCTTCAACCTCGATGCCGTGCGCGTGCCCCAGAAATATCCTGGGAAGAAGTACTTCAAGGGTCCCAAAGCCGGCCAGTACTCGTGCAACCCGCTCGGCAAGAATCCGGGAGATTTGTGGGTCATACCGAACGTCAAGAGCAATCATGTCGAGAAGACCGAACATCCTTGCCAGTTTCCGGTGGAGTTAGTTGAACGGCTGATGCTAGCAATGACCAACGAGGGAGATTGGGTGTTGGATCCGTTCCTTGGAACAGGGACAACCGTAATCGCTGCGATTCGCCATGGACGCCGCGGTGTCGGAGCGGAGATCGTGCCCAAGTACGTCAAGCTTGCACGCCAGAGGATTTACCAAGATATGGAAGGAACGTTGCGGACTCGCCCTATGGACAAGCCGGTCTATGACCCTATTGAGGCGGGAAACAGTCTGACAATCGCGCCGTGGAACAAGAATGCCAAGCAAACCACGCTGTTCGAGAAAAGAGCTAGATACAGGAGAAGAGCAGTCGGATGAAGATCGCAGAAACGTACTCACATCTGAACGGACTCGAGTTTCTCCTCGTTCACAAGCCAGCTTTGTGGAAAGAGATACGTTCCGTCATCTCCGCTGTGGATGCAAACAAATGCCGAACTAAGGTCTCCAAAGAAAAGACGATGACAGGCAAACTCCTGTTCAGCCCGATTGATATGAACATCGCGTTCAAGCGTCTCCTTCGAGGACGCGACTGGGATGAAACCCGAGTGAGCTACTGGGTTACGCGAAGCGAAAAGCTGATTCGTAAGACGCTGGAGATGTCGGCTGAGGAGCAGAAGCTGGAGATAGAAGCCGCAGGCGAGAAACCGATCTTTAGTTACAATCAGACAGACTTCGTCAAGGATCGCGTGGCAATCGAGGTTCAGTTCGGTAAGTATGCTTTCGTGGCTTACGATCTATTCGTCAAACACCTCGCCTTCTATGTGCGTGATCGAATTGACGTGGGAATCGAAATCCTTCCAATGAAATCTCTGCAGAGCCAGATGAGTTCTGGGGTCGCCTACTATGAAGGCGAGTTTTACAATGTCGTTCGCCAAGGCCGGGGAGTTCCGGCAGTCCCGCTTGTGATCATCGGCATTGAACCGTGAAGCTAAGAGGACCGAGCTCTCGATGCAACGGAGCGCGCGACCCCAGTTCTCGCATGAAATCGGAATGCTACGCGCGCGCCCGCTGAACGTATCGTTAGCCGGCTAAATCTGGAGGCAATGTGAGCGAACAATTTCCCGGTTTGACGATTGGTTACATAGGAGGCAACACCTCACATCGAGTCTTTCGGGCGGCCATCGCCAATGCTAAAGCACTTGCATACGTTCTCGCTAATAACGATTCAAATGTACTTCGAGTCTTTCTCGCTCAGGCTGAAGAAGCTAGACGAAGGTCGCCGGACGGACAATTCGCAATAGGATTGACTGGCGGACGCTCGACAACTACCAGTGTCCAACTCGCAATTCATCTCACAGGCACTGAGATCACTCTTATTGATTCCGAATTGGGCGGTTTCGTACCTCAGGCTCTCGCTCTCGTTTACCGTGAGGTTCACCGCGTTTTCGAAACTTATCTAATCCATCTTTTCGAGGAGATAGCGACCCGTGATAAGCGGGTGCTTATTAGCAATCAAAAGATTTCTCATGAGATGGCGCTTCGCGCCTCCAGCGCTACCGAACTTCAACAGATAATCATTGAAGAGCGGAAGGCTGATCTCACCCGCGCTGGCTTTGTCGGACTCGAAAAAACATTTAATGCGATGGGGCTTCCAATCATACCAATGTCCGAGCCGCAGCCACTCGCAGAGCAAGTGGACATTCGACGACGCTTGATTCTATTGAGTAGTGTCCGCAACCTGATTGAACATAATCACGCTGTGGTCAATCGCGGGGTTGAGGAGATTGTGCCCAATTCGGATTATACAGTTGGTGACCGAATCACAATCACAGTCACGGAGTTGGGCGATGCCCTTTCGGCTGTAGAGTGGACTGCTGATAGTCTGAATCAACGTGCCGTCGAAAAGTTCGGCATTGATAAAGCCGTTCGGTCTCCTGAATAACCCTTTCGGTCGCCGTCTAACAACACGTTCCAGCGGAGGCCCCGCGAAGCGTAGTTCTCATCGCTCCATCAGTGTCGTTCGCGGCCCCGCTGACGGTGAGCGTTAGACGCCTTAATGATTATGAGCAAGAGAGACGTAAACGACATCCTATATTTTCGCGGTGATATCTCTCCGTTCCTTGTTCACTTGACTCGAACTCTCGATTCGATGAGTGCAAAGAAACGGCTGCGACGTATCATCGAAACGCGCAAACTCGTGGCAGGGAGTACTTTGGTTAGTCACGCCACATACGGATACCACATCGGGAAACTCGATGCCGAGGCAAAGCATAGACTCTTTGCGGCAGTATGCTTTACTGAGACACCCCTGAACGAGATGCACTGTCTTCTTGATATAGCTGGGCGGGAAGTTGATTTAGCTTCGTATGGTCTCGTCTTTCATAAAGATCGGCTCATGACTCGTGGAGTGTCACCAGTCTTATACTTAAACAACACAGGAGGCAACAAGGACGCCATCGTGCGTGGCTTAGATAAACTTATAGATTCGAGTCGTGAAGTGGCCGAGGCGATTCTTCCACTAATTGCCGTTTTTGGGAAACAACTTCAGTCAGTATATAGCAGTACTCCACCGAGTAGGGAAATTGACTTCCGATGGGAGCGTGAATGGCGGTATCCTGCCTCGGCAGGTGACTTCGAATTCACTGAAGAAGACGTCTTTGTCGGACTATGCCCGCACGAAAGCATCGCTGAGTTCGAGAGTTTCTGGAAAGGGATCAAATTCATTGATCCAACAAGGAACGTCAAATGGTACTCATCGAAATTGAGAGAAATCCGAAAAAAACTAGAAATCAAGTACTCAGTCGTCTAGCCCGGCGTCTAACAATTGCATCAACCGGAGCGCGGCGAGACCACCTATTTGTGGGGAAGCTATGAGTCAACTCGTGGAGTTCGGGAAAACTGCACAAAGCCTCGCACGAAATCCCTTGGGCATAATCGCTTTGTTTATCGTGCTTCTCTATGCTATCGCGGGTTTAGTATTAGGCGTATCTGCTACGAAGCTTGAGGCATCGGAGCGCGTGCCATTGGTGTGGTTTATTGTGATTTTCCCGTTCGTTGTACTCGGAGTATTCACTTGGCTAGTAAGCAAACACCATAAGAAGTTATATGCACCCAGTGACTTCAAGAGCGACGACGCTTTTCTTCAGGCATTAAGTCCGGAAGGTCAACGTCAGCGGCTTGAAAAGGAAGTTGCAGAGCTGAGTGGTCCAACTACGAAAGCTATCGAGGATAAGCACAAGAGCGCGGAAAAGTTCGATCATAAAGACCGACCTGTTAACCGTATTCGAGCCGATGTAGTCCTCGCTGAAGACCTAAGTCTCCGCCAACTCGAAGCCGAATTTGGCGCGGCAATTCGACGACAAGTAGCGATTAAAAACCATGGCCAACTAGTTGAGTTAGATGGTCTTCTTTACGAAGATGGAAAACTCATTGCAATTGAGGTCAAGTTTATCTCAGAAGCAACTCTTCGAAAAAACCTTCAGAACACGTTGGCTGGTATTTCGTTACTCGCCACCAAGATTGCCGCAACGGGGCCACCCTCAAACATAAGGCTACTTGTAGCAATTGTAAGCCGCGACCTCGAAGAGGAGTCATACGATATGATCAGAAAACATTTTCATACCGTGGTAAAGGGCGCCGCTATTCCGATTGAACTAAGATTCTTCGATTTCGGTGAGTTACAAAAACGATTCGGCGTAAGCCCCGGTGTCTAACAACCGCGTCGACCAGAGCCGCCGAAGCGCGTCTCTTAACATTATTTCGAGGTTCGGCGGCGGCCCGGTCACGCGGAGCGTTATCTGGAACTTTGTCGCTCACGGAGGGACTAAGCTGACATGCAATTCAGGCGGTCTAATCGGCTGCATCGAATCAGAAAGAAAAGGCCCAAGCCACTTCGAGCTTGGGGCATGGAGGCTCTATGAGAAAAGCCGCGGGCATTGGCTTGGCAGTTTTGGTTTGTATCGGTGTTGCGAAACTGGGTCCGGCGCAGTCAACTGATCCGATCAGCGGTGTATGGCTCATCACTCGCGAAGTGTTCGGCAACACGGTATTTCATAAGGTCACGCTCAAACTCGAAAATGGGAAGGTGACGGGCGCATTCGCTTCCGGCAAAAAGCTCGAGGGCACATTGCAGGGCAACGCTCTACACTTCATCGCTCGTGATGGGTTTAGCACTATCGAGTGTACCGGCACCGTAAGCGGCGGCACGATTTCAGGCAAATTCGTCGAGACAATCACCAGCGATCCGAAGGACGTGTGGGACAACCCGATTACGGCCACCCGCATGCCCGAGCCTCGCGGTGGCCCGCCTCAACGTCACGAGTTCAAGCCGACAATTTTCTACCGGGAATTCTCCGCATCTCCGCCGCCGGTGCTGCGCATCTGGCCCGGCGACACCGTTCACACTACCACGGTTGATGCAGGCGGCGCGGACGAACAGGGCATCAGGCGATCGCTTGGCGGCAATCCTGAAACCGGGCCGTTCTACATTGAAACCGCGTGGCCCGGCGACACGCTCGCCGTCCGCTTCACGCGCATTCGCCTGAATCGCGATTACGCCATCAGCGATGACGCCATCGTTGACCGCGCCGCTGACAGCGACATGGCCGTGAAACTCAAGGACGCCGGAAATGATGTTCGCTGGCATCTTGATCGAGAGCGCATGGTTGCGACCAGCGAGCGCCCGGGCGATCACCTGAAGAGCTTCGCTGTGCCGCTTCGTCCCATGCTCGGGTGCGTCGCCACCGCGCCTGGGCGCGGCTCGGTGCCCACGGGTGATTCTGGCGGCTTCGGCGGCAACATGGACTTCAACGAGATTGTCGAAGGCGTCACGGTTTACTTGCCGGTGAACCGGCCTGGCGCGCTGCTCTTTGTTGGTGACGGCCATGCCGCCCAGGGCGATGGCGAACTGAACGGCAATGCACTGGAGACCTCGATGGAAGTTGAATTCACCGTAGCTCTCATCCACAACAAGCGATTTAGCGCTCCGCGTGTGGAATCAGAATCGCAGATCATGACAGTCGGCCTCGGCGGCTCGCTTGAAGACGCGCTGCGCTCCGCCATTAGCGGAATGTCACAGTGGCTGGAACAGGATTATGGCCTGACGCCATCGGAAATCGCGCAGGTCCTGGGGACGTCCGTGCAGCTCAGCATCAGCGAGGTTGCCGATCGTAACGCCGGAGTCGTGGCGAAGCTTGGCAAGCAACGCCTCGGCGCACTAGCGAAAAAGCAATAAGCGGCGGGAGCGTGTTTCGCAACTTGATTCATACCGGCGATGCTTGATTGAATTCGCGCCATCGCGTCAGCTCTGACATTGGGCGGCGAGGATCGGTTTGTGATAAGTTGCAGTCGCGGCGATTCCGTTGCACGCCAAAGGAGAACTCATGAAGATCCAGTCACTCGGCCATGTAGTCATCAAGGTGCGCAACCAGGAACGCGCCGAACAGTTCTACAACGGACTTCTTGGAATCCCGATCGCAGCGCGATTGCCTGCGCTTTCAATGACCTTCTTTACGCTTGGTAACCATCACGACTTTGCGGTGACGGCGGTCGGCGACGACGCGCTGGACGCACCCGCGAATTCTCCGGGACTCTTTCACGTCGCCTTCAAAATCGGGAATAACATCGAAGAACTCCGCGACGCGAAGTTGAAACTCGAAGGCGCGGGACTCGAGGTCGTCGCGTACGATCATGAGGTGAGCAAATCCATCTACTTCAACGATCCCGACGGAAACTCAATCGAGTTGTATATTGACACCTCAGACGTCTGGAAGCAGCAGCCGGACGCCGTGGCCCAGGCAACCCCAATTGAACTCTAACGCAGGGCTGTCCTAATCTGTGTTGCTACCAATGTAAGTCTCGTGGTGGTTTCACTCGCCAAACTCCATAAGCACGAAACCGCGTAGCGGTGTCCTCTCGATAGTTTGGGCGGTTGCCGGACCTCGTGGACCGCGTAGCGGTTACCTTTTGACGCATATGCCTATGAACGGAACGAGGTAACCGCTACGCGGTCCGCGAGATCCATAACTAGGCGAGCTATCGAGAGGACACCGCTACGCGGTTGGAACTTTGGGAGCGTCCCTGGAGTTTCAAATCACGGCAACACACCATAGGACAGCTCCCTCTAACGCAGGGCTTTGCCAATTCCGCTGGACTCGCCAAAAAGATATTCCAATGCGTTCGAAGTGATGCGCCGGTGTTGTGTGTGTGCGGCCGGGAAGCCGCTACCGATTACTGTCTGCTGTGATCTTTCGCTTCAAACTAATTTCCAACTCCAAAATATGCGGGATTCGCTCGACTCCGCTCTTTGAATCGGTGCGATGCACAAGCTCGGAGATCATATGTCGAATCTCTTTTCGCCGTTGAATCAACTCAGGGTCAACCCGCGGTTTCGATTCGAGCCGATGCAAGCCATCATTCAGCTCGTCAATCATTGAGAGCATCTCCTGGAAGGGCTTCGGCAATGGTGGGAGATATTCCAGGCCGTGGCAACTCGCGCAGAACTGCGGCCAGCGAAACGACTCCGAAGCCGCGCCGATCGCGTGCACGCCGTGACATTCAACACAATCGAGCCTCGCCGCGTTTGGGCGAGCGGCGACGTGCTTGCTGCTCTTGAAGAACTCGAGCGGCTGGCTGTGACACTTGCCGCACATCTCGAGAGTCGCGGCCGTATCGGGCCTGGCGACGAAGTGTTCGCCGTGTGCTTTGGCTTTCTCCGCTTGCGAAGAATCGCCGCCGTGACAGCCAACGCATCCGACGCTCATCTTGCCGTGTGTGCTCGTTTGATAAAGACTCACGACTTGATCGCGGCTGTGGCAGGCGATGCAAGTGTCGGCGTTCGTTGACGCCGCCTGCGAGGTTCCTCTGAAAATGCCGGCCGCAACAACAGAAACCCATAAGAGTAAGACTAGCGATGAGAGCGTTCTTTGGTTGGCAATAGTAAGCGTCATAGTCGCGAGTACTAATGTCCATCAATTCTGCGGTCTCAGCAAGGCCACGAATTCCGAATCGGGTTTCACGCAAAGACGCAAAGTTCCGCAAAGAAGCCTCCGTCGGAGGCGTTGTAAGCGGGCCGGTCGTCTGATACCATCCGCGCGATATCAGGCCCGTCATCACACATAACGCGGAGGTAGTCAGATGAATATCCCGGTCGCAGCTTTGAAGCCTTTTCGCATCATCCTTGCAACCCTGGTCTTCGGTCTTTTGCTTTGTCCGATGTTCTTCTCCGAGCGATCGATTTCATCGGCAAGCTCGCAAGCAGACGGCGCGTTCACTGCGGCCCAGGCAGCAAACGGCGCGGTGGTCTATGCGAAGAGCTGCGCCGCGTGTCACGGCCAAAGGCTCGAAGGCGGCAGTTCAACGGCGCTCGTGGGAGCAAGCTTCGCGGGCAAGTGGGGAGACGGCAAGCATTCGGTCGACGATTTGTACTTCGTGATCCGCACGCAGATGCCGTACGGCGCGGCCGGCACGCTCACCGATCAACAGTATCTCGATGTCGTCGCATTCATGCTGCAGAGCAACGGATCTCGCGCGGGCAACAAGGCGCTCACTGCAAACTCACCGGCGCTGAAAACCATGATCGCGGCTGCCTCCGTTAAGCCTTCGAGCGAGACTGGCAAGAAGACAGCGGCTGGCGAATCGAAGACTACGCCGGCTCGCGTGACCAACGGAAAGCCGACGCAAAAAGAATTGAACGCCGCTCACACCGCTTCGACCGATTGGCTGATGTCGAATCACGATTACGGCGGCCAGAGATTTGTCGATCTCAAGCAAATCAATCGCGAGAATGCCGCTTCGCTGAAGATGGTCGCGAAGTATGACATCGGCGATCGAAATCCCTTCCACAACAACCCAGTGGTATCGAACGGCCTGATGTACATCACGGTTAAGGACTCAACCATCGCGCTCGATGCGGCGACGTTGAAGGTTCAATGGAAATACGACCGCAAGCCAAAGGGCAAGCAAGGCTGGCCGATGAATCGCGGCGTTGCGGTCAAAGACGGGATGGTTGTCAGGGGAACTCACGACGGATATCTCGTCGCGCTCGATGCCGCAACGGGCGCGCTTGTTTGGGAACGCGCGCTCGTTGACATGACCAAAAACGAAGGCGGGTTCACGATGGCGCCGGTCATCTTCGAGAACCTTGTCATCCTCGGGCCCGCCGGAAGCGAACTCGGCGTGAAAGGTTGGGTAGGCGCGTTCAAACTCTCGAGCGGTGAGCCGGTCTGGAAATTCAACACCGTGCCCGATCACGGCGAACCCGGATCGGAGACCTGGGAAAAGGCGGACGCGAAAGTGCTCGGCGGCGGAGCGGTGTGGGCGCCGCTCTCGCTCGATGCGGATGCGGGCGTAGTGTATGTTCCGGTTGCCAATCCGGCGCCGGACTTCTACGGCGAGGCTCGCCCGGGCGCGAACCTTTACACCTGCGCGATGGTTGCGCTCGACGCGCGAACTGGAAAGCTCAGATGGTTCTATCAACTCGTCCCTCACGACGAACACGATTGGGATACGACTCAGGCGAGCCCGCTCTTCAGCGCGACGATCGCGGGCAAGACTCGCAAGCTGGTTGCGGCCGCGGGCAAGGACGGTTTGCTTCACGTGCTCGATCGCGAGACGCACAAACAGGTTTACGAAGTGCCGGTCACGACGCGATTGAACACCGATGTTCCCCCGACTCGCGAAGGGTTGCGCGCGTGCCCCGGAGTTCTGGGCGGCGTACAGTGGAACGGCCCGGCATTCAATCCGGGCACTAACATGCTTTATGTCAACGCGGTCGATTGGTGCGCCACTTTTGTGAAGGCTGCGGACGCGCGCTACGTCGAGGGCGCGATGTACATGGGCGGGACCGTGCGCCCCGAGCCTCCCGACAAGTCGCGCGGCTGGCTCACTGCGATTGATGCTTCGACGGGCGCGGTGCGATGGAAGTATGAATCGCCGCGACCGCTGCTCGCGGCGGTCACCGCGACTTCGGCGAATCTGATATTCACCGGCGAATTGCTGGGAGATTTCATGGCGCTCGACGGGAAGACGGGCGAGGTGTTGTATCGCTCAAACACCGGCGGAAGATTGAACGGCGGAGTGGTGACGTACGCGATCAACGGCAAGCAATACATCGCGGTTGCGGCCGGCACAGCCAATGGATTTTGGGCGGTGCCGCCGGCTCCCGCGGCGATAGTGCTGTTCGCGCTACCGAACGAATCGACCGCCGCGCGATGATTGGACAGTCACGGAGGCACAATTATGAGCACGCGTGTTTACACTCTTCCGATCGAACAGACCGAGTGGCGCATTCCCGGTTACGGCGCGGAAACAATTTTCAATTGGGACTACGACTCAAGCCGCGACAAGCTGTTGACGCTTTATGAAAAGGGCAAGACCAATCAGTGGAATTCCAACACACGGATCGATTGGTCGGCGGAACTGGATTTCGATGATCCGCTCGGCTTTCCTGATGAGTACACGCCTTTGTGGGGCTCAGACATTTGGTCGAAGATGGACCACAAAGAAAAGGGCGTCGTAAAGCATCATTATGAATCGTGGCGGTTCTCACAGTTCATGCACGGTGAGCAGGGCGCGTTGATTTGCACGGCGAAGATCGTTCAGACCGTGCCGGACATCGATTCGAAATTCTACGCGGCGACTCAGGTGATGGACGAAGCTCGCCACGTGGAAGTGTATTCGCGATATCTTCACGAGAAGTTGCGAATGGCTTATCCGATCAGCCCTCCTCTGAAGACGCTGCTCGATCAGGGCATCACCGATTCGCGCTGGGACCTCACTTATCTGGCGATGCAGGTGATCATCGAAGGGCTGGCGCTGGCGGCGTTCAATTTGATTCGCGACATGGCTCAGGAGCCACTCGGCCGGGCGATCAACGCTTACGTGATGCAGGACGAAGCTCGTCACGTGGCGTTCGGCCGAATCGCGTTGCGTGATTACTACCCGCAGCTCACAGAACAAGAGCGCGATGAGCGTGAAGAGTTCGCCGTTGACGCCTGCTACCTGATGCGCGATCGCTTTCTCGCCGAAGAAGTGTGGGAGCGGCTGGGCATGGATGTGAAAGCGTGCACAGGTCACGTGATGGCATCGCCGTTGATGACCGAGTTCCGCCGAAAGCTGTTCATCCGAATCGTGCCGACGTTGAAGGACATTGGATTGTGGGGAGCGCGTATTCAAAAAGCGTTCGTCGACATGGGCGTGATTGACTTCGCCGAAACGAATTTGGATGAAGCGATGCAGCACGACGAAGCGGTGGCAATTGAATTCGATCGCCTGCGCGCGGCTCGCGATGCGTCGGTGCGGAGCGTGATCGCCGAGGCGTGATGCAAGGCTGCCGGCGTCTGGATTAATCCAATCCGGCGCGATTCGGCGGGTCGAATGAACGATATCGTGACGGACCTCCTCGACCCTGCCTCAGAATGTTGCGCAAGGCCGCGTTTGTGCTAGCATGACCACACCTCGGAAATGAATCGCTGCCAGCATCGAGATTACTGAGCGCCCAGGCACGCCCATGAATGTTGACGAGTTTCAGCACGCCTTCGAGAGTGACCTCACACAACTCGCGGCGCGAATAGAACGGCGTTACTCGGTGACCGATGCCGAGTTGATCTCGACCGTGCACGCTTCCGCCAAAAAGTATCTCGGCGAGATCATCGAACAGATTTCCGGAAACCCCGGTCCGAGTCCGGCGGCCCGGAAAGCTTCCAGTGAATTCTTGTCCTCCCTCAACGCCGATGATCTGTGCCTCGCGGCCGCCTGCGCGAAAGGCGACGAACAGGCTTGGGAAGATTTCTTCCGAGAGTATCGAAGCTACCTGGTGAGCGTCGCGCGAACGATGACCCAGGACGCGGGCGCGGCCGAGCAGCTTGCCGATTCGACTTTCGCTGAGCTATACGGCTTACGCGAATCGGCCGGGGCTCGAGTCAGCAAATTCGCATTTTATTCGGGGCGCGGGTCGCTGCGGGGATGGCTTCGCGCGGTTGTGTTTCAGTTGTCCGCGGATCATCATCGCCAAACGAGCCGGCTGGTCCAAACGGAAGAACCCGAGGAAATGGATCGGATGGTGCTCGCAGCCGCGACGCCGGAGCGCAAGGTAACGAGCGATCTCGACTATGTACAGCAGCGGTATCGCGACGCAATTTCCGCCGCGCTTCAACAAGCCATCAACGATCTCGAGCCGCGCGAGCGATTGCTGCTGGCTTATTACTACTATGACGAGATGACCCTGCGCGAGATCGGCCAGTTGTTCGATGTACACGAAGCGACGATAAGCCGATGGCTGGCGAAAGTTCAGAAGCGCCTGCGCAAGCTTGTTGAGAAGGGTCTGGCGCGGGATCATCGATTCAATCGCCGCGAGGTCACCGAGGCGATAGAGATGGCCGCCGAGCAAATGGATTTGACCGTCGGCGATTACCTTTTGGAGTCCGTTTCGGCGGATCGAGAACGCGGCCGCACCGCTCCAGCCGCAAGCGGAATCGTTGCGCGAAGATGAGTCGAGAAACCTCGCAAGTGAATGGACTGGAAGCGTTCTAACCTTGGAGATGAAGCCGAGCGATGAAGCAGTCGGGGAAAATCAAAGATCGGGCAATAGGTAATCTGCTCCGAACGCAGATCTCGAAGCCCAGTAACCCTCATCAGGCGTGTAAGGAATTCGATCCGGATCTTGCAAACGCGTATGTCGAGCGCAAGATGACCGGCCCGTCACGCGCCGGCTACGAAACGCACTTATCTGAGTGCACGCCCTGCCGACAAACCGTGGTCGCGCTCGCGAGGTTCGCCGCGGCTGAGCGCTCGCCAATCCCGGCTCAGGTGGTTTCAAGCCGGGCAAGCTGGTTGGCGTCTCTTGAAGCTGTCGTGCGCGGCTTGTCCGCTCCGCAATGGGCGATGGCCGCAACCGCGGTAATTGTTTTCGCGATAAGCTTGCCACTGCTTCTTTCACGCAATCAGACCGATACCGCTTTGCTTGCTCCGAATGCCACTGAAACGTCCGCAGGCGAAGCCGCTCAAGCTGAACCGCCTCAAGTTAGTCCTGCTGCGAAGGTCTCGCCTGAAAAGTCTGCTTCCTTGAAATCCGATGATGCGAAGCAAACCGACAAAGCGGACTCAAACGGTTTTCTGGCGGTGAATAGTAAGGAACGCGAAGACCGCGGGGCGTCGGCGGAACTGAAGAAGTCCGTTCCCGAAATCGCTCCGCAAGCAATCGATGAAACGCGAAAGGCGGAAACCCCGGCCGCGCCTCAAGCACCTGCCCCGCCTGCCGCTGACACGCAACAAGCCAAGCTCGATTCGGATCGGGCGCGCGAGCAACAGGGCAAGGACGCGGCGCAACCGAAGCAGTCACCCACCGAGGAGCGAGACGCCGACAAGGAAAAATCGCGGCGGGCCGAATCAGCGGCCGCGCCTCCTCCTCCGCCCGCGTCTTCGAGCAGCAGAATGAAAGCGCCTGTTGGAAGGCTCGGTTTGCGCGACAGTGCCGGTGAAGCGGTTCGCCCCCGCGCGGACTATCGTGAGCTTCGCGGCAAAAAGTTTTTCCTGGTTGACGGCACCTGGATCGATAAGGACTACAACCCGGACAAAGACCTGCCCATAATCACACTCGTGCGCGACAGCAATGTCTTCAAGGAGCTGCTGGCGAAACGCTCGAGTCTGAAGCCCTACGTGAACTCCTTCGGAGAAACCGAGCGGGCCATCATCGTCTACAAGGGAACAGTTTATAAACTCATTCCGCAACAGTAGCTCGCTTCCAACTGAGAATTAAGATAGGACTTGCCATCAACGAGCCGGCGCCGCGGATAATGCAGATGTGCTCAAACCAGTCAGCTCTGAGGTTGGTCTTTGCACTTGCGCTTGTCATCTCCTCGTTTGCCGACCCGTTTACTGCAATGGCTCAACAGAAAAAATCCTCGTTTGCGGATCTGACGAAACTCTTTAGTGAATGGCGAGCGTTCCAACGGCCTAAGCTTGCCAAGCTCAACGGCGGCGTTCCGGATTATTCCGCGCCTGCGATGTCCGCTCAGCATCGAGAACTCGCCCGGTATCAACGCCGCCTCGCCGCTATTGATAAGAGCGCGTGGCCCATCAACCAGCAGGTCGATTGGCACGTCGTGCGGGCCGAGATGAACGGGCTCGATTTCGACCATCGCGTGCTCAGACCGTGGGCAAACAACCCCGCTTTTTATGTGACTGTCTTCCTGGATCGCAGCGACCAGCCAGCACGAGAGGGCCCACACGCATCCGGCGCACTCGAGACCTGGAAAGATTCGTTCCCGTTGACCGATGAACGCGCCGCCGAAATGCACGCGGCTCTTCGCATCATCCCAAAACTCCTTGAACAAGCTCGCAAGAATCTCACAGGAACCGGGAGAGACCTTTGGAGCTTTGGAACAAGGGAGGTGAGAGAACAGAGCTCATCCCTGAGTCGTCTGGCGACACTCATCGGCAACAGCTCACCGGAGACCAAGTCTGACATTGCGCTGGCTAAAGAAGCCACGGATCAGTTTGCTCGGTGGCTCGAAGCACAGGCTCCTTCAAAGACTGCTTCTTCCGCGATCGGCGTCGAGAACTATGATTGGTACCTGAAGAACGTGCAGCTCGTCCCTTATACGTGGCAGCAAGAAGTCGCTCTAATGGAGAGTGAGCTGGCGCGAAGTCATGCTTTCCTGGCGCTCGAAGAAGAAAAGAACAAAAACCTTCCGCAACAAACTGTCGTTGCAAGCGAGACCGAACACGCGCGACGGTTCAACGCGGCAATTACGGAATACATCTCCTTCTTAAGGGCGAAGGAGATTCTGACAATAAAAGACTACATGGATCCGGCGTTGCGTGCGCAGATCGGAAAGTTCAATCCGGGTCCCCGCGAATTCTTCGGCGAAGTAGATTGCCGTGACCCCGAAGTGATGCGCACCCACGGGTATCACTGGTTCGACCTGGCTCGGATGGAACACGAGCCTCACCCGGACCCGATCCGCCGAGGCGCGCTCTTATACAACATCTTCAACACGCGCACCGAGGGGCACGCCACAGCCTGGGAAGAGCTGATGATGCAGGCGGGGATGTTCGAAGCGAAGCCGCGGTCGCGCGAGTTGATTTACATCTTAATCGCTGAACGCGCGGCACGGGCATTAGGCGATCTTCGGATGACCAGTGGCCAGTTCACGCTCGAACAGGCGGCGGAATTCACTTCGCAAAACACACCGCGTGGTTGGCTTAGTTTGAAGGGAAGTTTGGTGCGCTCGGAGCAGCATCTCTATCTGCAGCAGCCTGGCTACGGGACCAGCTATCAAATCGGAAAGAAGCAAATCGAAATGTTGTTGGCGGCGCGCAAGAAGCAGCTTGGCGACAGCTTCCGGATGAAACAATTTATCGACTCGTTTAATGCGGCTGGTCTAGTGCCGGCATCGCTGCTTCGATGGGAACTGACGGGCGAGCTGCCTGAGGATGTCAGGCATATGCTCGCGCCGCATTGAGGATCCCCGTTACAAGCCGGCGAAGCGGGCAGCCCGCGCAGCGGGCGACAGCATGTAGCCCAGGGCGAGTCCGCGAGCCCTGGGTATGCTTCGCGCCGATCTCAAGCCCGCGAAGCGGGCGACAGCGTGTAGCCCAGGGCGGGTCCGCGAGCCCTGGGTAGGCAACGCCGATCTCAAGCCCGCGAAGCGGGCGACAGCGTGTAGCCCAGGGCGAGTCCGCGAGCCCTGGGTAGGCAACGCCACACCCGCAAGCCCGCGCAGCGGGCGGCAGCCATTACGCAACCGCACGTCTCCGCGGCGCAATCTGTTCGATGAAGTTCAGGATGTGATGGAGGCGATCGAAAAAACGGTTGACCACATCAATCATCCCGCGGTTTCTATCGATCTGCACCCCTAACGAGTAGAACTTCTGGCCAGGCTGTTGCAATATTCCATCAATGCCACAAAAACCAGCATCACAAGAAGCTTCGCGGGGCAAATTGCGCATCGGCAATGATTGGAACGCGATCACGATCATCGCACTGTCGCAATCGAATCCTCTCAAAGCCATCGCGGAGTTCGTCGAAAACTCCATTGACGCGCGCGCCAGCACCATCACCATCGTGCGCGGCCGCGGCGAAGGCAGTCAATATCTGGAGGTGCGCGACGACGGGCAGGGCATACCTCGCGATGCAGACGGACGGCCGGACTTTCGGTATGTCGCCACGCATATCTGCGACTCAATCAAGCGCCGGCTCAAAGTGGAAGGCGTCAGTGGACTGCAAGGCGAGTTTGGCATTGGCCTGCTTTCATTTTGGACCCTCGGCGAAGAGTTGACGCTCACATCAACTGGCGCGGATGAGCGGCCGTGGCAAATGGTAATGCGCAAGGGTGACCCCGGATTTACAGTAAAGGCCAAACGCGCGCTGTTTCACGAGCCGGGAACTCAGTTGCGAGTGAGCCGGCTGCTCGATGGCATCCGCACGCTTTCTGGAGAGAAGATTCAATGGTATCTCGCCGCCGAGCTGCGCGATCGTATCCGGCAGACCGGCGTGCGAATCACAGTCGTCGACAAAATCTCTCGCAAGCAACACGCGGTCGAACCGAGGCAATACGAAGGCCGACTGCTGCATCAACTGCCAACTGTTCGCTCTGAACAAGGCGATGCTTATGTCGAGCTTTACCTCAATGAACCGAAAGAAACCAATCGCGTCGCATTGTTTCGCCGCGGCACTCGTGTATTCGAAGACATTTCAGTAATGGAGGCTCTCGCGAAACCGCCATGGATTACGCGATATCTGCAGGGTCACATCGATGCGCCTTTCATCAATCTGACGCCGGGTACCCGCAGCGGCATAATTCACGACGAAGCGTACGGCGCGCTGTTGGACGCGCTGCTTCCGGTGGAAGAAAAGCTGAACGAGATAATCGAATCGCAACGCAGGGCCGAAGAAGAAAAAGCCAGCCGTGAACTCCTGCAAACAATCCAGCGCGCATTTCGCGAAGCATTCCTGGCGCTGCCGGAAGAGTATGACTGGTTCGATATTCATTCCCGCGCGCACCGCGGCACAAGCCTTGGCGGGCGCGCAGCCCTTGCTGACAACGAAGGCGCCATTGGCGCTATCCAGTCTGAAGGCGGTAACAGCAAACAGCGGCAGTTTTTCGAGTTCGCCGGCTCGCTTTTCAGCGTTGTAGTCTCGCCTGCTTCGAGCGTCGTGCGTGTAAGCGAGGTGAGATCGCTTCGCGCGTTGACGTATGACCGCGCTCGCCGGCGGGTCGAGGAGAATCTCGCTTTCAATTGGGAAGTCGTCGAAGGCGAGGGCGCAATAGACCGGCCCCACGATCAGACGGTGAACTTTATAGCTCCGGCCGAACCCGGCCTGGTGCGCGTGAGAGTGACAGTTTCGCAGGGCGACGTTGAGCGAAAGGCGGAGGCGCTGATAACCGTCACGCGGGAGCTCTTGCCGGAGCTTGGTGCGGCCAGTACCGAAGCGTCGGGCTTGCCCGGCTACACGCTCGAAAGCGCACCGGGAGAATCGTGGCGTTCGAGATTCGACTCAGCGCGGAATGTAATTGTGGTGAACAACGGTCACCGCGATTTCGTCTATGCTGCTCGCAACAAATCGTTGAAGCTCCGGTACCTGGTGCGCCTGTACTCGAAGGAGTTGGTGCTGAAAAATTTCGTGGGCTTGCCTTCGGATCAACTCCTGGAACGCATGGTAGAGCTGTCGTTGCGCACCGAAGAGAACTTGTAAGTTACAAAGATTCTGGAATCTCGGGTGTAAAACCCGGCCCGGTGCAACCCGAGACTCGAGAAGCAGCCGGTTAGTGTAAGCGAGGGCGAGTCCGCGAGCCTGAAAGCATATAGCCCACGGCGAGTCCGCGAGCCGTGGGTAAGAGGCACGGCGACGCGCAAGCCCGCGCAGCGGGCGACAGAAGATAAGCGAGGAGATGGTGCGGGGCGCGCAATTCTGCAATTCGACGAGAGCAACCTCAGTGAAGTGTTTTCTACGCCATGAACTAGAGTTTCAGAATTGCACGCCCGGCACCACGAATCGACATGTAATCTTTGCTTCGATGGGAACTGACCGGCGAGCTGCCTGGGGATGTCAGGCGTATGCTCGCGCCGCATTGAAGAACCCAACACATTCGTTTTAACTGTCTTGGCTTCCAAACAGTGATCCCATCTACTCGGTCGAAATCATCGTCATTCGTTGCGAGGTCGGTCAGACCGAGCTTCTTCATTGTTGCTATCGTCAGCGCATCATTGGTAAGCAGACATAACTGAGTGGAAAGACCGGCGGCTGTTTCAAGCAGATCTGGCGTGACTAACCCTATTTGTATATTGAGAGAACGAACAGGAGTAATGACAGCTTGGTGCTTGCCAAGCCCGGCCAGCAACTGTGGCTCTCGTTTTAAGCGCGCAACCAATCCCTTTCGATCCAGGCCGTGAGTGCTTACGGCATCGGCGAGCATCACCTTATGTGTTGCTTCCGCGATCGAGACTGGTAATAAAAGATATTTGCGTCAACAAAGCAGTGGGTTCCGTTTGGAATATCACTGAGCAAGTTTAGCCTTCAAGCAAATCATACTCTGGACGAGTCACCTATTTCGCGCGCAACCGCCGGATCAATTTGTATTCGGTTTTGCCTTTGTGCGTCGATCAAGTTCGCAGGTTCTACAACCAGCCTGACCTTATCGTGCTCTTTGAGATTCTCAACCGGCGTGAGCGGCTTGAAAACTCCAGCTTCGTCGCTTCAATTGTGATGTTCATGAGTTTGTCCCTCAGAGCCACATTCTATCACGGACAGCAACCACCTAAACTGAGCGGCGAGCGGCAGTCTTCGTGACTCGCTTTGTGGATCGCGTTGTCGAGCGCCTGTTCTTCTTCACCAGACGTATTTCCAACTTGTATCCAAGAGCGTTTGCATATCGACGAAGTGTCGCGATCGATGGCGAGTGCTTTGTCGCGGCTGATTCCAAGCGAGCGATCGCCGACTGAGTAGTGCCAACTCGGGCCGCGACTTCCGCCTGCGAAAGCCCCGATTGCGCCCTTGCCTCGAGTACCGCATCGAGAAAAGCAAATTCTTCGGCGAGATCGTCATACGCCTTTTTTACGCCAGGACGCGCGAGAGCGCGCGCCTTGAACCGCTTAAGATTGCTAGCCATTTTTCAGTTCCTTCATGCGCTTTCGCGCGATATCGAGTTCCTTTGGCGGCGTCTTTCCTGTCTTCTTCACGAAATGATGCAGGAAGACGATACGCCTATCGATAACGGTGCAATAGAATACTCGGCCAATTCCTTCGGGCGCTTTGATGCGTAGTTCGAAAAGCCCTCCACCCATCGAGCGTGTATGTGGCATGCCCAGGTCCGGGCCGAACAACTCCATCCTCTCCGCATATCGCAGAAAGCGCGCGAGCATGCCGGGTGGTAGAGCGAGTATCCGCGCTTCTACACGCTTGTCAAAGAATGTGACGCTGCGCTCACGGAGGCGAGTATAGCATATCCGCTATGGATGGCAGAGCCGAGCGATTATACAAATTTGGAGCTCTAATCATCACGTGGAGGGTGCGCGTCAGGATTTCGCGCGAGCTAGCCGGCTGGTGAGCAGGCCGCGTGGCGGTCTCCTATCGATAGCGCGTGATCTTGACGCAAGCTTGGCCGCGTAGCGGTTACCTGAATCCCAGATTCATACTCACATGATACTTGGTCGATAGGTTTGCGATCTTTATGATACTCGTCGATCGCGAGGTAGCCGCTAAGCGGCCCGACTGCTGTTCGGGGTTTCTTGCACTATCGATATGAGACCGCTACGCGGCCAGCCCACAACGGGCTACCTCGCGCGAAATCCTGACGCGCGCCTAAGGAGAGGAACTTGACCGGTTGTCCCGTATCTGAGACAAAGGCTAGAGCGACTAAAGCAGATGCTATGAAAAAGGTGAAGCCAATAGTGGCTCGGAACGCCAAAGAGTTGGCGAAAGCGCTCGGTCTCACCCCGTCGGACACCGTTGAATTCGAGATTCGAAGCGCGTTGAACGATAAGATAGTTGAAGTGGTGAACGAGCGCGGCCTTACCCACGTACAAGTGGCCACGTTGGCTCACACTTCACGGACTCGCGTGACGGCGATTCTCAATCGAAACACGCATGATATTTCAACGGATCTCATGCTACGAGTTCTTGGGTCGCTCGGCGTGCAGGCGAAACTTCAGTTCACGAAAGCCGCGTAGGTCGCTGAGTCGCATCCGTTCTGACTTTTGACAATTATTCGATCGATGTACGGCCAGCTAAAGACATCGGCCGTCCAGGCGTAATAGGAGACAGCATGGGCTTCATCACCGACTTGAAATATGCGTTTCGATCGCTTAATCGAGCCAGGGGACTGGCGCTGACCGTCATCGTCACCCTAGGGCTCGGAATCGGCGCAAACGCCGCTATGTTCACCGTCGTGCGAGTCGTGCTTCTGCGCCCGCTCGTCAATCGAGACGAATCGCGGCTGATCTACATCCGCCAAAGCGCGCCGGGCATCGATGTCGAGAATGCCGCGTTCTCGATCCCTGAACTCATCGATCTGCGCTCTCGAATGAAGACCGTGACCGAGTTTGGCGACTTCTCGACCATCAGCTTCACTATGATCGGTCTTGGGGAGCCTCGCGTCGTTCGCTCGGGAGTGGTCGGTGGCTCATACTTCGACGTGATGGGACTAAGGCCCGTGCTGGGCCGCCTGATCGACGCAAGGGACGACGGCCCGAATGCCGCGGGCGTGGCGGTGTTGACGCATCGCTTCTGGACTGCGCTGGGGAGCGACCCCAACGTCCTCGGCACAACGGTGCGCCTGGGCGTACGCTCAGCGACGATCATCGGCGTTCTTGAACCATCCGTGCCCTATCCGGAAGAAACCGAGATCATCGCGAATGTCGTCACGAGCCCGCATCACATGTCGGCAACTATGGTGACGGGCCGCGCCCATCGGATGACGGAATTGTTCGGCCGGCTTGCGCCGGGCGCGGATCTCGATGCGGCCCGCGCCGAATTGCGCACCGTCTACGGCGGCATCCTCGCCGACAACCCGGCGGAGTACCCAGCGAAGTCCAACTTCCAGATCGACGCGAAGCTGCTGCGTGACCAGCTCACGGCGTCGGCGCGAACCGTGCTCCTGCTCCTGTTGGTCTCGTCGGGACTGATCTTCGTCATTGCGTGCTCCAACGTCGCGAACCTGATCCTGGCCCGATCAGTCCGCCGCGAAGGCGAGCTGGCCATACGGGCGGCACTGGGCGCCACGGCGGGCGCGTTGCGCCGAACGCTGCTCGCGGAAAGCCTGCTGCTCTGCAGCCTCGGCGCAATTCTCGGGGTGATCGTTGCGCTGGGGATGGTGCCGATCCTGGGCCGATACGCATCGCGCTTCTCTGTTCGCGCCATCGGTCTGACCGTCGACCCAAGCCTGCTGTGGGTAGGCGTGGGCCTTGCTGTAACCGCGGCGGTATTGCTCGCGTTTGTGCCGCGTCTGCCGTCGCAGGGCGCGGCCGGCGGTCTTGGACTATCCAACGGAAGCGTTCGCATCACGTCGGGCACGAATCGCCGCCTGCGGCTGTTTGCGGTCATGCAGATCGCCGCATCGTTTGTGCTGCTGGCGGGCGCCGGCATGCTTTTGACGACGCTTGTCGCGCTGCAACGCGCTCCTACTGGCTTCGAAACGCGGCAGGTGCTTGCGGTGGATGTGCCGACCATGTCCTTTGGCCAAACAGATGATCAAACTGGCGCGTTCTACCGCGAAGTCATGCGGCAGATTGAGGAGCTGCCCGGCGTTAATCGCGTATCGCTTGGATCGGCAGTCCCATGGCGGGATGCCCAGCAATCGTTCGCGTTTCAATTCTCGGTTGAAGGGTACGCCAAAGCGGACGGTGAGGAAGATCCGCGCGGCCGCATCCGCACCGTGTCGCCGGGATTCTTTGCATCACTAGGCGTGCCGATAATCGCCGGCCGCGATTTCAATGAGAGCGACAGGCGCGACGCCGAAAAGGTCGTCATCGTGAGCCAGAGCGCCGCACAGCGAATGTTCCCGAGCGTCGAGGAAGCCCTAAACCGAGGGCTGATGTGGACTGATCCGATTCTACAGAAGTTCGGCGGTGTGAGCGGTGATCCGAGGCGGATCGTGGGCGTCGCCGCGGACATTGACGACGAGAACATCGTGCCTGGACCCGCAACGACCATCTATCACCCGGCCGGCCAGTTTGGGTACGGGGGACGGCTGTTCGTGCACACGCAGATGAAAGATCCGTACGCGCTAGTGCCGTCGATCACGCGCATCATTCGCGAGAAGTCGGCGGAGCAGCCGGTCGAACGCGCGGCAACGCTTGAGGACGTACGCGCCGAGGTGCTGGCGCCCAATCGACTGAACGCGCTGGTCTTCGGAGGCTTCGCGCTCGTGGCGCTGATGATCGCGATCGTCGGCGTAGCGGGCGTGCTGGCGTTTTCGGTGAGCGCACGCATGCGAGAGTTCGGCATCCGCCTCGCGGTCGGGGCCGAGCCGCGTCAACTACTGGGCCGGGTACTTGGCGAGGGCGCGGTGATAGCGGCGGCGGGAATCATTGTCGGTGCGCTCGCCGGAATCGTGCTGACGAGGTTTGCGAGCGCTCTGTTTGGAGTCATTCAAATGCCGGGTGTGCTACCGATCGCGGGCGCGGCAATGCTTCTGGTGACTGCGGCGATCCTCGCGTCGCTGCTGCCCGCCGCCCGAGCATCGCGTGTGGACGTCATGCAGGTGCTGAGATCGGAGTAAAGGCCCGAGTTCGCTCAGCGAGCTGAACGGCGTTCCCGCGCCGCGGCTTGCATAAGAGAAGCAGATCGAAATGTTGTTGGCGGCGCGCAAGAAGCAGCTTGGCGATAGCTTCCAGATGAGACAGTTTATGGACTCGTTTAATGCGGCAGGCCTTGTGCCCGCGTCGCTGCTTCGATGGGAACTGACGGACGAGCTGCCTGAGGATGTGAGGCGTATGCTCGCGCCGCATTGAGGAACTCAATTCACGCTAAAACGATAAAGAACCAGCTGAAGAACTTCAGCGCTACTGTGATGCGAATCCTGAAAGACGCAAAAACGCTTTAGTCCAGGGTTGAAAATTCACTCAACATCAAATTCGCACATCCAATAACACCCACACAAGCAGAATGACAAGTATGATTGCTCCGATCAGCAGAGCAACAAATCTTCGGTTCACTTGCATATGATTGATCGGTTGCAGTTCGTGAGGATCACCACGCTTCAAGAATGGTATCCAGTTATCGCGATAGTTGAGAGGATACAGGTAGTCCGAGTGTTTAAGCAGTTCATGGTGTCGCTCGCGGATAGCGCCGTTCGCGAGGTCAGTGAAGCCTCGCACTCCCGAAGGTCCAGCGTCTGAGATCATCCATGCCGCTAGCCTCACCCAGATGTCTCGCTTTGCGCACTCGTTAAGAAGGCCGTTTATCTGTCCAGATGAAACCGCGCGTGACCAGTCGAAGTCACGCCTTACAATTGAGCCACTGAAAATAACGCGGTCGAACACGATCTCCCTGTATCGTTCGAGCGCGTATGCGACAAGGTATGTACCGAAGCTGTGCGCAATCACGGAAGGTATTTCTCTCGGATATCGATCACGGATTCGGGTGTACTCATCGCGGAACCACTCCACTTGGCGCTCGCGCAATCGCGGAATCAGGAGTTTGATGGCGCGAAAGAATCCATAGTCGAGTGGAACGTGCCTGAAGCCGGCGTCCTCAAGCTCTGGGTTCAACACTTTTTGCCAGGCGCCACGGGTACGGATACCATGCAGTGATAAAACAAGTTTGCTGTAGGAAGCTAGCCTAACCACATCTTTCGGCGAAAATGGTATCCAAGTCTTACGAAGCGCGATTCCTTGAGCTTCCAATAGATGCCATTTCAGCCAGTCTAGTTCAGGCAGTTCTTGGATGATTTGCGCGATGGCCTCACAAGCTTGAGGTGTTCCCCGCTGTTTCAAAGCATTAAGGATTGAATCGCGAAAGAATTGCATGTTCCCATCGTTTCCGACGAAGTAGCCTTCGACACTAGGATCTTTCGAATGAGGATATTTGTGAACCATCCAAACGTAGAGTTCTGCGAGTTGCTGGCCAGTTAGTTTTTGTATGAAAGTCGCGCCGCTGATATGCGCTGCGTCCCTGAGCACCTCTTGAGCAAACTCATCGTCCTCCTGGAGAGCGGGCCATACGACAGACCAAGCCGCGTCTGCGGTCACACTCAGCAGTAGACAAGCTGCAACCACAGCTTTTGACTTTTCCTCATCCGTTCGACGTAACGAAACCAGTGATTCGGCAATGGTGAGCGCCTCGCGCACTTTATGATTCAGGAGGACATTGAGGATGCTAGAGATACCTGCAGGCTTCAGCGAACCGTCCTGGAGCTTGGACAGAAGAACACTCACCAACCTGTCATCTAAACACCCTGTTATGTGATTGACGACGGGAACGAAGCCGGATGCATTCTCCTTGTCGATCACGAATAAGAGATTCTGAATAACCTCATCGGGTGCATGCCTGTATGCCAAGCAGGTCAATTCGCGTTGTTTCTTCCTCGACTCTCCTTCACTATTGGTTGGATAGGAAATAATAATCGGCACCCACTTTTTCCAAATAGCAGGCTCCAGCTCAAATAGAAATTGATCTTCAATCTTAAAGAGGAGACGAAGTGCGCGGAAGCCGGCGAATGCAGGTCTATAAATCGTGTTCGTGCCTAACCACTTTTCAGTTTCAGGTTGACCCAGAAGAACGTACTTCTTTGCGCATTCAACAATTCTGGAACGCGTTAATTCGCTCGCGCTTTTCCAGCCGGGAAGCTCGGTAAGATCAGAAGCTAAATCATCGCCATAATATTGGCTGTCAGGTGCGAGAGTCATCTCCATATTGAGACGCCACCAAGCATTCGAGTCGTGTTCACTTTTATCCAACAGTTCGGCAATCCGCTTCTGCGGAGGCGGCTCAACAAGTGGAAGTTCTTGGCGATCGGTTGACCATTGCTGCATCTCTAAATACCGTTTCTTCATCGCCTCGGCTTGAACAGATCCCAATTCTACAGGGAGGAGCGCCCAAGCTACAGTGTCCGCTAGGACGGAGTTGGTTTGGCTGGCCTTAACAATAGCTTCAACTTGATCAACTTCGATAAGAAATGTTCGATCTATTAGGTTGGCAAGAACTTGCTGCTGTTCTACTGACTTGTCGAGTTTCAACTGCTCGATTAGCCAAAAAACATCTTTGCTCGTGACTAATGGTGGCGTACCGGAAATCAGCCAGATATAGCTGAGATCAAATTCCGCAAGCAGGGGCAACACCTCAAGGAAGAGCTGGTGACGCTTTTCATCATCGCCAAAGTCGACTTTTTCACTTCGTTGGTGGTGCTTGAGTTGTGAGAGGTACGCTCTGGCAAGTGCATGGATTACGCCGGGTTCTTCAAGATTCTCCCAAGCCTTTACTATGATTCCGCGTTTAAGATCACTTAAGACATGCCAATCGGAAGACCCCCTAAAATTCTCAACCCACTCTAGCGCTGCTGGTAGATCCGCAGGTTTGAGCGCATTGACGATCTCTCCCTGAAGAAACCCGTGATACGACCCGATCACATGATCTCGCTTTGGATAACTCAAAAGCGCGAACAATTCTTTGCCGGTCAGATGTTCGGGCCAGAGAGCACGTAATCCGCAACCCTTCAATTCATCTTCAGGATCATCCCCAGCCTCTCCGTATGCTAGCGGTCTCAACTCAGCCTTGGTTTCATTGTCGCCAATTCGGTTTATTGCATAAGCAGCGTTGACGCGTAAGGGTAGTGGCTCTGATTGATCTAGAGCCAGTTTTAGTAAATCTCCTTGAAGCTCCTGACACTCGCAAGCCTCGGCGATATCTGTGGCGGCACGTCGGACTAGGATCCGTTTGGTGGAATCAATGATATATGGGCGCAATTGTTCTGAGATGTGCGGGTGCTTCAACTTATGATAACGCCAGCGAAGATTCAGGTCTGCGTCAAGTAATTTCTCTTCGTCGTACAGAGTCAGTAGCGACGACACCAGTGCCGATCGATCAGCCTCATCAGCGGTTGCCACATCACTTCTGAGGAGTACCTGCGGATCGCGCTCTACAATAATCCTGAATACTTCGGGCAGCATCCCAGCCAACCACGCTGCGCATTCGTGAAGTTGGGGAACCAGCCTTTCTCCGCTATCCCCAGGGTGAACGATGAAACACTTAATCTGGTGAGCCGTGAGTTGATGTTCAACCAAATACCAAGCCGTTAGGAATTCGGCATAAGTTTGGTGAGCCCAGCCGAAACGCTCAATACCGCGCGATGTGAACAAGCCTGTCGACAGCGCCTCTTGAAGTTCAGCTCTCGATACAGTGACTTCATTGCCAGATGAACCTTCGACGCCGCCAGCGATGTCATCGATGCCGACGTCGACATCTGGAATATCTCCGTAATCGACTCCTGTGTTTACAGCGAAGCGGTTGGCACATACCGTCACTGCGGCGATTCGCGCTGCTATGATGAGTCTAGTCTCTGGTGATAGGTTCCCGATTCTCCCGGAATCCCTACGGCTCTCGCTAACTTCTTCGCAAAGTAACCGACATCCCTTGAGATATAACTCTCTCTGAGTGCGCGGGAAGCTTCCGCTCTCCTTGTAAGTATTCAACAGGAATTTCAGAGTGATGGGCTTAATGGCTAGGGGTACTACTTCCCTTCGATCGATTTCTTGCAGGAAAGAACTGGCGTCGATGTCATTGGCAGTCGCGGCCATTTCAACGTCTAATCGCCTAAGTGGTGAGAGTTCGAAAGCCTTGTATTCTCCGTTTGGCCAAAGCTTTCCAAATGCAGTTTCCAAGGCATTGGGCCAATCAGCGGTGCGACACGCAACACGGAACCAAAGTCGGTCGACCCTATGCTTGGATAGCTCATCAGCGAGAACTGAGCCGACTTGTTCGATTTTGAGCAAGCACTCATCGAGGCTATCAAGATAAATATGTAAGTTTTGCGTACCCTCAAGCCATGATTTGAATTCTCTACTTCCGAAGATGTCACGTATCAACCGGTCTTCGCTTCCGTAGGAACGAATGTCTAGCCAGAGTAACTCTCCACCCGATTCTCTGATCTTCGCTTCGATTTTTGAGCGCTCGGCTTTCATCGCCTCGGATTTCCCGATTCCAGGCTCGCCGAGCAATGCTAAGCAGGGTATTTCGGATATTGATTCGAATGGAACAACGTCCTTGTTGAAACTGCGACCATATTGCGCGGCTGGATCGTATAGATAGCCGCCATCAGCCAAACTTATATTGCCGTCGCGAGGGCACCAGAAACGCTTCCAGTTGTATACCTGCTTCATAGATTCAAACCAAATTGTGTCGTGTGCTATTACAAGCTCCGTTAACAGATCGAACGAAACCTTGGACCGATCCTTAAGATATGATACTTATCACTAAAAGTAGTGCAAGGTTCAATGTAAGAAACGCAAGGAGGTGTCAGGCTTTACATTGTTGACAATCGACCATCGTCGCGAAGGGATCCACCGCACTCGGCGTTTTTGAACTCGGCTAGGATTTGTCAGCGGCCTTCGTAGCATAGAAATGATTACGATGCCGACGATTCTGCGATTGGTATCGTATCGTTTCTATTTCTAATCGCACGACTGCTGTGAGCCGCGACACACGCACGCCGACCAAGAGAATTGCAGCGCGAAGCTCTGGCTAGACCCGCACGCACGCTCGTCACAAATCACAATTTGGCCGGAGAGAAATGCGCAGCATCCAGCGCATCGTGCGCTAGAACCGCTGGAGTTCATTGAGAAATGAATGGGACGAATTCTTCTGATGCGAACGCCGAGCCAATCCGCCCTTCATCAGCAGGGCCCTAGAGTTTGGACATTTTTCCCGAAGGGGATCCGTCCTCCAGCCCCGGGTTGCTGTACTCGGCTACCCTGGGAACGCGGGCGGCGAGCTCGCCAACCCCAGCGGGGTTGTGGCCAAGCCTCCCGTGACAACACGAATCAGGGGATCGGACGAAGGGGTATCGTCTCGTGAGTTCATTGCGTCTTTCACGTGGAGCAACGCCGCAACCCCGTTGGGGTTGCGAAGATCATCTCGGCTATTCCCCAAGGTAGCTGAGTACAGCAACCTTGGGCTCTGGGGGGCTCTGGGCCACAACCACTTAGTGGTTGAACGCCCTCCGTCAGGAGTGCCATGTACCTATTCATCAGTGAAGAACTCGAAAAGATATTTGGGCTCGTGTGTGAGATCCGAGTCATTGAAAAATGGATGGGACACATTCTATAGACATGTAGGGCGTGTTAGAGCGCGTCTTCCATTTGGCCGGCTGGTTCCCGCGAGAGTGTTTTCACAAAATCACTCTTCGGCTTTCACATCTGCGACCGGGAGATTTTCCGCCACATAGCTCTGAAAGCCGTTGCCAGTTGTGTAGATGCCAAACAGATTATTCGTCAGCACCGTGTTACCGGTAGTGACGCCGCTGCCGGACGCCTGAACTCGTTGCCATTCGGCTTCGCTAAATGAACCATCAGCTTTTCTCTTAACTACGGCGAAGGCAGCGCCGCTATCGGCAGCGTCCTGATCGCCGGTGGCTGCCAGGGAATAACAACCTTCGCCGCATTCCGTAATCCCTTCAAAGTGCGTGAGGAGGCCGGGTTCGTTATCGTAGCTGAACGTTTTCAGATTGCTTGTCAGGAGAGTCTCTGAATCATAGTCCACCAGGTACCCGACATTGAGTCCGCTGCCGTCGTACAGCCCTCCCGCGATGGTGTAGGAAGTACTGCCTATACCGTTCTGCCAGATTCCATACGCGGTAACGAGTTCGGCGACGATGCCCGATTCCAGCTTCAACTTCAACTGCTGGTACTTACCTGTATGGATGTTGTAAATGAATGCATTGAATTTACCGGGGTCGGCGGCCGTCAGGTCATAATTGCCCACTACCAGCTCTCCCATAGTGCTATGCGGAATCCTGTTGCGGACTACGCCGCCCGCCACACTGTCAGATATATCGATTGTCTTCCAGCCCGCTGAGCCATCCGGAGGGCCTTCGTACAGCACGCCGTGATCGACGTTGCCGAGGGGGTCATTGGCGTACTTATAGCTGCCCACCACGCGCACGTGTCCCGCCTGGATACTGGGATTAAACAATGGAGTATCCGGCCCATATAAGAGTGACGAGGTGATAGTTTTCCCGACGTTCGGGGTCAGGCAAATGCATCCCGAAGAGTCCGTAGGATTCATTGGACCGCGATAGAGCATTGCTTGTGTTTGTGCGCCGGAAAGTGGACAGCTTCCGGTGATAAGAACCAGCGTGTTATCCGCATTCTCAGAGCGGATTCCTGTTACAGAGTAGTTGGGCGCGAAGATGTTGGATGTAACAATTGGGTCAGTCATGTAGTTAGCCTCTCTTTTGATTTGGATTTTTCGTCACTATACATTAAGACGGAATTTTTGAACAGGTTAGACCATTTTATCGGGGGACTGCCCTCCCCGGGTCATGGAGAACGCCGGGGGGCTATAAACATGGGGCTTCCCCGATTGTGCTGAACCTTACACCTGTTTGAAATGGACGAATGATCTTCACAGTTCCAGGCATGGTCCTCTGAGATCCAATCCCACAAAACTCAATCACGCAACGTAGGACAACCGCGTAGCGGTGTCCTCTCGATAGCTTGTGGAAGAGGGATGTTTTAGGGCCGCGTAGCGGTCACCTTGTGCATGTTGGATTGGAGGACAATAGGTAACCGCTACGCGGCCCAGGTTGTGCCGCACCTGCTAGCTATCGAGAGGACACCGCTACGCGGTTGCACAACTCCGTGGTTGAGACGGAGTGACGTTGTCGCGGGAAGGTGCCGGGTGTGCAATTCTGCGAAGCGAAATTGCCACGGGCAGGCCGGGCCGCGTAGCGGTCACCTATCGATAGCGTCGCGACACCAATGACCCGGGCCGCGTGGCGGTCACATGAAACCTTAGTCAATGTCATCAATGTAAGTGAACAAATATCGGGGATCGTATTCCACTTCGAATTTCTTCAGAAGAGCCTCATACTCATCTCGAAACGAACGCTTTGCATGATGTCGCTTCTGGTCCTCAATATTCCGGGCGACGCTTGACACCTGAGACTTCGAATACGAAAAAGCCCCGTATCCCCTCTGCCAGTTGAAGTGGCCTCGGACCCATCGTTTGTCGTTGATCAGCCTGGAAGAAGCCGCCTTCACATCTCGCACCAGATCAGAGAGCGCGATGTCGGGATTCAAGCCGATCAACAAGTGAACATGATCGGGCATACCATTGATCGCCATGACCTTGTGTTTCTGATTCTGAATCACGGTAGTCATGTACTTGTAGATCTCGATCTTGTGTTCCGCAGCGATGAGCGATTGCCTTCCTTCGACGGCAAAGACGGCCTGAATGTAGATCTGGGCGTAGGTGTTGGCCATACACATTCCTTCGGTGTTGTGTGGATTATGAGTCGCCCAGGACCGACGCGCGCGAGCGACCGCATGGTGGGTGATCGATTGTTATTCGCGCGGCCGGATAATAGCGCGGTTGTTGGCAGTTATCAATATGTGTGTCGGCGTTCTATCTATAGGAAACCGCTACGCGGCCCGCGTCGTCGGTGTCGCTACGCCGCTATCGATAGGTGGCCGCTATGCGGTCCGGACGTAGCCGTTGGCCATTATCTCAAGAGACTCGCTTCAGAGCAGCGCGTCCGCCGAGGTATGCCGCAAGCAACTTCGTCGAATGTGAAATCGCCACAATCAACAAGTAGTAAGCCTTTTGCTCTGCCAGCAAGATCAACGGAAAATCGATAAGGAACGTGATGAACCACGCCCACACGCACATCGCCACCGCGCGAGCGCCCGCCTTCCGCCCGACCCAACGACAAGCGAAAAACCAGTACGGTATCCCAACCACAATGGAGACCCACGCGCTCGCGGACTGCGCGTAGTTCTCGTAGTAGGACGCGGCCTCGCCTGGGTGGATCAAATACGAGTAGATCGCGACCCATGCGAATGCCGAGATCACCAGCGCGACTTCGAGGCCGATGGCTGTGCCGATAACCCAGCCCCACGGAATGCGTCCGGCTTTCTTGTCTTGCCCTTCTCGGTGCCCGTGGGGCGACTCGCTCACTGCTGGTTGACCTTGCGTTGCACCCTGCATGTTTCCTCCTTAATTCTTTTTCCGGCTGACCGGTATGTAGATTTCGGTGTGATTCATCTCGTGGTTCGCGTCGACACGCGTCGTTCGATAGAACTCGATCGAGGGCAGGCCGCCGAATGAATAGCCCTTCAGCCGGCCAACGCGGTTAACAATGGTTCCGTAAGCCTGTCCGAGCGTACGGTAGTGACCGATGTGCGTTGTTACGGCGAACTCGGCCGGGCCGAGCACCTGGTGGCCGATTGATCTGGCGATTGATCCGTCGATTGATGCATTGGGGGCGAACGCTTCGGGTACCACTATGGCGGCGTCGAAGCGCAGCTTGTCGGGCGGTGTTATGCCGGGTGCGTCATGCGCGATGCCGAGGAATATCAGATCGATCGGCAGCCGCCTGGCACGCGCCCACTCGGCCAACCTGTGCCAGAGCGTGTCCGGCACAGCCTCGTAAGGTCCAACGTGTCGAATGAAGGCGACGTGCAGTTGCGCCATCCGTGTGACCTTGGTTTCGGAGAGCTCAAAGTCATCGTACATCTCGTCCAACGGGATTGTTGACACCGAGTTTTGCGCCAGCTTTCCGCGAGCCCACTCTCGATAACCGCGCGGCGTAACCTGGAACCGGCGCTGAAAACTGCGTGAGAACGTCTCGTGACTCTGAAACCCCGAGTCAAGCGCGACGTCCAGGATCGTGGTGTCGTGGATGGCCAACCGATTCGCCGCCCGCTCGAGTCGCAGCCGTTGGACGTACTGCTTCAAAGTTTCGCCGACTGCCGCACGGAACAGCCGGTGAAAGTGGAACGGCGACAGCTGAGCTCGCTTTGCAACCGAATCAAGCGACAGGTCCTCGTCGAGGTTCGCCTGGATATGAACTAAGACAGGCAGCAGCTTGGCTAATGCGTTTTCAGGCGCGTTTGCCGGGACTGGTTCTTGCACGGTTGATTTCCTTGTGTCTTTGTCCCGAGAGTTCATCCAATGACTCGCTGACTTCGGCGGCATTATAGCGTCAGCGGCGAAGAGTTTCTTGACGATTCTTGCGGTCATGTTTGTTTTTATTGAGCCCAACGCTGAGCCGATCCGCGCTGCGTCAGGAGGATCCCGCCCGCCGTCGGAGGGCCATGTATTTATTCGTCAGTGAAGAACAGAAGTCAGAGGTCAGAGGTCGGAGGTCAGGAGTCAGGAGTCAGGAGTCAGGAGTCAGAAGTCAGAGGTTAGAGGTCGGAAGTCAGAAGTCGGAAGTCAGAAGCTCTCAGTAACAGAAAAATCAACTCGCTCGCCGCTTGTTGTTGCGTGAGGTCGAGCGCGTCGTTGGCCGTGATATCCGCGGTAGCTCCTCTCGGATCACTTGCCGCAACACCGCCTCCGTTACCGGAGGCTCAATCTCCCCCAAGGAAGCCTTGAGCGCTTCATTCATCATCGTTTGATAACCGGCGCCCGCTCGCTCCGCGCGCGCGCGGAACTCATCGAGAACTGCATCATCGATATAAATCGTGATGCGCGTCTTACCCGGCTGAGCGATCAGCGCGCCTCGCTTGCCCTTCGAAAAATCGTATTCAGCCCTCATAATCTTTCACCTCACGTGGCGTGGCGCAGCGAGCCGAAACGAGTCGGATTTCTTCACCGCGCAATGCATAAACGACAACCAGGATTCTTTCAATGCTATCCATGCCAACCGCAACGAAGCGCTCCTCATCTTCCGATTCCGAACTTAGCAGATGTATCGACAGCGGGTCGTAAAAGACGCCTTCCGCGTCGGCAAAGGACACTCTGTGCTTCTTCAGATTGCTCGCGGCCTTTGCAGGGTCGAACTGGAAGCGCACAACCCAAACTGTATGCACGATATGTAGACGGGTCAAGCACTCCGGCACGCGGGGATTGCGCCTGGTCTTGCTGCGGATCTTGTGTCGAGTAGCCGTCTGGCTCCACACAACCGCTGTGCTGCTACTCGGGTCCGACTCGCGCTGTCTCAGACTTGCCAGACCGTAGCGGCGTTGATAAGTTTGCTGCTCGCTCCTTAAACCTCAGTGGATCTCATCAACTATTCCGTTCTTATCAGGAGGAACGCGATGCGTAACACGCGCTTGGTAATCCGAGCTCTCGGTTTTCTTACGCTTCTTTTGTCGGCTTTCATAACGTCGCCGGTAGGGTTTGCGCAGGACGGTGAAGGCGCTTCGACTTCGCCGTTTGCCGGATTAAGGTTTCGTGAGATCGGGCCCGCCACACCTTCCGGCCGCATTGATGATTTCGCCGTGCTCGAAAGCAACCCGGCGGTTTTCTACGTCGCGACTGCTACCGGAGGTTTGTGGAAGACCGTGAATCAAGGGACGACCTTCACAACCGTGTTCGACAATGAGCCGACTTCATCAATCGGCGATGTCGCTATTGCGCCAACCGACGCAAACCTCGTCTGGGTGGGCACGGGAGAAAACAACAATCGCCAAAGTTCGTCGTGGGGTGATGGGGTCTATAAGTCGGTTGACGGTGGTAAGAGCTGGAAGAACATGGGACTCCGCAATTCCAAGCACATCGCGCGCATCATCGTCGATCCCGTGGATAGCGATGTCGTTTATGTCGCCGCTCTTGGCAGCCTGTGGGGCGCGGGCGGCGAACGCGGCGTATTCAAAACCACGGACGGGGGACTGTCGTGGGCGAATGTCTTTAAGACAGATGCGGACACCGGCGCGACTGAACTCGTGATGGACCCACAGAATAACAAAGTCATGTACGCAGCGACCTATCAACGCCGCCGGGCGACTTGGGGATTCAATGGCGGTGGAGCCGGCAGCGCGATATACAAAACCGCGGATGGCGGGCGGACTTGGACTGCGCTCACGAAAGGGATTCCTGAAGGCGCCAAGGGGCGCATTGGACTTGATGTCTATCGCCGCAATTCCAACATCGTTTATGCCCGAATCGAACACCCGAAAGAGAGCGGCGTGTATCGCTCGGAAGACGCCGGAGCAACGTGGGCGAAGGTGGGCCCTACCAATCCGCGCCCGATGTACTTCAGTCAGATTCGCATCGACCCGAATAACGACCAGCGCATTTATGTGCTCGGCGTACAACTGCACATCTCGGATGATGGAGGCAAAACTTTTCGCAACGATGGGGCGGCCAAGATTCACGTTGACTTTCATGCGATGTGGATAAATCCCGCGAACTCGAATCACACAATGATCGGCGGCGACGGCGGCGTGGGCATCTCTTACGATAAGAGCAAGACGTATGTGTGGTTGAAGAATATGCCGCTCGGTCAGTTCTATCACGTGGCTTTTGACATGAAGACACCGTTCAACGTTTGCGGCGGGTTGCAGGACAACAACACCTGGTGCGGTCCAAGCAGCGTGCGGTCGGCGAGCGGCATCGGCAACGATGAATGGTTTGTTGTCCACGGCGGCGACGGGTTCCAGGCGCAAATGGATCCGACCGATCCGCGCATTCTCTATGCTGAATCGCAGGACGGACGCATGAGCCGGATCGATCGCACGACCAACGAGCGCAAAACGATTCGACCCGAACCCGCGGAAGGTGAAAAACCCGATCGTTGGAATTGGGATACGCCGATGGTGATTTCGCCGCATAACGCCTCGACGGTTTTCGTCGCTGCAAATCGCCTGTTCAAATCAACCGATCGAGGGCATTCGTGGAAAGCAGTCAGCCCGGACTTAACAACTAATACCGATCGCGAAACGCTCGAGTTGATGTCCGCCAAAGGCAAAGACATCACGATTGCGAAACACGACGGCGTTAGCTCTTACGGCAACCTCGTGACCTTTAATGAATCGCCCAAGCGAGCCGGTTTGTATTACACCGGGTCGGATGACGGTGTGATCAGCGTGTCGCGTGATGACGGCGCGAACTGGTCTAACGTTACGTCGAAGGTTTCCGGCTTGGGAAAGAATACTTATGTGTCACGAGTCTGCCCTTCGCGGTTCGATGAACCGACGGTTTATGCGACCTTCGATGGTCATCGCTTGAATGATTTCAGCACCTATGTTTATGCGAGCACAGACTACGGACAGAACTGGAAGTCAATCGCTGGCGATCTGCCGAAGGGGCAGGTCGCGCGCACGATCACCGAAGATTTGAAGAATCCCGACGTACTCTACCTCGGAACCGAGAGCGGTTTGTTTGTGACTTTTGATCGAGGCAAACAATGGATGCGCGTAAAAGCGAATTTGCCGACCGTGCCGATTTACGAAATCACTCTGCATCCGCGTGACAACGCGATGCTCCTGGCGACGCACGGGCGCAGCATATGGATTCTCGATGATATGACACCGCTTCAGCAGTTCGCGAAAGCGCGTGGAGCGGATGCTCATATGTTTGATATTCGCCCGGCGACGGAGGTGAATCCGGCGGGGGACCGCTCGCGCGACTTTGAAGGAGACATGCAGTTCCTGGGGAAAATCCCGGAGGTCGGCGCGGCGTTCACTTATTACTTAAAATCACCCGCAAAGAAGTTGACGCTCACGGTGAAAGACGCCACCGGTAATGTTGTGCGCGAGCTTGCTGGCGACGACGTGAAGGATAAAAACGCGGCCGGTATCAACACGGTCATCTGGAATTTGCGCGTAAAGCCGTTGCCGCGTCCACGACCTCAAGCTGGCGCCGCCGCTGGAGGAGGTGGAGGAGGAGGCTTTTTTGGCGCCGGGCTTGATGGGCCATTCGTTTTGCCCGGCACGTATCAAGTGACTTTGAAAGTTGAAGACAAAGACATGGCTACGGGTTCATTCATCGTCGAGGGCGATCCGGAAATTCAAATCTCCGCTGAGGATCGCAAAGTCTGGTTCGACACGGCGCTGCAGATTCATGGTTTGCAGAAGACCATGAACGAAGCATTCGATCGCTTGAACGAAGTGAATGAAAAAATCAAAGCCATTCAACAGGCATTGAAGGACAACGCGAGTGCGCCCGCCGCGATGAAAACGAAAGTTGAAGATTTCGCGAAGAAGTTTGAGCCGGTAGGCCGCCGCTTTGGCGTCGGGGCCGAGAATCCATTTGAGACAGGGAATTTTGAGCGTCTCAATGAGAATTTGCGTTTTCGGTTTGGTGGTCTCAAGGGCGGGATTATGGGTTCGACTTCGAGGCCTACGGACACGCAGATGAGACAGGCCAGGGAAATTGGTCCGGTACTCGACAAAGCGGTGCAAGAGGCAAACGCGGTGATCAACGCATTGCCGGCTTTGCTGAAGGAGCTTGCGGACGCCGGTATTTATCCTGCGCCGGTGAAACCAATTGGGCAGTAGATGAAGCTGGGCGTTGCGCAATCGCGTGGTGGAGTCGCGCCGTTGAGATCGCGAACCCGCGTAGCGGGTGACGGCATAGAGCCACGGGTGAGCCGCGAACCCGTGGAATGATCCGAGGTCAAACGCGAACCCGCGCAGCGGGTGACGGCATCGTGTGATTCCGCAAACTCGTGATGGATGCGCGAGGCATCGCCAACTACGTTTCGGAAACGATCCTCTGTCGCCCGCTGCGCGGGCTTGCGCCGCTGATCGCTTCCTTGACCCAGGGCTCGCGGACTCGCCCTGGGCTGCACGCTTTCGCCCACTGCGTGGGCTGCCGCGCGCGATTCTCATCGCTGAGTCCTCAGCCACATCCTCTGTCGCCCGCTGCGCGGGCTTGCGCCGCTGATCGCTTCCTTGACCCAGGGCTCGCGGACTCGCCCTGGGCTACACGCTTTCGCCCACTGCGTGGGCTGCCGCGTGCCATCGTCCTTATCTATCGTCAGTCATTCTCAAAGGAGTAAGACAAGCCTGTTCGTTGTTTGCGCATCAGCGGACGGCAGTTATCTGACCAACGTCACGATCCGGGCGATGAGAGCGCGCTCGAAGAATTCGTAGCCGGGAAGGCCCCAGTGTCTGCGGTTCTTCGGATTGACAGCTCGGCATGGGACAACTACAGCGGCGGAATCTTCGACCCGGCGGCGGGAACACCCATTCCACCCAGGTACGTCGCCGTGCTGATCGTTGGCTACGATGTGCTGGGTGGTACGCCTTACTGGATCGTGAAATGGTCCTGCGGGACGAGCTGGGGAAATCAGGGCTACGCGTTTATTCGGCGCGGGCAGAACGCGCTGGGCATCGCGAACTTTGTCGTGTGCCCTACGGTTTGAGGCTCATTCGCACGGAGGCTCGAAGCTTTGAGCCTCCGTGTCTAATACCACATTCGGATAAGTTCCCCGAAAGTCACTTCATAGCTTCTCAGCGCAAAAGACTCACTTCGATCGAAGTGCCATACGCGCAACTAATTCAAAAGACGTTTCACACCCGCTGCAATCAGTTCTGCGCGATCAGTATGCTTGAAGCGCCCCTGCAACGCGCCTTGCCGGTCTATCAAGTAGATGTCGGTGGTGTGGTTGATATGATATCCGAGCGCCGACGATGACTTCTCGATTTCATATCTCGCGCCGTACTGTTTAACTACCGCGTCGATCTCGTCTTTTGTCCCGGTCAGCGCTACCGTGTTCGCCGAAAAATAGTGGACGTATTCTCGCAAGACTTGCGTCGTGTCACGCTGCGGATCGACGCTGACAAAGACCGCCAAAGCTTTGTCAGCGTCGCCGCCAAGCTGTTTGAACACGCTGTTGATGCGGCCGAGAATTATCGGGCACGCTTCGGTGCAGGACGTGTAGCCGAAAAAGAGCAGGATGACTTTCCCGCGCTGATCGCTGAGCTTGAATCGCTTGCCGTCATGATCGGTGAGAGAAAAGTCGCCGCCCGCCGCACGATCCGCGCCTTTCTCTTGCGCCGCAGCCAGTGAGGTAAACACCACAAACGCGATCAGCCAAACGGATAGACATCTTCGAAGCATTCGGATGACTCCCCCCTTATTCCGTCTGCCGCTTCTTGACTGGGACCATCACCGGCTTCGAGACGCCGTTTTGAAATTCCAGAGTCAACGCCACCTGATCGCCCTCTTTCAACTGCGCCTTGAGATCAATCAGCATGAGGTGCAGCTCACCTGTGAGATCGGTCTTGCCGACGGGTAACTCAATGCGATCAAGCTTGCGCATACGCATCATTCCTTTGTCGTCCATCTCCGCGCGATGCAGTTCGACGACTCGAGCAATCGTAGCTCTGGCGCCGATCAGACCATTCGGTGTGTCTCCGAGATTCTCGATGATCATGTGCGCCGCCGTGATGCGTCTAGACGGCGGCATCTCCTGAATCCACGCATCGCGGATCGCGAGCTTTTCAGCTCCGGACTCGGGAACGGATGCGTGCTTCGCAGAGATTGCTCCGATGCGTTCCACTTTCAGATTGACCAGCACGATCTTGCTTCCCGCCGGTTGCGCAGCGGAAGTGCCGCTCCAGTCGCGGCCTTCCTGATCCTTGAATTTCCATGCGCTCCTGATGGCTCCGGGGCTTGGTCGCCCTTCCTCGATCCACTTACCAGCGGTCAGAGTGTCGTTGAGCAGCTTGAGCGCGTCGGCCGGAGAGCTGTCACCAACCACTTGCCATTTCATCTGCCAGTAGTCGGCGGTGCCTTCGGTGCTGAGGAGTTCGGACTTCGAGCCTTGCGGCGCGGGCAGTAACACTCCGGGACCAAGTACTCTCACGAGTTGGCCATCCGCAAGACTGGCGCGAGCATATTTCGAGTCGCCCTTCCAATCATATTCCATCCTCAATGCGGTCAACTGCGCGCGCGCCGTGCCGAATAGCTTGGAGACAACGTAGATCGCGCCGTCTATTCCCGATGAGAGTCCGGCAGTGGTTATGAATTTTCCGTTGTCCACATAGCGCTGATCGCGGACGACCTTTACCTTCGGGGCAACAGCCGTCAAGCCATCGATCAGCGGGGCAGTGGTCGTCGCAGTGAGGCCATCCAACAGTCCGGTCTTCGCCAGAATATAGGCTCCGTTACAAACTGAGAGGACGTACTCCGCTTGCTTCGATCGTTCCTGGATCCACTTGATCACGTTCGGATCTTGTTGCGTTGCGACGACGCCGCCCCCCGGAATGAGCAACACATCGGCGGCCGGAGCTTCATTAAGCGCGTAGTGCGGAGTCACCTTCATACCCATGTTTGTGGTAATCGTCGCCGTGCTGGTTGCAACCGTGAAGACATCCAGACCGGCAGCGCCAAAGACCTCATAGGGGCCGGTGTAGTCGATGATCTGCACGTTATCGAAGATCAGTATCGCGGCCTTCTTTCGGGCTTGCGGCGCTGGTGCGGGCGCCGCAGGCTGACTGCCTTTCACGATCAACGGCATGCCGCAGACCTCGCAAAATCCAGGCTTGTCATGAATCTTGTCATCGCTTCCGCATCCGCAGGGTGGGCAGACATACTCGCCGGCTACGACCGGCGCTACCGCGGCGGCCACGTGAGACATCAACTGCCCGGGGCTGACGCAGGCAATCAGAAACAAGATCAACGCAATTCGCCTCTGTCTCCGTTGTGTAACCCCGCTTGTTCTTGATTGAGTTGTCTGACTCATATGGCTACCTCGCTCCCGAATGAAATCACCCGCCTCCTGATAATCTACAAGGCTGGATGCTATTCAATGCTCCTGTAGATTGTCAAGGGGAGTCCTTGGAGCGGTTCGCTCTCACGGCTCGCGCATTGACGGGCGCACCACTCCGGTTGTTAAATCAACGTTCTCTAATTCATTCACTCGGCCTCGGGAGGAGCTACGATGACTGCTCAAAACGCGCAACAACCCGCCACAACCGATCTGGCAGCCAAGCAAAAGGAATTCATCTGGCCGTGCGCCGCTACTTATTACGAGCATCCGCTGGTGCTCTCGCATGGTGAGGGCATGCACGTGTGGGATTCCGAAGGCAACCAGTATCTCGATTGCTTCGGCGGCGTGCTTACGACGTCAATCGGGCACGCGCGGCCCGAGGTCGTCAAAGCAGTCAGCGAGCAAATCGGCAAGATCGCGCACACGTCGACGCTCTACATCAATCAGCCGCAAGCGGATCTCGCGGAGAAGGTCGCCAGCATCACGCCGGGCAATTTGAAGAAGAGCTACTTCACCAACAGCGGCACCGAAGCCGACGAGACGGCGATGGTGCTGGCTCGAATCTACACCGGCCAGACCGAGATCATCGCGTTGCGCCACGCGTATCACGGACGTTCGGTCACCAACATGACCGCGAGCGGGCACGCGCCCTGGAAGCACGGGCCGTCGCTGGTTCCGGGGATTGTCCACGCTCACGCCCCGTATTGTTATCGCTGCCCTTTCAACCTGAAGCCCGACTCCTGCGCAATGGAGTGCGCGCGCGACGTCGAGGAACTCATCCAGACTTCGACCACCGGCCGCGTTGCCGCGTTCATCGCCGAACCGATCATGGGTGTCGGCGGGTTCATAACGCCTCCGAAGGATTACTTCAAAGTTGTGACCGAGATCGTTCATCGCTACGGTGGAATTTTCATCTGCGACGAAGTGCAAACCGGTTGGGGAAGAACCGGCGATCACTGGTGCGGCATCGAGCACTGGGATGTGCAGCCCGAGGTGATGACCTTTGCGAAGGGCATGGCCAACGGCGCTCCGATCGGGTGCACGACCGCGCTACCGGAAGTCGCCGACAAGTATCCGGGCCTGACGTTTTCAACGTTCGGCGGAAATCCCGTGACGTCGGCGGCGGCGCTTGCGACGATTCGAGTGATCGAGGAGAACGAGCTTCCGAAAAACGCGCGAGTTGTCGGCGATTACCTGCGCTCGAAGCTTGAAGAGCTCAAGGACAAGTACGCTGTGATCGGCGACGTTCGTGGGATGGGCTTGATGCAGGCGATCGAATGCGTGAAAGACCGCACGACGAAGGAGCCTGACTCGCAATCAGTGCTTCGCGTGTTCGAAGAGACTCGCCGCCGAGGCGTGCTGATCGGCAAAGGCGGGCTATACGGCAACGTGATACGAATCGGCCCGCCATTGATCGCGACCAAATCCGACATTGACCAACTCGTTGGAGCTCTGGACGGCGCGTTCGGCGCGTTGTGAGTGTTCGCCTTGCGGCGCAGCGCGCTTGCCACGGTTGACGCAGATCAGCAGCACGGCGTAGAGAATCAGGCTGGCGCCCAACATCTCGAAGAACTCTTCCAGCGCGACCTCAGCGCGATACAAAGACAGCGCCGCACCTGTGTTGAGCATCTTGTAGCCGATCGTTTCGAGCACCGCGGCGCCCGTCACATAAACAACACAACCACACGCGCCCACCAGGCTTGCGTTACGTGACATCTGCCACAGTGCGCGCAGGTGTGGATATGCGGCGGCTGCGCATAACCCCACCACCAACAAACAAACGATGGCGTTCACACGGTTCTCGACGAGATAGGCCGGTAGCCAGTCCACATAACGACTTCCAAGCGAGGCGGTGATTCGCTCGTGAAGCATTGCGGTTTCGTCCATCGACAGAAACAGAAAGAACCCGCCGCACAATCGCAGGAAACGACGGGACGGGCGGTGACTCTCACGCGCACGTGCGGCAAGCGTCCAGAAGCTGATTGAAATGAGGGCGAGTTGGAATGATGAAAACCACGCCGGTAAATTTCCTTCGCCGTCGAGGTTGATCAACTCGTTAAGCTGTCCTGTAGAACCCTGGACCCACGCGTCGGTTCCGTAGGCGACGACGAGGAGCAGCTCGATGCAGATTGCGGTGAGGAGAAGCTTTCGCGCTTGTTGAAGTGAATGGATCATAGCTCACCTTTCAGACGTGTCTGAAAGTCCATCGATCTAACAAGCGCGTTCGGTGGCTTCGGATGTGAAAGCCGCCCGGTAGGTTGCTCAGATCGAATTGAGCACTACTAAGAGTTTCGCCGCTGCTCTGTTTTTGTATATGATCGGGTAAAACGAGGAGCCACCTATGACTTCACGTGCGGAACTGGAAAAGCGGGCTAAGGAAGACGAAAACCTCTACGACACGTTTGGAAAGGCGCTCGAGGCTGAGCACGCCGGAGAGTTTGTGGCTATTGCGCGAGATGGCCGATTGATTCTCGATAGGGATCAGGTGCGGGCGCTTGAGAAGGCAGTTGCCGAGTTCGGCAGCGGCAACTTTGCCTTTCGCAAAGTAGGATATCGCGCACTTGGGCGGTGGAGGACGCGACTTGGTCACTAGCCACCGCTTCCGCTCGTCGTGAAGGTGGAGATTCGAAAATAGACATCATGAAACAAATTCGTTCTGTCGCTACATCTATGCTCTTCCTGCTGATTGCCGCGCCGCTTTTCGCGCAGCAGCCGGCGACCAATTCAAACATCGTCACGCTCGATACTTTTCTCACTTATCACGCGAAGGGAATCGGGCCGGTTCAATGGCAAGCCGACGGCAAGGGCTATCTCATGCTTGAGCCCTCGCCGGCCAACAAAGATGTCGTGGAGATAATTCGCTACGACGCGGCCACCGGCGAGAGAACCGTGTTGGTTGCCGCCGATAAACTCACTCCGAAGGGCGCTTCTTCGCCTCTGGCGATCGAACAGTTTGATCTGAGCAGTGACGCGCGGAAACTGCTCATCTTCACGAACTCAGAACGAGTCTGGCGAAGCAACACTCGCGGCGATTACTGGGTCGTCGATCTCAAGGACTCGCGCCTTCAGAAGCTCGGCGGCAACGCGAAGCCTTCGTCGCTAATGTTCGCGAAGTTCTCTCCCGATGCGTCGCGAGTCGCGTACGTGCGAGAGAACAATATCTATGTCGAGCAGCTTGCGGACGGCGGCATAACTCAATTGACGAAAGACGGGTCGGCGCATCTGGTCAACGGCACGTTTGATTGGGTCTATGAAGAAGAACTCTTCTGCCGCGATGGGTTTCGCTGGAGTCCCGACGGAAAACAGATCGCCTACTGGCAACTGAATTCCGAAGGCATCAAGGAAATGAAGCTCATCAACAACACCGTCGCGCTCTATCCTGTGATCACTTCGTTTCCTTATCCGAAAGCGGGCGAGATGAACTCCGCCGCGCGCGTTGGAGTCGTCAATGCCTCGGGCGGAGCGACCCGCTGGTTTGACGTGCCCGGTGATCCACACAACAACTATTTGCCGCGAATGGAGTGGGCGGCCTCTTCCGATGAAGTCGTCATTCAACAACTAAATCGGCTTCAAAACACAAACATCGTTATGCTCGGCGATGCGCACTCGGGCAAGGTAAGGCCGATCCTGACAGAGAAAGAAGACACCTGGGTTGATGTTGCGTGGGGCGACATCGATTGGGACAAGAAAGGGCTCGCGCGCGGCGACGTTGAATGGATCGACGGCGGTAAGCGCTTCCTATGGGCGAGCGAGCGCGACGGCTGGCGGCATGTGTTTTCGGTTTCGCGAGACGGCAAAGATGTGCGATGCATCACGCCGGGGAGCTATGATCTGCTCTCGGCCGAGAGCGTCGACGAGGCCCGCGGCTGGATTTATTTCATTGCTTCGCCCGACAACGCGACCCAGCGATATCTCTATCGCTCGAGGCTCAACGGCGAAGGTAAAGCCGAGCGATTGACTCCGGCCAGTGAACCGGGCACTCACGCATACCTAATCTCGCCGCGCGCGGATGTTGCTATTCACGCGCATTCGAGTCTTCTGAATGCGCCCGCGACCGACATCGTCAGCTTGCCCGGACACACGACGGTACGAACCGTCATCGACAACAAGGATCTGCGGGATCGCGTCGCGAATCTGAAGCCAACTACGCGCGAGTTCTTCCGCGTAGACATCGAGGAAGGCGTCGAACTCGATGGATGGATGATCAAGCCGCCGGACTTCGATCCGTCAAAACGCTATCCGGTGTTGTTCTACGTCTACGGCGAGCCGTGGGGTCAAACCGCGCTCGACTCGTGGGGCGGTGATCGCGCGATGTGGCACCTGATGCTCGCCCAGCAAGGCTACATAGTGATGAGCGTCGATAATCGCGGCACTCCAGCGCCCAAGGGAAAGGCGTGGCGGAAATTGATCTACCGAAAGATCGGGATTCTTAACTCGGGCGATCAAGCCGCAGCCGTTCGCGCAATCATCAAGTGGCCGTTTGTCGATGCGAGCCGCGTGGGAGTTTGGGGCTGGAGCGGCGGAGGTTCATCGACTCTGAACGCTATGTTCCGCTTTCCGGATTTGTACAAAGTCGGGATGTCTGTCGCGCCGGTGCCGGACATTCGCTACTACGACACGATCTATCAGGAGCGATACTGCGGGCTGCCTCAGGATCATCCCGACGAATACAAGCAGAGTTCGCCGATTACGTTCGCCTCTCAGTTGAAGGGTCAACTGCTGGTCGTTCACGGCACGGGCGATGACAACGTTCACTATCAGGGTACTGAAGCGTTGATCAACGCCCTGATCACGGCGAACAAGCAATTCACGATGATGGCTTATCCGAATCGCTCCCATGGAATCTACGAGGGCGCGGGAACCACGAAACACGTGTACGGACTGCTGACGCGATTCCTGAACGAGAAACTCGCGCCCGGTCCGCGCTAGGAATTCTCCGCGTCCTCTGCGTCCCCTGCGGTTGAGAACCAATTTAACTGCAGAGGCCGCAAAGGGCGCTGAGGAAACCGTGAGATTTGCCATAACAAGCTTGGAGACCGCGATGACTAATCGATACTCTCGTCGAATCGCGCTCGGCGTAATTGTCCTGATCTTCGGCCTCGGGTGCGCGGCTGTAAGCGCACAAACCGGGCCGGTGAGCTATTCGGTTTCACTCGATAAGCGCCCGACTTCGCACTTCATCAACGTAACTCTCACCGTGAACAGCGGAGGCGCGGCTTCGATCGACGTCGCGATGCCGGCGTGGTCGCCGGGCGGTTACGGAATTCATAACGCGTGGCGCAACGTGCAGGAATTCTCGGCTAACGACGAAACGGGCGCGGTGCTGAAGTTTGAAAAGATCGACAAGCAGACGTGGAGAATAACGCGCGGTAGCGGACGAACAATAACCGCAAAGTACAAGGTCTATCTTAGAACGGATTACACCGATGAGTTGTGCTACCTGCGGGGCCCCAACGTCTTCATGTATGTCGTGGGCAAGCGGCCTTATCCACTCGACGGGCCGGTCAAGTTGAAACTCGAAGCGCCCGCATCTTGGCGCATTCAAACTGGAATGGACGCGGGACCCGAGCCGAATGCCTTCACCTCTGAAAACTACGACACGTTCATCGATGCTTCGTTGATAGCCGGACCGGATTGGCAGGAGACGACCTTCGATGATCAGGGCGCGCGGTATCACATTGTGTTTCTAGGAAAAGGAAACTACGACAAAGACAAGATCACTGGCGATGTGAAGCAAGTCGTACATTATCTCGTCTCGATGATGGGCGGACCGCCATACAAGAAATACGTCTTCTTCCTTCGCGCAAGACCGGGGACAACCTCGGGCGGACTCGAACATTTGAACTCGACGGATATGTCCTTCTCAGCGTGGGCGACACATTCGACGCGTCAGATCTACAGCAGGCTCCTGTTCGTCGCCGCGCATGAGTTCTTTCACCTGTGGAACGTAAAGCGAATTCGCCCGGCGATACTCGGTCCGTTCGATTACACGCGCGAGCAGAACACGCGAAACCTATACGTGTCGGAAGGCATGACCAGCTACTGGGCCGCGATCGGAATGAAACGCAGCGGCCTGTGGTCGCGACAGGAATACTTCGACAATCTGACGACTCAGATCAACACGCTTCAATCAGCGCCCGGACGAAAAATCATGAGCGCCGAGCTTTCGAGTTGGGATACGTGGAACGTCGGCGACAACGCGGACAACAATCGAATCAACTATTACAACAAGGGAGAGTTGATCGGAGACATGCTCGACCTCGAGATTCGATATCGGACGCGAAATCAAAAATCGCTCACGGATGTTTTTCTTTACCTGCTCAAGAACAACGGTCTTCCAAAAGCGGGATTTGAAGAAGTGCGCGGCTTCAGAGACACGGTCGAAATGATCGTCAAACAAGCAGCGCCCGACAAAGCGGACTTCGGCGAGTTCTTCTCGAAGTACGTTTCAGGAGTCGATGAGATTCCGTGGAACGAGTTTCTCGCTCACGCGGGACTGATGCTCGAAGAAAAGAAGGGCAAGGCTGAAGCTTACATCGGAATAACGACGGGCACATCGGTGCCGACGGGCGCCGGATTGTTTTTCGCGCCGACAGCCCCTCTTCCTCCCGGCCAAATTGCGGTAACGAGCATTGCTCCGGATTCGCCCGCCGCCGAAGCGGGTCTGGACATCGGCGATGTGTTGATTGCGATGGATGGCGATCGCGTCGATCCGGCGTCGTTCACCCAACGGTTCGCCGAGAAGAGAATCGGATCGACGGTTCAGCTTGCAGTGATGCGAAGAGATCGCTTGCTGACGATCTCTGTGCCGGTGGGCAGCCGCGAGCCGATCACGTATTCGATCAAAGAAAAGCCTAACGCAACGGAACTCGAGAAGCAGATATTCACAACGTGGCTGGCGGAAAAGAAGTTCGAGCAGTAGTAATCGAAATGCTCCAGGAAGAGAATACGAGGTTCCTGCGCAGGCTGGGCGAAGTGAAAGGGCTCAGCTCTCTGACATGGTTCTCAGCGGCCTACCCCGCAGCAATGGTTCTTCTCGTACTGTTGGCTTGGAGTCTCTCCTTTGTGCAACTCGGTCATCCTCCACGCTATTGGGTGGATGATCCATTTCACATCAGTAGTCTGGTGTCTCTGGTGGTCGAATCGCTCTCTGTTCTGTCATTGTTGTGGCTCGGCGCCGCTCTTGTCAGCGCGGGGTTCTGGTCAATCGGACTCTTATCCCGCGTTCTACGACGTGAGCTTCGCTTCTGGCCAGTGGTTGTTCCGCCGGTGTTCTGGGCCGCGTTTGTTGTCTTGGTGCATTGGGATCCCGGTGCGGTGCTTAAGTGGTTGTTTGATTGAAAACCGCAAAGTTCAATCAGGAGACTTCGGTATGAAGACCTTAATTAGAAATGGACGTATCGTAACCGCCGTAGACGACTACTTCGCCGACGTGCTAATCGAAGACGGCAAGGTAGCAGTCATCGGCAACACGCTCACAATGGAAGCCGATCGCACCATCGACGCTTCCGGCAAGCTCGTCATACCCGGAGGCATCGACCCGCACACACATATGGAATTGCCATTCGGCGGGACTTCCGCGTCGGACGATTTCCGGACTGGAACGATCGCCGCGGCGCACGGCGGGACAACTACGATCATTGATTTTGCCGTTCAATATCACGGCGAGTCTTTGATTCAAGCCGTTGACAACTGGCACAAGAAAGCGGAAGGCAAAACGGCAATCGACTACGGCTTCCATCTGATCACGACTGACCTGCCAGACGAACGCGTGCCCGAGATGCGTCAGCTCATCAACGAAGGCGTGATGAGCTTCAAGATGTTCATGGCTTACCCGGGCGTTTTTCTGGTCGATGACGCGACTATTTTTCGAGCGATGAAGAACGCTGCCAGTGCCGGTGGTTTGATCTGCATGCACGCCGAGAATGGAATCGTGATCAACGAGATCATCAAGCACGCGCTTGCCGAGGGAAAGACCGCGCCGAAGTATCACGCACTCACTCGTCCGACAAAAGCCGAAGCCGAAGGCGTGCACCGCGCGATCGCGATCGCCGAGATGGCCGAAGCTCCCGTGTACATCGTTCACTTGAGCTGCGCCGACGCGCTCGAAGAAGTTCGCGAAGCTCGCGACAAGGGCATCCCGGCTTACGCTGAAACGTGCCCGCAATATTTGTTTCTCGACTATTCGCTGTACGAGCGCGAAGGATTCGAGGGCGCGAAGTGGGTGATGACTCCGCCGCTTCGCGAGAAGTGGAATCAGGACAAGTTGTGGCAGGGGCTTCAAGGCAACGACCTCCAGGTGATTTCGACCGATCACTGCCCGTTCTGTTTCAAAGAGCAGAAGGAGCTGGGCCGCGACGATTTCACCAAGATTCCAAACGGAGGCCCGGGCGTCGAGCACCGGATGAGTTTGATCTACAACGGCGGAGTCGCCGGTGGAAAGATCAGCTTGAATCGCTTTGTCGAGTTGACTTCGACCTCAGCCGCAAAGTTATTCGGATTGTTTCCACGCAAAGGAACGATCGCCGTGGGCTCAGACGCCGACATTGTGATATTCGATCCAAACGAAGAGATGACCTTGTCCGTCGAAACTCATCATATGAACGTGGACTACAGCGCGTACGAGGGAATGAAAGTGAAAGGCGTGACGAAGACCGTGCTGTCTCGCGGGCGAGTGGTGATTGACGACGGCAAGTACGCCGGCAAGCCGGGCGACGGCGAGTTCCTCAAGCGAAGCGCTTTGATCCGCAACTGGTGATAACGGAAGACCGGCGGCTCAGGCTCGATCACTAAGCTTGTGTTAACGTCCTCACAGGGGGTTGCTTGACTTTGTTGATTCGCGTCCGCTATGAAGACCACGCGGAGGCGCTCCATGCCCGACAGCGCTGATTCAACTTCTCACTTTAAAAATCCGGTGCCTTTGGTCATCGCCGTCACTGGCCATCGTGACCTGCCCACCGTTGAAGGGGAAGATGGCAAGATAGCAATTGCCCCTCACATCGAAGAGGAAGTTCGCGATTTTTTCGCCAGGCTTCAGCGCGACTACAATGCAACGCCATTAATTTTGCTTTCAGCGTTTTCGCCGGGCGCCGACTGCCTTGTTGCGCAAATAGCGATCGATGCCGGCATACGTGTCGTTCCGGTATTGCCGATGAGCATCGACAAACATCTCAAGGCTAATGAAGGCGGCTTCAAGGCTCGCTATCCGTTCTCGAATGAGAGGTTCAAGGCTCTGCTTGACGACGAAGGCGTCGATAAACGTCACATCGTTATGCCGGAAGCGACCTGCGGCGAACCCGGCGCGCTCGATGGTAACGTGGGAGTCAGTAGCATTCCACACTTGCTTGCGGGTGTGTTCGCCGCGCGCCACTGTCAGATACTGCTTGCGTTGTGGGACGGCAAGATCGAGAAAGACTTGAGGACGGGAGGCTGCGAAAGCGGTGGAACCGCACAGAATGTCTACTTCCAAATGACCGGTGAATTACCGCGCGCCGAAGGGCTGGAAGACTGCCTCCGGAATATTGACGAGCCGTATTCGATCAAAAGAAGCTTTGTGGACGAGCCCGAAACCGGACTGGTCTACCACATCGACACCACTACCGGCGTGGAACGAAAGCCACACGAAGCGCATTTCCTGAGCAGCGAACGAAATCACGGAAGCGATCGAGAACATAAAGACTATGTAAAACGCTTCAAGAAGATATACACAAACATAAACACCTTGAATAAGGATGCGTTGAGGCTGCTGCCATCGCGGGAGGAAGAGATAAACGCGAGCGCTGGCTGGCTGCTTGATGATACTGCGTGCACGTTAGCCGCGCCGCTGAGCGAGTTGCGCTTCACATACGCCGTGGCCGACGTGCTTGCCGTGCACTTTCGCGGCATGACCCATTTGATGCTGACGGTAATTTTCTGGCTGGTAGGAATCGCGGCGGCGGCGTTTGTCTATTACGCTCATCTGACTGAGCCGGCCGGCCGCTACTTGCCTCTGGCCGGTTATATGCTATTGCTGGCCATCGCTATCGCCGTTTTTCTAGCCGTTCGGCAGCGAAGCTTCCAGGACAAGTATCAGGACTATCGCGCGCTGGCCGAGGGACTGAGAGTGGAATTCTTCTGGCGGCTCGCAGGTATTTCAAGTTGCGCGTCGGGCTATTACTTGCGCAAGCATAAAAATGAGCTGGAATGGATCAGGGGCGCGGTGCGGTCCTGTGCGTTGCTGGCCGGCGTGGCTGAACGGATTCAACCGGAGCTGTTGCTCGAGTACTGGATCGAGGAACAACACAGATACTTCGGACCGAAGTCGATGTATTATCACAGGCGGCGGATGCGCTTCAGGGAGATTGGAGCGGGAGTATTGCTGGTCAGCCTTGGCCTCTCGCTTTTTGTGCTTCTGCACGATTACCAAAATCCCATCACAACCGGGCTGGGGGTTTTCGCCGCCGTGGCGCTGCTCGCCCTGGTGGCCTTTAATTTGAACGAGATCGTTAGAGGCGCCGACGAAGCCCAGCAAGACGGCGAGGCAGCCGGCCGCACCAATGAGCAGGTGGAGGAATCTCGCTCAAGCGTTAACGCGAGTGAAGACCAACGAGGCAAGGCACCTCCACAGTCCAGCAAGCCAGACTGGAAGTCACCGGCGGCCCGTATCCCGTTTGCGCTCCCTTATGCCATCAGCGTTGTCCTTCTTTCATATCAGATTGTTGTATACCTGAAGGGCGGCAGTCTTCATGGATGGGACCTGGCTCCGGGATCTGCCGTCGTGATCACAGGCCTGCTCGACATTCTCCAAAGAATGCTGAACCGAGCGAAGAGTCGCATCGCGAATCTGATCAGCTCGCTGAAGAACAATCTATACGGGTTGAATATAGGGTTATTGATTGTGGTAGCGCTGCTGCACAACCATAACATAGTGCCGCCGTTCTTGAGCCTTCTTTTGAAACACGAAGAGGACTCGCACGATATCCTGGTTGCGGCGATGGGACTGACTGCTCTGATTGCCGCATTGCTTCAAACTTATGCGGAACGACGGGCCCTCGCTGAGCAACACAAGCAATGCAAGCGAATGGAGCACATATTCGGCCGGGCGAAATTGTGTATGACGGAGCTGATCAACGCGAACAGACCAGGCGAGGCGAAGGAGCTGGTTCGCGAGCTTGGCAAGGCAGCGCTTGAAGAACACGGCGACTGGGTGATGCTCCATCGCGAGCGCCCCATCGAACTACCGAGAGCCGAGATTTGAAGGCGTCGGTTACGTTCGAAGTTCTCCAACTATGCCCTGTCAGGCCTCGACGACCTGAGATTCAGCTCGCGGAGATTACCGATCTTTAGACCACCGGTCCAATAGCGTTGGGCGCACGCCTCGCAAGTGTGAGAGAATTCGAATCGCCTGCGCTTCAAGCAAACAAAACATTGAGAACGAGGTGGCCGCATAATGCCAAACGGAGCAGTCGACGACGCACAAGCCCGGCGCTTGCGGCAACGATTTCGCAAGGGCGTGTTTGTAGTTCCGAGCTTGCTCACAACCGCGAATATTTTCTGCGGCTTTTACTCAATCATGGAATCCCTTTCCGGCGCGCGCTCGCTTGCGCTGGTGGGATTGAACAACGGCCTCGAGCATCTTGGTCCCGCTTCGATCATCGCCGCAACCGACCACTTCGATCGAGCCGCGATCAACATAGGCTTCGCGTGGCTTTTCGACGCGCTCGACGGACGAGTGGCTCGAATGACGAATGCTACATCCGAGTTTGGCCTGGAGCTTGACTCGATCGCCGATGTGGTTTCATTTGGGTTGGCGCCGGCGGTTCTCGCGTTCGCGTGGGGATACGGTCAGTCGCCCGACGTGCACAACCTCGGATGGGTTGCATCGTTTTTGTTTGTGATTTGTGGCGCGCTAAGGCTTGCGCGCTTCAACGTGCAGGCACGCCGTCCTCATTCAAGCTTGCCGCCCAAGAATCCAAAGGTCGACAAGAAAGCCTTTGTGGGAATGCCTATCCCTCTGGCAGCCGCCGTTATTGCGTCGATCGTTCATTTCTTTCCAAGACCGATTGGGTATATCGGCGAATCTCGTTTATGGTCGCTGGTCATCACATCGCAAGCGTATGCGATAGCGCTGTTGGTGCTGGTGACGTGCCTCGCATTCCTCATGATCTCAACGCTTCGCTATCCAAGCTTCAAGAATGTCGCTGTTGGCAAAGGCAATCCGCGCATTCTGATAATCGCACTCGCGCTGGTTGTGACGCTGATATGGTTTTACTCGCGATGGGTGTTGCTGATAATGGCGTGTTCGTATGCCCTAAACGGGATTGTCGCAAAGCTTTGGTCTTTGATCAGGCCGCGTCATGCCGATCGCGCTGAACTAGAGATCGACCGCAAACAATCCTCGCACGACTGAGTCGTTCTAGTTGCTTGTAATATGCATTTCGCTAGCGCACGAATCCGTGCGAATCCGTCAAATCAGCGTCATCCGCGGTCTATGGTTCGAACTCAATGCTCCTCATTATCACCGAATAGACCACGGATGACGCTGGTTTTACGGATCCGCACGGGTACTACTCCTTCACTTAGCGATATGCTCGTTACAAGCAACTAGGGCGTATAAAGATCTCATCTGTTGTGGAGTAGGAAGGACAGACTCCAGGGGATTTCACTACTACTACTGATGCTCGGGATGCGTGCAACCGGTGAACTCCTTGAGATATGCGTTGCCTTTGTAGTGAAGCTCCTGCTTTATGCCAATCTCCGACGTGTAGTACCCATCGATTGTCGCGTACTTGATCGTTCGAAAGAACCTTTCCTCAATCGTCTCTGGTGATCGTTCTTTCCTGCTGATCTCTTTAAACAGTTCGATCTGCTGATCCGCGGTTGAATCGGCGAAGGGCTTGCCGAATTTGTCGCGGCTCATCTTGTTGATCGCGGCAAGGCCTTCGCGCCAGGTTTGTTTTGTAAGATCGGTGGACTCGCTAACAACCAGATCGATGTACGCGGCGACATTCGCGGCTTTTGCGCCAGGAGAATGATCGTCCGCGGGAATGATGCGCTCGGACATCTCGACTACCGCGCGATTCTCTTCCTCGGTGAAGAATTTAAGAGGCTCGCTTTTTCGCGGCGCCGCAGCCTGGCCCGCGTGCGAGTGCTCGTGCGAAGCCATCTCCTGGGCGCCGGCGGGAGTGCCGAGAACCGGTAGGCTCGCGATGACGCCGAGGCCTGCGCTGATGCTCTTGATCGCCTCTCGTCTGGTCAGTTCGTCCTTGTCATTTGCCATCATTATCTCCTGAGACTACAACGCGCTCCGGGTAATAAATGACCTCATCCATCGCCGGCGTTCCGGGTTCTCGGGCGCTTGAATCACGGTACAGAAGGTCTGCGCTCCAACGCGTTCGAGATCCTCAAGCCATTCCGGCGCAACGAGGAAATGACCGCTTGTATCAGATGTTATTTTTCTATACGGAAACTGATCGCTCCATTCGACGTGAAAGGCGCGCTCCCAAAACTCATCCTTGCCTTTGATCTCGATCTTCACTTCCATGACGTTCAAAATCCGGGCAAAAGTATCTCACGCATCTGCGATTGTCAAATCGAGCGTTTTGCGCGTGCGATATGCTCTCGTTCATCCGCCGCGGACCACTCGCTGTGTTAGAATTCTATTATGCTGCTGACGCGAATTGAGGCCTCCGGTTTTCGAAACCTCGAGGGCTCCGCGGACTTTGGCTCCGGTCTGAACATCTTCTACGGCGACAACGCGCAGGGAAAAACCAACTGGCTCGAAGCGATTTATGTTCTGGGCAACACCAAATCGTTTCGCACCAGCCAGCTTCGCGACTGCCTGGCGTTCGACGCGGCGGAAGCTCTGCTGCGAGGAGAAACGCTGCGAGGTTCGGTCGCGAAACAAATTCAACTGGCCCTCGGTGTTGATTCCAAGCAACTGTTTGTGAATGGGAAACGCGAGGCGCTCACTCGCTACCTTGGTAATCTTCACGTGTTCGTCTTCTCTCTTGAAGAAATGGATGTGATTCGAGGTGACCCCGGTCAGCGCCGCCGATTCCTTGACCGCGGCGCGGTCACCATCAGTCCGAGATTGTTGAACACGTTGTCCAGATACAACTTGGTGATCAAGCAAAAGAATCGGCTGCTCGGTGAAGCCAGCGCGAGCGACAATCCTCAGCAGTTTGCGGCGCAGGTCGAAGCATGGAATGAGCAACTGGTTGAACTCGGGACCGCGATTCACATCGAGCGAACCGAGTACGTTGAAAGATTGAATCGCGTGCTCGATAAGAACGATCACGGCCACGCGATCTTCGGCGCGGAACGCATCAGCGTGCGATACAAATCGCAGCTCGAAGGCAAAGGCGATTTGAATAATTTCGCGGATCTTTTTCGCGAGCGATTGGCTCTCAGACTGCCGGCTGAAATCGCGGCCGGGCACTCGCTAATCGGGCCTCATCGTGACGATTTGGAGATCGCGGCGGACGGCCGGGAAGTGGCCAGATATGGGAGCGCCGGGCAGCAGCGAAGTGCCTTACTTTTGCTTGATTTAGCGCAAGTATCCATCTACAATTCTATTTACGAAGAAAGCCCCGTTTTGCTGATCGATGATGTCGATGCCGAACTGGATCGCGGGCGAATTGAAGCGCTGTTTTCAGAGCTTGAAGGCCGCACCCAAACGTTCGTCAGCACCTCGCGCAGGGCAATTGCAAATCGCTATCAGGATCGCGCCTGTCTCTATCGAGTCGAGCGAGGCAAAGCGATAGGCGAGTCGAGTCCGGCGAACTTCAGTTTGTCGGCGAACAGCTAACGGGTTGGTTACTAACAGCGACAACTAGAGTTTGTCGGACCTTATTATCGGGAGAAAAGAGTGAGCACAAATCCACAGGAATACGGCGCGGCTTCGATCACGGTCCTCGAAGGTCGAGAGGCGGTGCGCAAGCGGCCGGCAATGTACATCGGCTCGACCAGCGAGCTGGGCCTTCATCATCTCGTCTACGAAGTCGTCGACAATTCGATCGACGAAGCGCTGGCCGGATACTGCGATCGCGTAGAAGTCTTTATTCACATGGATAATTCGATCACCGTGATCGACAACGGCCGCGGCATACCAACCGATATTCACAAGCAGGAAAAAATATCCGCGGCCGAAGTTGTGCTAACCAAGCTTCACGCCGGAGGCAAGTTCGATTCGAACGCCTACAAGGTATCGGGCGGCCTGCACGGAGTCGGCGTATCGGTTGTGAACTTCCTGTCCGAATGGTTGCGCATAGAGATTTGGCGCGACGGATCAACTTATGAGCAAGAGTACATTCGCGGGATAGCCGCGGCACGGCTTCAGCCCACGGGCAAGACCAAAAGACGCGGGACGAAAGTTTCCTTCAAACCCGATCCCGAAATATTCGAAGTGACGGAGTTCAACTTCGATACTCTTTCGCAGCGGCTTCGCGAGAAGGCGTTTCTGAACTCCGGCGTGCGGATCAGCATCAACGATGAGCGGACCGAGAAGTCTCACGAGTTCTTTTACAAAGGCGGAATCGCTGAGTTCGTAAAGCACCTGAACAAAAACAAGAGCGTGTTGCACACTCATCCGATTCACCTCGATCGCGAAGCGACGGCGACCGAGCCGCTCGCCATCGAAGTCGCTATCCAATACAACGACGGCTACAACGAGATCGTCCATTCGTTCGCCAATAACATCAACACCGTTGACGGCGGGACACATATGACGGGCTTTCGAGCGGCCCTCACTCGCACGATAAACAACTACGCCAAGTCATCTGGTCTCTTTAAGAAAGACGATGAGAAACTCGCTCCCGAAGATGTGCGAGAAGGACTGGTCGCCGTCATCAGCGTCAAGTTGCCTCAACCTCAATTCGAGGGACAAACCAAAGGCAAGCTCAACTCCGATGTGAAGGGACAGGTCGAAGCGTTCATCAACGAGGGTCTCGGTCACCACTTCGAAGAGAACCCGGCCGTCGCGCGAAAGATCATCGCGAAAGCAATCGACGCCGCTCGCGCTCGCGAAGCCGCGCGCAAGGCCCGCGATCTTACTCGCCGAAAAGGCGCGCTTGATTCGGCGTCGCTTCCGGGCAAGCTCGCCGATTGCTCAGAGAAAGACCCGGCGCTGTGCGAGATATTCCTGGTCGAGGGAGATTCAGCCGGCGGCTCCGCGAAGCAGGGACGCGACCGGCGCACACAGGCGATACTTCCGTTGAAAGGCAAAATTCTCAACGTCGAGAAGGCGCGCTACGACAAAATGCTCGGGCACTCTGAGATTCGCACGATGATAACCGCGTTTGGCACGGGCATTGGCACGACCGATTTCGATGTGTCGAAGCTTCGATATCATCGCATCATCCTGCTGTGCGACGCGGACGTGGACGGCTCGCACATTCGCACGCTGCTGCTGACATTCTTTTATCGGCAGATGCCTGAGCTGATCGATCGCGGCCACATCTACATCGCGCAGCCGCCGCTGTTCAAAATCAAGAAGGGCAAGAACGAACAGTACATGCACGACGAGCGCGAGATGCAAACGTATCTGATGCGCAAAGCAACCGAGAACCTGACCGTGACCGTGGAAGCGACCAAGGTGCAACTCAGAGGCGCGGATCTCCGGAAGAAACTCGAGAAGCTGGCCGAGCTTGATAACTACCTCGACAAGCTCGAACGCCGCCTGCACGATCGCAAAATCGTTGACACGGTGATTGACGCGCTCGCCGGGCCGGCAGGGTTGTTGACAACAAAAGCCGCGGCAAAGCTCCACGAGGTCTTCCAGAACGAGAAGCTGCTGCAGGAAGTGTCGGCGGCGCTCGAAGAAGCGAGCTACGAAACGGAGATCGAAGCGGATGAAGAGCACGGCACATCTTCGATAGCGATCACGCGCGCGCGAGGCAACGGACGCGTGGTGATCGACTGGGAGCTTGCGACTCACGTCGAGTTTCAAAAAGCAGTGCAGCTCTACGGTGACCTTCAGGAGTTGAGCCGTCCTCCGTTTGTGATCTCTGAGAACGACACTCACACAGTGATCGAATCTCGCCAGGCGCTTTTGGATCACATAATGACGTCGGCCAAGAACGGCCTGACGATTCAGCGTTACAAGGGACTGGGCGAGATGAACCCCGAGCAGCTCTGGCAAACGACGCTCAACCCGGAGACTCGAACGATCCTCAACGTCCAGGTAAACGACGCAGTCGAGACCGATGAGATGTTTACGGTATTGATGGGCGACGCGGTCGAGCCTCGAAGAAAGTTCATTGAGGATAACGCGCTGGATGTGAAGAATTTGGATATCTGATACACGACCCGGTCAAGTATCACCAGGCCGCGGGTGACGTTAGCGCTTCTGCGCGTTGCTCGCGGCGTCTTCTTTTCTGCTGGTGCAAGTTGGTCCAGACCGCGTTCTCGCGCGAGATCAAAGATTCAACCCCACAAACATTGCGCGCTTGTCGGCCGCGCTCGAGTAAGGCCGTATCAAACCCACCATTCGGTAACGGACCGGCCACACGGGAGCGTAAAGAGAAAACAGTTGACATACAGATAGTTCATATCTAAACTGCTTTCGACTGGAGCGTTCTGGAATGAAACTGCAGCAAGAACTGAAACTGAAGCAGCCGCTCGCGAGCACCAATCACGAAGCTTTGCTGAGCCTCGTGCGCACTTCTTCGCTCATGCAAAAGCTGTCCGATCGCTTTTTCTCTCGCTTCGCGCTCACCGACGTTCAGTTCAACATACTCATGATCCTGAAGGAGCACGGCAGCACCGGTCTCAGCCAGCAGGATCTGAGCGAGCACCTGATCGTTACAAAATCCAATGTCGTAGGATTGATTGACCGGCTGGAACGCGCAGGCTGCGTGAAACGAGTCGCACATCCGTCGGACAGACGATTCAATCAAATAGTTCTAACTCCTAAAGGCGAAAAGTTGGAATCAAAGGTTGAAGAGTCTTACTTCAAAGAAGTCGATAAGATGATGAACGTGCTGGGAGCGGCGGAGAAGAAAGCTGTTATCAAGGCGATGGAGAGAATACGCCAGTACATCGTCAACAACGGAGCTTGAGCCGGCAACCAGGGCGCGCGCCGCGGCATCTATAGCGGCCAGTCGCGTGCTATGGATTGGCCGAGTGACTCGACAGCCGATCGCCACGGAGGCCTTTCATGGCTGAAGATGATTCCTCACCCGACAAGCAAAAACAAATCGATGATCGCGTGACTTATCTCGAGACAGTCGCTCGCGATACCGCCGCGAGGCTCTATGCGATCGAGAAACAGCTCGGACTTGTTTTTCGCGCCGTGCCTCGCGAGCTGAAATCCCAGCCCGACGTTGCGCCGCAAGCAACTCGCGACAGACTGCGGGCCGTCGAGGATGCGCTCAAGCCGAGCCAGCCGCCGGCATCGCCTATCCAGACTCCGATTCAGGCGCCCCCGCCTCGGCCATCCACATCAGGCCAACCCGTCAAAGGAACATCAGCTACACCGCCTCCTTCGCGGAGCGTGCTCGGCGTAGCTCCGCCACAAGGCGCTCCGCCGCCGCCGAAATCAGCGGATGAGCAAGGATGGCGCGCTGCCTCATCGTCTACTGTGTCGTTCAGCAAGTCGAAGGGTGGCAACGACCTCGAATCTCGAATCGGCGGGAGCTGGTTCAATCGCATCGGCGTGCTTGCGATCTTTCTCGGAGTCGCTTTCTTTCTCAAGTACGCTGTCGACAACGAGTGGATCGGTCCAACGGGAAGAGTGCTGATCGGCGCGGCGATCGGCATTGCGTTCGTGCTCGGCGGGGAACGGCTGCGCAAGCGCTACCCGAGCTACGCATACGGATTGACCGGGGGCGGAATCGCGGTGCTCTACGCGACGATCTGGTTTGCGTCGTTTCAGCATTATGGCTTGCTCGGTCCTCGCATGGCATTCGTGTATATGGCGGCAGTGACGGCGCTGGCTTCGCTTCTGGCGGCACGATATAGCGCGTTGCCGATCGCGGTGCTCGGACTGATCGGCGGATTCCTTACACCGGTTCTCTTGTCGACCGAGGTTGATCACGAGACTGGTCTGTTCACTTACATCGCGCTTTTGGACGCAGGCGTATTGGCGCTTGCGTACTCGAAACAATGGCGAAGCCTGAACTATCTGTCATTCATCGCGACGATCTTGATGTTCGCGCGCTGGATGGACAGATGGTACGGACCCGAGAAGCTTTGGACGACGATTTTCTTCCTGACGCTCTTCTTCATGATCTTTGCGTTGCTTGCGGTGCTGTACAACGTGGTGAATCGCCGGCCGACACTGTGGCTCGATCTGGCGATGGTCTTCGCGAACGCGCTTCTGTATTTTGGTACCAGTTACAGACTCCTCAATGAGCACGAGCGATACACGAGGTTGTTGGGCGGCTTCGCAGTGCTGGTTGCTGCGTTCTATTTGCTGCTCGGCTACATCACCTATCGCCGCGACAGCGAAGACAAGCTCCTCGTATTCACCTTCCTTGGGCTGGGCTTTCTGTTTTCCGTGCTCGCTGTGCCGATTCAATTCGAGCAGCACTGGATAACGATGGGCTGGGCTGTCGAAGGCGCGGTGATGACATGGATTGGACTTCGCGCGAACGATCGGACCTCACGCTACGGCGCGCTGGTTGTATTTCTCATCGCGATCTCTCACTGGGTGATGTCGGATGTGCATGAGTTCGGATACGTCGCGCCGGGGCACTTCGTCCCGCTGCTGAATCGCCGCGCATTGTCGGCGGCAGTGCTGATAGTTTCGCTCGCGGCGTCGGCGTTGTTTTACAAATGGTACGGCGAAGAACTCGAAGAGAAGTCGAGCTTCGCTGGACTTCTAATTCTGGTGGCGAATTCGCTCGCAATTGGGCTTCTTACAATTGATGCGAATGACTACTTCGAGCAAAGCAAAGCGCTCGCTTCCGAGCGCGATCACATGATGTCGGTCAGCAATTCGAAAGCGCTCACACTTACCGCGTTGTGGACGCTCTACGGCGCCGGGACATTATTCGTGGGCGTCACGCGCAGGCTGAAACCGCTTCGCTTTCTCGGGTTGCTCTTGCTCGCCGGAGCAACCGTCAAGGTTTTGGCCGTCGATCTACGTTACTACGACGCATCGTGGCACACGCTAATGCTAAATCAGACCTTTCTCGCATTTGCGTTGATCGTCGCCGCTCTCGCATTCGCGGCATGGCTGTACGCTCGAAGGCTGGAACGTGGCGACGGAGAACGCGAGATCGTACTACCGCTGATGATTGGAATGGCGAACGCGCTTGCGATCGTTGCATTGAGCGCGGAAGTGTGGGGGCATTACGCGAGAATCAAATCGGACCTCAGCGGCGGAGAGATCGACCGCATCGAGAACACAAAGCAATTCGTTCTCTCGGCGTTGTGGACCGTCTACGGAGCGGTTGCGCTGTTCATCGGAATCAAGCGAGGGAGGCGCGCGCTCAGAATAGGCGCCTTGCTGTTGCTCCTGCTGACAACCGTCAAGGTGCTGATGGTCGACTTGTCTTATTACGATGCCGACTGGCACACGCTGGTAATCAATCAGACTTTCGCAGCGTTTGCGTTGCTGGTGTATGTATTCGCATCAAGCGCCAGGTTCTACGCGCAGTCGGAATTCGCCGACGACGATGAGCGAACGTCTCTAGTGCCGGTGATGGTTGCAAGCGCAAACATTCTTGCATTGATTGCGCTTTCAGCCGAAGCGCTGGGCTACTACGCGGTAAAGATTCGAGCGGGCGTCGCGACATCCAGCACACTGATCGACCCGAGGCTCGCGCAACGGCTTTCCCTGTCGCTGGTGTGGGCGGTTTATGGTGGCTTAATGCTCGCCGTCGGAATGAGCCGGCGCAGTAAATTGCTCCGCATAATGGCGCTCGGGCTATTGGGGCTCACGATCTTCAAGGTGTTCCTGTTTGATCTATCATCGCTAGACAGGCTCTATCGCATAATCTCGTTCATCGTACTGGGCTTGATTCTGCTGGCGGTATCGTTCCTGTATCAGCGATATCGGCAAAGAGAAGCAGAACAGATTTAGGAACGGTGAAAGCAGGCCGGCCAGCGCCGGGGGCCGATAAGATTCGAGAGCCTGGAAGGTCGTTCGGTTGATGTGCTGCGCGCAGCGGGGGATTCCGCATGAGATGAGGCGACTACGAAGCCTTGGATTCCAGTTCGCGAATCCGGTCAAATAGATTTTCATAATCGGCTTCTGTTTGGAGTCTGCTTCGATTAAGAGCATTCATCTTATAGCTCAATTCCTTTTGACCTTCTGCCAATTCCGTCAGCCGAGCATTCACGCCTTCAATATCGCGAGCGAGCCGGGACTCGATCTCATCAAGTCGGGTGTTGGTCACATCGAGTCTTGCGTTTGTCTCATCGAGTCTTGCGTTTGTTGCATCGAGTCTGGCGTTAGTTTCATCGAGCCGCGCGTTAGTTTCATCGAGCCGCGCGGTGATTACATCAAAGCGTGTTTCCATGCTTTGTTTTAGTTCTTCGAGGAGCCTGAACACTTCGCCTATCATAGGCTGAGTGGTCTTGTGATCGTCTTCCGCGGGGACTTTAGGGATATCGTTACTGCTCATTTAACTCCTTTGTTATCACCGGGCAAGTAGGGATGTCAAGGATTACAGCCCGCTTGTGCGAATGGCAAAACTCAGTATCGGCTCTGCGATGTTGCTTTACTCACGACTCGTGCAGATAATAGCGCAGTGACCCCAGAAGATTCCCCGCCGGCTGCGGGTCTTTGCGCGCCGCTCCCTCAACGCGGCATACTCTCGACAGGAGGAGAATGCTATGAGCACTAATCCACTAATCGAACTCACGAAGCTCGGCCAGTCCATTTGGAACGACAACATCGAGCGAAAGCTGATAACCTCGGGTGAGCTGAAACGCTTGATCGATGAAGATGGACTGAGCGGGGTCACATCCAATCCCGCGATCTTTGAGAAGGCCATTGCCGGTTCCGATCTCTACGCGGATCAATTGCGTGAACTGGCGACCCAGGGCAAGAGCCCGATGGAAATCTACGAAGCGCTCGCCATCCGCGACATTCAGATGACAGCCGATGTGCTCAAAGAAGTTTATGATCGCACCGGCGGCGCCGATGGATTCGTCAGCCTCGAGTGCTCGCCGCTTCTGGCAAACGATACCGCCGGGACAATAGAAGAAGCGCGGCGCTTATGGGGATTGCTGGATCGCGCAAACGTAATGATCAAGATCCCGGGCACCCAAGCCGGGATGCCCGCCATCGAGCAGTGCATCTACGAAGGCATCAACATCAACATCACGCTCTTGTTCTCGCTTCAAGCTTACGAGCAAACGATGGAAGCCTACATTCGCGGACTCGAGCGGCGCGCGGCTGAAAATAAATCGATAACAAACATCGCATCGGTAGCGAGCTTCTTCGTCAGCCGCATCGACACCGCCGCCGATAAGGAACTCGAGCGGCGCATCGAGAAGGCCACCGACGAAGCTGAGAAGGCAAAGCTGCAATCGCTACTCGGCCGCATCGCTATCGCAAACGCGAAGGTGGCTTATCAGCGATACAAGAAGATTTTTCACGGCGAGCGGTTCGCCGCGTTGAAACAAAATGGCGCGCGAGTGCAGCGTCCACTGTGGGCTTCGACGTCGACCAAGAACCCAGTTTACCCGGACGTCTATTACGTTGAAGCGTTGATGGGACCCGAGACCGTTGACACGCTTCCGCCAGCGACGATTGTCGCGTTCAGGGATCACGGCCGCCCTCGTGTCACCATTGAAGACAATATGGACGACGAGCGCGCGGTGTTGGCGCGGCTCGAAGAAGTTGGGATAAGCCTCGATCAAGTCACCGCTCACGTGTTGGCCGACGGCGTCAGGTTGTTCGTTGAGCCATTCGAGAAGCTGCTCAAGACGATCGAGTCACGCGCGGCCGAGATTCGAAACCGTCCGCGCTCGAGCGGCGCCGCAACGGATTAGAAACCACAGATGAACACCGATTAACACAGATGGTAAGAGAGCCCGGTCGTTGTGCTTCGGGTCTATCGGTGTTCATCTGTGTTCATCTGTGGTTCCTCTTCTGGAGACTTCATGCCAGCATTCTCAAGATCTGTTGACGTGACGATGGACTGGCTCGACCGGGCGAGCTTTGAGATTCGCGGCACGCTCAAGGACAACGTTCATTCACTCACTGCGCGACTGGTCGTGAGCTTTCCAGACTTCACAATCCGCGAAGCGGCGGGCGACATCACCGCGATGCCGTATCCCGGATACTGTCAGGGTTCGCTCGGCGCGCTTCAGGGTCTGGTGGGCGAGAGAATCGGACGCGGCTTTCGCAAACGCGCCGGCGAAATCGTGGGCGGCGCCGCAAGCTGCAATCACCTGCATACATTGGTCACCAACATGGCCACATGCGCGTTTCAAATGAACTAGGTTGCGGCAAAACAGAATCCGAAGGCCGCTGAAGAAATGAACAAAGCACTGGGTGACGACCGGCTCCGCCGCGAAATGGTGTTAGGGTGGATGCCTCAGCTTCGCAACTCGTGCTTTGTGTTCAGCGAAGCCGCCGATCCGCTGTTTCAACTTACTATCGCAACAAAAGAAGACAACCCAGCCTGACCTTTGAGAGAGGACTAATCGATGGGAAAACATTTTGACGACTTCGAAATCGGCGAAGAGTCGTTGACCGCCGGCCGCACCGTGACCGAAACCGACATCGTGAACTTCGCGGGCATCACCGGCGACTGGAATGAGATTCACACTAACAAAGAACTCGCCGAGCGCGGTCCTTTCAAACAACGCATCGCTCACGGCGCGCTGGTGTTTTCAATCGCGACCGGCCTTTCGGTTAGGCTCGGCCAGACCGCCGACACCGTGATTGCCTTCTACGGGCTCGATCGTTTGAGATTCGTAAAGCCAACCTTTATCGGCGACACCATCCGAGTGAAACAAAAGGTCGAAGGCAAAAGCGAACGCGACGAGCACAGCGGTATCGTCACGATGCTCAACGAAGTCATCAATCAACGAGACGAAGTTGTAGTGAGCTACACGGCCAAGGTACTGCTCAAGCGCCGCCGTTAGCTTCTGATTCTCGCACTGGACCCCGAACTGAACCTCAGTTTATCTCAACGCAGGAGAGGGTCTATCAATGCCCATCACACGCACTGAAACCGCACGGAAGTTTCTGGCGAAGGAGATCGAGAAACTCTCCGAAGAAGAAGGCGCGATTGTAAAACGTTTCATCAATCGCGCGAGCACAGCGCGCAATGTCGCGCGCGAATTCGAAGAGCAATTGACGCTGGGCCAACGTGTCGCCGACCGCGTAGCCGAAACGATGGGCTCCTGGACCTTCATCATAGTTCAAAGCACGATCCTGTTAGCCTGGATCCTGCTGAACGTGGCGGCCTACATGAACCACTGGGACCCGTACCCGTTCATCCTCCTCAATCTCGGCCTCTCGTTTCAGGCCGCTTACGCCGCGCCGATAATAATGATGAGTCAGAATCGGCAAGCCGACAAAGATCGGATGCAAACAAGGAACGACTACGAAGTCGACCTGAAGGCCGAGATGGAAATCATGCAGCTTCACGAAAAGTTCAACGAGCTGCGCGATTCATACTGGGCAGATCTCGTTCGCATGCAACAACAACAGATCGAAATGCTCGAGCGGCTCATCGCCGACGGCTGCAAGCATCAATGCTAATCTCGAAATTGCTCGGCTTCTTTGCGAACAAATGAAAATCAAGAAAGCCTTCCGTTCGCCGATAAAGTCACTCAGCGAGCACATGAGTTCGCGGCCCGTGCGGCGATTCTTCAGCGAGCTTGGCCCGGGATTGATTACCGGCGCGGCCGATGACGACCCTTCCGGCATCTCGACTTATTCAGTGACCGGCGCGGCGTTTGGCTTCGCGCAACTGTGGACGGTGTTCTTCGCGTTCCCGTTGATGGCCGGAGTCCAGATCATGTGCGCGCGGCTTGGTCTGGTATCGGGACAGGGGCTCGCGGGAGTGCTGCGCCGCCGTTATCCGAAGTGGGTGTTGATCGGCGCGTGTGCGCTGCTTGCGATTGCCAACACGGTGAACATCGGCGCGGACCTCGGCGGCATGGCTGAGGCGATGGAATTGATGACCGGGCTTCCGTCGATCATTTGGGTTCCTGTGTTCGCCGGATTCATAGTGGTGTTGCTGATCTGGTCGAGCTATCGCCACATCGCGCGCGTGTTCAAGTGGCTTACCCTGGTGCTGTTCGCTTATGTCGCCGCGGCGTTCATGGCGCATCCGAATTGGAATCAGGTTCTGAGATCGACCTTCGTTCCTCACATCGAATTGAACGCGGCGTACATTGCGACGTTCGTTGCGGTGCTGGGAACGACGATCTCGCCTTATCTATTTTTCTGGCAGGCCGCGCAGGAAGTTGAAGTCGAACGCGCAAAGGGGCGCAAGACGGTTCACTCTCGCCAGGGGGCAACCGCCCAAGAGCTGCGCGCCGCGCGGACCGACGTGCTAACCGGCATGGTCTTCGCGGGCGTAGTGATGTACTTCATCATTCTGACTACAGGAGCGACTCTGTACGCGACTGGCCAGCGAGACATCGAAACTGCCAGGCAAGCCGCCGAAGCATTGCGTCCGCTTGCGGGCAACGCGGCGTACCTGTTGTTCACGCTTGGCCTCGTAGGAACGGGCATGCTTGGAATCCCGGCGCTTGCCGGTTCAGCGGCGTATGCGGCCGCGGAAGCGATGCACTGGCGGGGCTCGCTCAACGATCGCCCTCGCGTAGCAAAGAAGTTCTACGGCGTGCTTGCCACGGCAGTCGCGCTTGGCCTCGCGTTGAATTATCTAAAGGTGAGCGCGGTTAAGATGTTGTTCTACGCGGCGGTCGTCAACGGAGTCCTCGCGCCTCCGTTGATCGTGCTGGTGACGATGTTAACGAGCGATGAGAAGGTGATGGGCTCGCGTGTAAGTTCACCGTTGTTGAAATGGATTGGCTGGGTGACGGCTTTCGTTATGACCGCGGCTACGATTGCGATGATAGTGGTGTGAGTGGGAAGCGTCGAGCGTTGGGGCGACCTCACCGAGTGTTTTGTCTACGAAATCCACGGGTCTCGCTTGGCGTTCATGCTAGAATGAGCAACCAAATAGTTCGGGAGCATTGAGTCCAATGAACATAGACGAGCTTGTCGAAGTCGATCCTGAAAAGATGGGCGGCACGCCGGTCTTCATCGGCACGCGTGTTCCTATCAAGAACCTGTTCGACTGTTTGGAGGGCGGCGAGAGCTTGGAAGATTTCCTTGACCAGTTCCCGACCGTTACACGAGAGCAGTCACAGAGCATATTGGAGTTGTCGCGCAGGAAACTTCTCGCCGATTATGAAGCTGCTGCTTGACGAATGTGTAACGCGGTACCTGAAGACGGACTTCATCGGCCACGAAGTAAAGACCGTCCGAGAAGCTGGCTTCACGGGCCTCAAGAACCGTCAATTGCTCAAGGCTGCGGAGACGGAGTTCGATGTTCTTGTTACGGTCGATCGGAGCATTCGCCACCAATAGAACCTTCGAGCGTTCGATCTCGGGGTGTTGATTCTCGCCGCCAAGTCCAACAAGTATGCCGATCTTAAGCCACTCATTCCGAGAGCACTTGAAGCATTGAAATCGCTTGCAGCCGGGTGCATTCGTCTTGGTCGAGGCAAGAGTATGATGCTCATACGCTCGAGAGAAGTGGCGCTCGCTTAGATTTCCGTTTGATGAAATACACGATCACCAGGCCCGCGAAGAAGCCATTGGTGAATCCCATCAAACCTCCCACCAACACCGAGCGGCCGATCATTATCCACGCCCAATTCGGATCAGACGAACTAATCAGCAACAACAGCGGGCACGAACCGGCCGTGATCGCGCCAACCGCCGAGCCGAGCACCGCGCCGCCCAGGGCGCCACGCAAGTAAGTCGCTTTGCCGGCTACACGCAGACCGATGTTCGTCGCAGCCGCTGCAAGGAAAGCGCCGAGCGTCAGGCCCACCACGTTCCCCAAAACAAGCCTCAGAAAATAGATCGTACGAAACGCCTGCTCGCTTGGAGGTTCCAAAGCCGGCACGCCCCACGTCGCTACAACTACAATCGTGAAAACATACGGCGGCATCAGACCAAAGAACAGGCCCGCGATCGCCGCCCACATCAAGATCGTCTGTCGCAAACCTTCAGGAGCAATCGACTCTTTCATGTCACACCTTCCTGAACCGGCTTAGGAGCAAGCCAGTGTCGCAATGCGAGTTCAGACAAGAAAAAACATCCGGCCGCCAAAATCATCATGGTGAGAAGATAGACCGAATGCGAAGGGTAGATCTCTTCCCACCCTTCGTAGATCGCAAACGACACGTTGATATTCGCGCGCGCCGGAGTCACGAGCCTCGAAATAAGGATCAACGCCGCGAGCGATAAAACCGACTTCCACCAAGTACCCGAAGGAAGGCCCATGCGCCGGACTCCGTACAACCCAATCGCCAGGCCGCCCACGTGTGTAAAGCACGACGTCGGGTAAAACTCTCCACCGCCAACGAGGTACATCACCCACAGCGGCGCGCCCACGCACAGGAACAACGTGCCTATCCCGTTGATGGTTGGTGAGGCGCACAAGAGTCCAACGCCAACCAGCGCGGCTCCCAGATGACACATCCAGAGCGCCTCTTCGGGCCGGCCGTTCAAAACGTGAAAGCCCGCGTGAATGGCGTAGCATCCTAACCCTGCCCATCCGAGCTTTTTCATCTATTCTTCCTCGTTGTTGTGGCAGATGTTGGAAGATCAGAGTCCCGAATCATAACGCAATGCCGGCCCATTTCGAAGCTAACGGGACTGGCGCGTACTGGGGTTATAGTGAATTGTCGGCAAGCATTCCTCAGCGTCCTCAGCGTACTCCGCGGTTGCTTCCCGGTATTGATCAAGAGAAACCGCCGAGGACGCAGAGGACGCTGAGGAGGAACAGGATTGTAAGCGGACAACATACGATGACCCCACTACTGGACGAGCCACGTTCCTTGACAGAACCCGTGACGCACGGATAGTTTATAGGTTTCCGTTAGACGCCGGATTCTGTCATGTTCGAAGCACTTTCAGACAAACTCAAGAAAGTCCTCAAGGACCTCCGCGGCCAGGGCAAGCTCTCCGAGGCCCATATCGAAGCCGCCTTGCGCGAAATCCGTATCGCGTTGCTTGAAGCCGACGTCAATTTCAAGGTCGTTAAGACCTTCATCGATCGCATCAAAGAAAAAGCTCTCGGGCAGGAAGTGATGGGATCGCTGTCGCCCGCTCAGCAAGTCGTCAAGGTCGTCTACGATGAGATGGTCGATATGCTTGGCGGCACTTCGACGCAGTTGCTATTCACCCGCCGCGTTCCAAACGTCGTGATGATCGTGGGCTTGCAGGGTTCGGGTAAGACGACGACAACCGGCAAACTCGCCCGGCTTCTTGCGGACACGCAAAAGCGCCGACCGCTTCTCGTTTCCGTAGACGTATATCGACCCGCCGCTCGCCAGCAACTGTCCATCATTGCAAATGAAATTGGTTACCCGGTGTTCGAAGCTCCGGAGGTCAACGACCCGTTGGAGCTTTGCCGCCAGGCCGTTCGCGAATGCGAGCTGACCGGCTACGACACGCTGCTTATCGACACCGCGGGACGCCTGCACGTCGACGAAGAGCTGATGATCGAGCTTAAACAGATCAAATCTCAGACAATGCCGTCTGAGATTTTGTTTATCGCAGATGCGATGACCGGACAGGACGCCGTGCGATCCGCGCAGGAGTTCCACGAGCAAATCGGTCTGACCGGCGTGATCCTTAGCAAAATGGAAGGCGACAGCCGCGGAGGCGCCGCGCTTTCAATCAAGGAAGTCACCGGGCAGCCGATTAAATTCATAGGCGTCGGCGAGCGCTACGACGCGATCGAGCCGTTCTATCCGGATCGCATCGCGCAACGAATTCTGGGAATGGGCGACGTGCTCTCGCTGATCGAAAAAGTTCAGTCCGAGGTCGATCAGGATAAAGCGCTCGAGCTTCAACAGAAGCTGGCCCGCGACAAGTTCTCGCTCGAGGATTTCCGCGATCAGCTTCGACAGATGAAGCGGATGGGTTCGCTCGACAAGCTGCTTGATATGCTGCCGTCGAATCTACTGGGCGGAATGCGAATAACTCCCGAGCAGAGCGCCGAAATGGAGGGCAAGCTCAAGCTTACGGAAGCCATCATCAACTCAATGACTCCCGCTGAAAGACGCGATCATACGTTGCTCAACGGGTCCCGCCGCAAGCGCATAGCTCGCGGCAGCGGGACCGCGGTTCAGGACGTGAACCAGATGATCAACGAGTACACCGAGATGAGAAAGATGATGCGGATGATGACGGCGGGCGGGCTCGGCGGAATGATGGGCGGTCTCGTGGGCGGAGGGCTTCCAGGATTTGGATCGGGCGGCCGCCGCAAAGCGACCAAGAGGCGAAAGAAGAAAAAGAAACGATGACGTTTGATTTCAGGTTATAATGCCTCGGCAAGGATTACTTTTGCCGAGGCGGTGGAACTCCCGGCGAGCTCCGCGTTTTCCCGAACAAGCTTCATCATCGAGTTGGACTAATCAGACGAATCGAGATCGACAGTCATTCAACAAAGGTGATCTCGTAGACAAGCGTGGAGGTGCGTTTTGCTTTCAATCAGGTTAACGAGGATGGGCGCCAAAAAGAAGCCCTTCTATAGAATCAATGTCACGGAGAAGCGAACTAAACGCGATGGCAGCTTCGTCGAGGTGGTTGGCTACTACGATCCGTGCCGCAATCCGGCGGTGGTTAAGATCGACCACGAGCGCGTCAACTACTGGTTGCAACGCGGCGCCCAACCGTCCGATACGGTGCGAAGCCTCTTGAAGCGCAACGCTGAGCCGCCGAGCCCAGAGCCGGCAGCCGCGCCGAGCGCCGAAGCAGGCGCTTGAACCCGGTTTTGCAAACTTCACTGGCCGCCCCGCGCGTGCTCCTTCTTCGCAGACGCTAGAGGAGGCGACGTATGAACGACAGTTCACTCAAGGAAGTCGTCGAGACCGTTGCAAAGGCGCTCGTCGATCATCCCGAGGAGGTGACGGTCACCGAGATCGATCAGGACGCGGCTACCGTTCTCGAACTGCGAGTCGCTCCGGGGGATCTCGGCAAGGTCATTGGTAAGCAGGGCCGCACCGCTCGCGCAATGAGAACATTATTGCGGGCCGCCGGCATGAAATTGAAAAAGCGATTCGTGCTTGAGATTCTCGAGTAGTGAGTAAAGCGCCAAAACAGTCCGCCCGATCCGAAGATGTCGTGATCGCGCGAATCGTCAAGGCTCGCGGGATACGCGGTGAGGTTTCGTGCATTGTCGAGACAGATTTTCCGGAGAGGTTTGCTTCACTGGGCACCGCGAAACTGCGAATGCCGGACGGACGCTCCCTCGAGCTTGATATTGAAGACCACTGGTTTCACCAGGGTCGTGTGATTTTGAAGTTTGAAGGCTACGACACGATGTCGGCGGCCGAAGAGTTGGTCGGAGGTCAAGTGGTGATCGCCGACGATGATGTAAGGCCCGTCGAAGAGGGCGAGTTCTTTGAGCGTCAGTTGATCGGCGCGGAAGTGATGTCAGGCGATGGACGGAAGCTCGGTCTGGTCTCGCGCTTCTTGCGAACCGGTGGCACGGACCTTCTGGTTATGGAGAGCGAAGATGGCCGTGAATACCTGATTCCTTTCGCCGATGATATCTGTCCGGAGATTGACGTAGCGGCAAAGCGCATCACGATCTCTCCGCCGGAAGGACTTTTGGAATTGTAGACGGTGAATCAGCAGTCCGCGATTGCCAATTAGAAATGAGTCATGCGGTTCGACATCATAACGATCTTCCCGGAGATTTTCATCGAGGTCTTTGACTTTGGAATAATTCGCCGCGCGGTCGAGGCGAACCTGCTCGAGATCGGCGTTCACGATCTGCGTGACTTCACCGAAGACCGGCACCGGCAGGTTGACGATCGGCCGTTCGGCGGCGGGGCCGGGATGGTGATGAAACCCGAGCCGCTCTTCCGCGCAGTCGAGCACGTGAAGCAGGATGCGCCGGACGCGAGCGTCGTATTGCTCTCGCCGCAGGGCCGATTGTTCAGCCAGGAACTTGCGCTCGAGTATTCGCGGAGGCCGCAAGTCGTGCTGATCTGCGGCCGCTACGAAGGCGTTGACGAGCGAGTGGCCGAAGATCTCGTGACCGATGAAATCTCGATCGGCGATTACGTTTTGTCGGGAGGCGAGATTCCGGCGATGGTGGTGATCGATGCGGTGACCAGGCTGATTCCCGGCGCGCTGGGATGCGAGCAATCAGCCGAGCGCGAATCGTTTGTCGGCGGCTTGCTGGATTACCCGCACTACACGAGACCGGCGGAGTTTCGCGGATTGAAAACTCCCGAGGTTCTGCTGAACGGGAACCACGCCGAAATTGAAAAGTGGCGGCGGCGCAAAGCGATCGAGAAAACGTTGAGGCGCAGGCCGGATTTGATTTTGAATCGCGAGCTTTCGGATGAAGAGCAGCGAGAGCTTGATGAAGCACAGAGAAATTGTTCGTGAATCTGGAACGGGCCGAACCGGCAAGTAAGGCTCGCCCGTTATACGAGGTGATAATATGAATCCAACAGTGCAAACAGTCGAAACGCGCCAGTTGCGCGATGACATTCCGAATTTTCAAGCGGGTGATACCGTCCGGGTTCACGTGCGAATAAAAGAAGGCGACAAGGAACGCATTCAGGCTTTTGAGGGCGTTGTTATCGCGCGCAAGCATTCGGGTGTGCGCGAAACCATCACGGTTCGAAAGACCAGCTTTGGAGTGGGGGTCGAGCGAATCTTTCCGCTTCACGCAAGCGTCATCGATCGCATCGAGATGGTGCGCGCGGGACGAGTGCGCCGCGCAAAGCTGTACTACCTTCGCAAGCTGCGCGGCAAGGCTGCTCGAATTCGCGAACGCGACACCCGAGGCGAGCGGGCGATGGCTGCGGCTGCGGCTGCGGCTTCCAGAGGCGCAGCGGAGTCTGTTGAAACGGTTGAAACGCCGAGCGAAGAGACTCCCGAGACTCCGAGCGCCGAATAGCGCTTGTTGTTCGGCCATTCGATTTCATTACTAGCTTGCTCGTCGATAAGTAAGTAAAGGGCACAAAGCCGAAGGCCGTCTCTTTGTCTTTGTGCCCTTTCAACATGCGATTGAGACAATGAATACCAGAATAGAAACGCTTGAGTCATTTGTTGCCGGCGATCCTGATGATTCCTTCTCGCGCTATGCACTGGGCCTCGAATTCGTGAAGGCAGGGCGCGACGAGGACGCCGCGCTGCATTTCAAAGAAGTGCTCGCGCGCGACTCGACGTATGTTGCCGCTTATTATCAACTCGGTGGATTGCTCGCAAAATCCGGACACGTCGACGAAGCTCGTGATGTCTATCGCCGGGGACTTGATGCCGCGACCGCCGGCGGCGACCAAAGAACTCGCAGCGAAATCCAGGAAGCCCTCGATGCGCTCGACTGATTCCCGCCAGCCGCTGACTCGCTCGCCATTGATCAAAAACTGAACACCAATTGTGCTATAGTCTCGCCTGCGAGGCGGGGCTTCAGACCATTCCAGGAGCATTTTATGAGACATATCACTCACACTTTGTTATTCATCTTTGCGTTCGCTGTCTTCGCTTCGGCGCAGACACCAACCATCGATCAGTCGCTCAACATGAAAACCGCGGGCGGGCCTCGCATATCTCCCGACGGCCGCTACGTTGCCTATCAGGTCCAGGAAACCAACTGGGAAGACAACGCATTCGAGACCGAGATCTGGATCGCCGTGACTTCAACCGGCGATCGATATCAACTCACCAACGCCAAGAAGTCGAGTTCGAATCCTCAATGGTCGCCGGATTCAAAACGAATCGCGTTTGTTTCGGACCGCGATGGAAAGCGGCAGCTTTACCTGATCGCTCCAAACGGCGGCGAGGCGCTTCAGCTTACAACCCTCGAGACAGGTGTAAACGGATTCGCGTGGTCCAGTGACGGACGGCGAATTGCCTTCACCGCCGCCGATCCCGAAACCAAGGCGCGCAAGGACCGTAAGGAAAAGTACGGTGAGTTCGAAGTCGTTCAGGACGACTACACCTTCGCTCACCTGTGGATGATCGATGTTCCCGCCGACCTCAAGGAGAAGAAGATCGAAGCGGTGAGGCTGACGAACGGTTCTGATTATTCCGTTAATGCGTTCTCGTGGTCACCCGACTCGTCGCGCATCGCGTTCAGCGCGGCGAAGAATCCTGACATCAGCATGTCGGGCACGAATGATGTTTACGTTCTCACCGTCGCCGATAAGTCGATTAAGCGAATCGTCGATGCAAAAGGACCGGACAGTAATCCAGTCTGGTCGCCGGATGGCCGGCAAATCGCCTATCAAACCGCGAACGGCCGCGAGTTCTATTACTACACCAACTCATACATCGCGGTTATTCCGGCCGCGGGCGGCGCGGCGCGAGTGCTCACTGGAATTTTCGACGAATCTCCGGGACTCCTCGACTGGTCGCCTGATGGAATCTACTTCAACGGGTTGCAAAAGACATCGTCGGCGTTGTTTCGATTGAATCCTGCGACCGGAGCGATCGAACAGGTGAGCGCGCCCGCAGGTTTTGGTGCGTCTCAATTCTCGTTCACGTCGGACTTCAAGCAAGCGGCATTCGTCGGAGCCGGCGCGAATGATTACCCCGAAGTCTACGTTTCATCGACGAAATCATTTCAGCCCCGCAAGCTCACGGCGATGAGCGAGCAGATGAAGGATCTGCGACTTGCCCGACGCGAGGTGATTCAGTGGAAGTCGACCGATGGAACCACGATTGAAGGCGTGTTGATCAAGCCCGCCGGGTTTGATCCGTCAAAGAAGTACCCGCTGCTTGTTGTCATCCACGGCGGCCCGACCGGAGTCGATACGCCTGTCGTGCGCGCCGATCGCTACTATCCCATCGAGATGTTTGCGGCGAAGGGCGCGCTGATTCTGCGGCCGAACTACCGAGGCTCGGCGGGGTACGGCGAAAAGTTTCGCTCGCTTAACGTGAGGAACCTCGGTGTGGGCGATTATTGGGACGTCATCTCCGGCGTTGATCATCTGATCGCGCAGGGAATCGTCGATCGCGATCGCGTCGGAGCGATGGGTTGGAGCCAGGGCGGCTACATCTCCGCGTTCATCACGTGCAGCAGCGATCGGTTCAAAGCGGTATCGGTCGGCGCTGGTATTTCTGACTGGATGACTTATTACGTCAACACGGACATTCATCCGTTCACGCGGCAATACTTGAAAGCCACGCCGTGGGAAGACGCCGAGATCTACAACAAGACGTCGCCGATCTTCTACGTCAAGAACGCGAAGACGCCAACGCTCATTCAGCACGGTGAACTTGATAAGCGAGTTCCGATTCCGAACGCCTACGAATTGCGACAGGCTCTGGAAGATCGCGGCGTGCCGGTGAAGATGCTCGTCTACAAAGGCTTCGGTCATGGCATCGACAAGCCCAAACAGCAACGCGCGGTGATGGAAGCGAACTACGAGTGGTTCTCGCAATGGATCTGGGGCGAGAAACCGGCGCAGGAAGGGAAGTAATCAAGCGGACGCATAGGGCAGTGGGTCTCGCGCGCCTGCTTCGGCAAATCCCTTCAGCCGAAGCAGGCAACTGTCACATCTTCCGCACGCGAGCCCTTCGCGAGTCGGATCGTAGCAGCTATGCGTTAGCGAATAATCCACACCAAGATCGAGTCCGGTCTTTATGATCTGCGCCTTAGTCATCTCAATCAGCGGCGCATGAATCTTGAGCCTCAAGCGTTCTTCAACACCCGCCTTTGTTGCGAGATTCGCCATTCGTTCGAACGATTCGATGTACTCCGGCCGGCAATCGGGATAGCCGCTGTAGTCGAGCGCGTTCACGCCGATGAAAATATCTTCCGCGCCGAGAGTTTCAGCCCACGCCAGCGCAAACGAAAGAAAGATCGTGTTGCGCGCCGGAACATACGTCACTGGAATCTCCGAGGCGGCTTCGTTTTCTAGTCGATCCTTTGGCACCGTGATCTCATCCGTCAGCGCCGAGCCTCCGATGGCTCGCATATCGAAGTCAACTACGAGATGCTTCGCGACGCAGGCAGCCGTTGCGACCTTGCGCGCGCTTTCAATTTCCAGCGCGTGACGTTGGCCGTACTGAAACGACATCGCGTAGATTTCGTACCCCTCGGCCGCGGCGATCGCGAGGGCGGTCGTCGAGTCCAATCCTCCGCTCAACAGCACAACAGCTTTTCTCGTCACGCTCATCGGAGTCATTCTAAACGCCAATATCGAGCACGGCTACCGCGCACACGCGGCACATGGTATCGTCGCTTCGAACCACGAAGAAACGATGAGCTACCAGACCTTTCAACATAACCGCAACTTCGGCTGTCGTGTGACGGAGATGGTCCTCGCGGGCTATCGCGCTGTCGTTCTCGAGAACGAAAAGCTGCGTGTGACCGTCATCGCCGACAAAGGCGCGGACATCTACGAGTTTCTCTATAAGCCGCGCGATGTCGATTTCATGTGGCGAAGCTGGGTGGGGCTTCGCGATCGCGCTCACATTGTGCCGACGAGCGCGCGCGCAGAAGCCGGCGCGCACATGGATTACTACGAGGGTGGCTGGCAGGAACTCTTTCCAAACTGCGGCACCCTGTCGCTGCATCAGGAAGCCGAGATCGGGCAGCACGGCGAGGTTCTGCTGTTGCCCTGGAGTTACACGATCACCAAAGATGAACCGGATGAGATTGAAGTTCGCTTCGAGGTTCGCACGATCCGCACTCCATTTCATCTTGTTAAGACCATGAGTCTCCGTCGCAACGAAGCCGTGTTACGAATTCACGAACGCGTGACGAATGAGAGTGGCCAGTCCGTGAGCTTCACGTGGGGACATCACCCGGCGCTTGGTTGGCCGTTTATCGATGAAAGCTGCCGCGTCGATCTTCCCGCGTGCCGGATTCGCACCATCGCCGAATTTGCGCCCACGACATCACGGCTTGCGCCTGATCAGGTTTCGGATTGGCCTTTCGCAAAAGGCGCCGCGGGCCAGCAAGTCGATCTGTCGCAAATTCCCGGACCCGAGACGGCCGCCAGCGACATGGTGTTTCTGGAAGGCATAACCGACGGCTGGTATGCGGTGACCAACAGAAATCTCGGCGTGAGTTTTGGTATGCGTTATCCGGCCGATGTGTTCAAGCAACTGTGGTACTGGCAGGTTTATCGAGGCGGGCGCGATTATCCGTGGTGGAGCTCGACGTACAATATCGCACTCGAACCGTGCGCGACTTTGCCGGTTTTATCGCATGCAGCGGCGCGCGGTGAAGCGTTATCACTCGCTGCCGGTGAAAGCTCCGAAGTGAAACTCCTTGCAGTGGCATTCGAAGGCTCCGAGCCGGTGCGCGGCATCGATCTGGATGGCAAGGTCATCATATGAGCCGCGTCGAAACTACTTTCCCTGCGGCTTCACTTGCTTGATTCGATCCAGGCCTGATCTCGCCGTTTCATCCCGCTGACCCGAAGCGTCATACGCTCGCTGATACGCGGCCATCGCCTTGTCGTATTGCTTGTCACTTTCGTAAACGTACCCGAGTTCAAGCAGTGCAGCCAGATTCGTTGGCGCGATGCTTGTGGCTTTCTCGAGAGCTTCGGCGGCAGGCTTCCATTGAGACGAACGTGAAAGCGCCACGCCGAGGTTGTACCAAGCGCCTCCGGAGTCAAGGTGAGCTCGCGCGAACTTATCAAGCAGCGGCGCCGCCTTCGCGTATTGTTTGTCTATCAGGTAAGCCTGACCCAGCAATCCCCATGCGCGTTCGTCATCGCGCACCGTTATCAACCGCTCGCCGACCAAAATGACCTGCTTCGCCATCGCCGGATTCTGGCGCACTTGAGAGAAGTAAATATCCGCAAGCAGCGTAAGCGAGTCGGCATCCTTCGGATCGATAGCCAGACCCTGATTGAGCGCGGCGATGGCCTGATCGCCGCGGCCGAGTTTGTTCTGCGCGTAGCCCAGGTAGTAATAGTTCGTTGCGTTGGTTTTCATTTCCGCGGCTGCGGTTGTCAGCACCGGAATCGCCTCGCTGAATCGATTGGAAAAAATGTAGGACCGGCCGAGGGCGGCGCGCGCAGTAGTGTCGACTTTCTGATGCGTCTTGTCAGACAACGCGATGTATCGGGCAAACGCGGGAATCGCTTTGTCGTATTGCTTCAATTGATAGTGCGACATTCCTATGAAGTAATTTCCGGTCACTTGCGCTTTCTCGTCCTTCTCGGCGATCTTGATGTAATTTTGGAACGCGTCGATGGAATCGAGATAGCTCTGGAGTGAAAAATGGCTTGCGCCGATGTAGTACCAGGATTGCCAGGCGTCAGGATTTGCTTTTAGAACTGCGTGAAACTCAACAATCGCCGGGCGATATTGTTTCTGGTTGAACAGCGAAACGGCGCGGTCCCAGTCCTGTGCCGCGGCGGACACGGCAGTCAGCATTATCAGTGTCAATGCATGAATCGCTGTGAGAGTTCTTGTTTTCATTTTACTTCCTCCAAGATGCAATCCTCGGCCGGACTCAAGCTTCTTTTTGGATTTTAGTCGCGCGGTTGCGACGACACAAGACGCGCTCCTTTGTTCAAAGCATGAGACTCGCTTTGCCGGCGCTCGCGTTGCCTGAATACGCTATCCCAATCAAAGTTTCCGCTTGCCGCTTGCTTGCCAACGTTCGCGGCAATCCTGCACAATAACAAACGCTTCGACTGGAATGGTCGCACTGAATTCTTACCAAACAATGAGGAAGGCAATGAAATTGATAGCACTCAATATGCTTAGGGTGGCCGCGGTGTGCATGCTGTCGGCGATGATAGCTTCGAGTTCAAGCGCGGTGACTCGCTCAACACAATACGGCGGGCAGGCTAAGGAGCAATCCGCGGACAAGAACAAACAAGCAGGCCCATCAGACGCCGAGCAGAAGGCGATGGCAAAGATAGAAGCGGTCCCTGACCTCGCGGGAAAGATCGCGGCGGCCGGGGAGTTCGTAAAGAAGTATCCCAAGAGTACGATGCGATCAAAGGTCGTCACTTACGTGGTGCTGGAGGCAAACAAAATAGACGACGCCGCCCAGCGAGTCACTCAACTCGAAAACGCGCAAGCCGCTTTCAGGGAGCCGTCGGATGCGCAGGTCATAGCTCCGATTCTGATCGAGGCTTATTTTGTGCAGAATCGCTTTGACGATCTTTTTCGGGTCGCTTCCGAACACCTGGCAAAGAACCAGACTGATCTCGCTGTGCTGACTCGAGTCTCTTTGATCGGCATCGATCAGGCCAAGCTGCGAAATGCCAAATTCGCGGGTCCGAGCCAGCAGTACGGCGCCAAAGCAATCGAGATAATAGAGTCAGGCAAGAAGCCCGACGCGTTTGACGATGCGAAGTGGGCTGAGTATCAGACTCGTTGGTTGCCGCAGCTTTATCAATCGCTCGGAATGCTAGCCCTGCTAACCGGCAACAATGCTGAAGCTCGAACAAGGATTGACAAGTCCGTCGCGTTGAATTCGAAAGAGCCTTTCACGTACGTGCTGTTGGGGAGCCTTCTCAACGATGAATATCAAAAGCTTGCCGAGCAACACAAGACGATGTCCTCGGGTCCGATGAAGGATTCGGTACTCAAGCAGGCGCACGCCAAGCTGGACGAAATCGTCGACGCTTATGCTCATGCCGTGGGTCTCGCGGAAGGCAATGAAACCTACAAGCAGCTACACGATCAAATTCTTCAGGACCTTCAGTCTTACTACAAGTATCGTCACGGTGGTTCGACCGATGGACTGCAGCAACTCATAGACAAGTACAAGCAGCCATAGGTAAGCCGCGGGGGCCGAAGCCGCTCAGGCAAGAGGGTCGATGCCAGTAAGTAAGGATGAGTTTCGAGCCGCGCTCAGCAGGTTCGCCAGTGGCGTGACTATTGTGACGACGACGGACGCGGAGCATAGGCCGGTAGGGATCACCGTGAGCGCGTTTGCTTCAGTGTCCCTCGATCCACCCCTGGTCCTGGCTTGCATCGACAAACGAGCATCAATTCATGACTGGCTCACGGAAGGCACACACTTCGCGATCAATATTCTCTCTGAACATCAGGAACACCTCTCCCGGCGATTTGCTTCCAAAGATCAGGACCGCTTCAGCGATCTAAGCCACAGGACCGGCGTAACCGGCGCGCCACTGCTCGACGACGCGGCCGCGTGTCTTGAATGCCTCGTCGTTGGGGTCTATCCGGGCGGCGATCACTCGATAGTAGTCGGCCAGGTTGAATCCACTACGCTCGGCGAGCATCGGCCTCTCACGTATCACCGCGGGTGCTACGGGCGGCTTGCGTAACCTGCAACGCGGTCCAATCTTGGCAGTCTTCACGCGGCTTGTTTCCATGCTATGCTTTCCATCGGCCGCGCGATGTCGAATCCTTGCCCGGCGTTTTGAGATCAGTTACTGCTAGCGATACGGCACTCCGCGCGACACTGCGAATATTTCATTGGAGGCGAAAACCTGGGGTTTCGAGGAGACCTCCGTGAAACCGGCTCCTGGGGCCAATTCCGTGACCCTCAAACACAGCCACCAGGTAATCTGCCTCTTGTAATCTGAACCGACGCTTGCGGTTCAAAACCGCCGTTGATGGTTTGAATGGACGAACTCCACCTACCGGGAAAATATAGGATCCTCGATAAGCTTGGCGCGGGCGGGATGGGCGAAGTCTACAAAGCCGAAGACCTGGCGCTGCTGAGAACCGTCGCAATCAAGGTGATGTCCAAGCAGGGCGAGCGAAGCCCAGGAGGAGAGACTCGCTTTCTGCGTGAGGCGAGAGCCGCGTCGGCAGTCAATCATCCGAACATCGTCACGATATATGAAATCGGCGAAACCGAAGCTCATGCCTACATCGTGATGGAGTACGTCCCGGGCCGCAGCCTTCGCAATCTGATAAACGCCAAGGCGTTGATGCCGGATCAGATTCTCGGCATAGCGTCACAGACTTGCGATGCTTTGCTGGAGGCCCACCTTCTCGGAATAATCCATCGCGACATAAAGCCCGAAAACATCCTGCTCACAGATCGAGGCCGCGTTAAGCTCGTTGATTTCGGATTGGCGAAGGCGGTGCCGGCGCAACAGAGAGTGTCGGGCGCAACGGCGGCCGACAGCCTGACCGAATCGGGCACGGTGATGGGTACGCTATCCTACATGTCGCCCGAGCAGCTTCGCGGTGAGCCGCTTGATGAGCGTTCGGATATTTTCTCGTTTGGGATTGTGTTGTACGAGATGATTATCGGCGACCTGCCATTCATCGGGGCAAACTCATTCGAAGTCGCCGCGTCGATTCTCAAAGATCCGGCGTTGGAAATCGGCATCGTACCCGCGGGTCTGCCGCAAGGGATAAAGCATGTTGTTGCGAGACTGCTCGCTAAGCGTCGAACCGACCGTTACTCGTCTCTATCGGAAGTCAAGCAAGCACTCGCCAAAGAACATACAGATCCTCCTGAGGCCGCCGGCGCGGGCGAGCCAACGGTCGCGTTGCGGCCTCAACCCAGCGAGCGAAGGTCAGCCCTGTTCGCTGCAGCATTGGGCTCCTCTGCCAAAAGCGCGAAGGCGGCGCCAACGATACTTGTGTTGCCACTCCAGACGGTGGGCACCGACGAGACTGCTTCATACATTGGGATCGGGCTCGCGCATGCGATAACGACAGATCTTGCAAAGATAGAGGGTCTGGCAGTGCTGTCGAAGTCGGCAGGCGCCGGCCGCCTGAACGACACTGGTCACGGAGTCACACAACTCGCTCGTGAGCTTGGCGCTACCATCATCCTCGAAGGCGAAGTCATGCGCTCGGGTGAGACCATAGGAGTGATGGCGCGGTTGACCGATGCTGAAACCGGCCGCGTGATCTGGGGGTCACAGTACCGCGGCGACGTGGCGGATCTCTTCAGCATTCAGGACGCGGTCTGCGAGAGCGTGGCGGCGGCGCTCGAGCTGAACATATCCGCTGAAGTTCGCGGACAAATCGCGCAGCCACCGACTCACAATATCGAGGCGTTTGAGCTCTACTCGAGGGGACGGGTGTTCCTCGAGCGACGCGACGTCAAGGAAAACATCGATTATGCGATTCAAATGTTCGTCAGAGCGCTAGAGCTCGATCCGGACTTCACGCTTGCGCATGCAGGGCTGGGCGAAGCCTACTGGCGAAAATACGAAGCTACCCGAGAAAGCCAGTGGGTCGATCGCGCGATTGCCGCGAGCGATCACGCGCTGGCCCTCGACCCTCATCAGGCGCAGGTGCATATCTCGCTCGGGATCATCTATCACGGCACCGGCAGAATCGAGCAGGCAATGGAAGAATTTGAGCGGGCCATCAAGCTGCAGCCGATGAGCGATGAGGCGTATCAGTGGATGGGCCGCTGCTGCCAGCGAAAGGGAGATATGGATCGCGCGATCGGGTACTTCGAGAAGGCTATCGAGCTGCGCCCCGGATACTGGGACAACTACAATGCGCTCGGAAACTTTTATTACACGTTTGGCCGCTACCGGAATGCCGCCGAGCAATACCGGCGGGTCATAACGTTTCAACCCGACAGCTCACAGGGTTATAGCAACCTTGG
>Ga0070705_100000011_pt1 | contig 101991 bp, 80 predicted proteins | sample KBSK5253metaG_FD_65455 | JGI IMG/M metagenome (GOLD analysis project Ga0070705, IMG submission 65455) | Corn, switchgrass and miscanthus rhizosphere microbial communities from Kellogg Biological Station, Michigan, USA - KBS K5-25-3 metaG | ecosystem: Host-associated > Plants > Roots >... | reverse complement strand
ATGCGCCGCTTCAATCCTGGTGAAGGTCGAGGGCACCAATGCATCCGTGAGCATTCAGACCAACGTAGTGCAGAACAGGGGATTTTGGAATACACAGAACACATTGCTTGTGATTGCCGCGGCGGCAGCAGCGGGAGCGACTACAGGATTTCTCGTAGCAAATTCGGGGAGCAAAGAGCCGATCAGACCGGTGCCTCCGCCGAAAGTAACTCCGTGATATTCGGTAATGGTTTTCGGAATGTCGGTAAAAGGATGCAGCGCGGGGGTGCTCGCGCTGCATCTTCTATTGGGAGCAAAATGATTCAGGCATCTACACGACGGAGAAGCAATATGTTGAAACGCATGATCTCGCATCGCGTGATAATCGCTACGCTACTTTTCGCAATGCTCGGGCTTTGCCTTTCAAGAGGAAGCGCGGCGCAAACCCAGGAACGTGGAATCAAGGTAAAGGTCGGCGCCACCAGCACTGAACTCGCTTCGCCGCGCGGCGCGGAGGTCGGACTTTGGGCGGTGCTGATTGGAGTCTCGCGTTATCAATATGGCGATCAGGACCTGGACGGCAATCGCGTGTCGAATCTGAAGCACGCCGCGGAAGATGCCGACGCGATGCGCGAATTTCTGATGAGCCCGGAAGGCGGCGGCTTCAAGGAAGATCACATTTCCCTGCTTCAGGACGAAAACGCGAGCAAAGCCAACGTCGCCGCCGCGCTTGCAAAGCTCAAGCAAGCCAAGCCGAACGATTTCTTCGTCATCTACATCGCGGCGCACGGCGCGGTGCTTCCCTTCCTCGATCCAAAGACCAATACCTCGCGCGACATTCCTTACTTTTTGCTCTACGACACCGACGTTCGCGATCCTGAAAAGACCGCGTTGAGGATGGAAGTGTTTCGCCAGACTGTCGACGGCCTGGAAGCAAAGAAGGGCCTTGTCCTCTCGGATACCTGCTATAGCGGCGGTGTGCAGTTGATCGGACGAGGCGTGGACGACTCGGCGACTACAAATCAACGTTACCTCGACCTGATGAACAAGGTTTCGCAAGGCGTTGGGTTTATTTCCGCGGCGCGCCAGACGGAACGGTCTTACGAAAAGGACGATTTCAGTCATGGAGTCTTCACCTACTGTTTGATCGAGGGATTGAGCGGTGCCGCCGACGCGAACCAGGACGGCAAAGTGACTTTCGATGAGGTCGTTCAGTATCTCGACGAACGCGTGCCGCAGATGACCAACAACAAACAGCATCCGTTCGCCAACGCGACTGCAATCGAAGCGAATTATCTCGCGCTGTCGGCGGTGACATACGCGAACCTGGCGAAGGCCGGACCCGTCGGCGGCTATGGATTGTTGAAGATTCGAGTGCCCGACATCGACGGCGTCGAAGTGGCGATCGACGACAAACCCGAAGCGACTCTCGACAAGGGCATCACCCGCACAATAAGAGTTCCGGCCGGCGACCATCGGCTGATCTTTACAAAGGCGGGCACGACGCGACAGTGGCCGACGAAGGTTGAAGCTGGCAAGAGTTATCCGTTCACGGTCAACTTCGCGTTCAGTGAAAGCGGCAGGGCCGACGACACGCTGACCGATCCCGGCGAGCTCGTGAACATTTATCTGCCGTCGGATGTGAAAGCGCCAAAGGATTCCGAAGATCTTTTGCGCGCGGGCGTCGATCTGTTTAACAAGCAGGACTACAAGCGAGCCATCGAGAAACTGAATCAGGCAAACGACAAGTTTGATTCGAAGTCCAAAGCTGAAGGCGGCAATTATGCCGAAGCGCTTGTCTATCGAGGACGCGCCGAGCAATCGCTTGGACTCGAGAAGGAAGCGGTAAAGAGTTTTCAGCGCGCGCTTCAACTGCGGCCGAGCGATTTCGAAACGAAGACGCTCTTGGCTGAAGCACGCTTCAACGCGGTCGCAAATCTCGATCAGGTGGAAAGAGACTTGCGCGAGGTCATCGCCGCTCATCCCGATTTCGCATTCGCGCGAGTGGTGCTTGCGGATCTGCTGAGCTATCTGGGCAAACCTCGACAGGCCGAATGGGAATTGAGGCTCGCGATAAACGACGATCCGAGTTATCCGGCCGCTTACCTGGAGCTGGCCGACGCGCTGACGCATCAAGGCTCACCCGAGAAACAGAAGGAAGCGATCAAGATGTCTGAGAAGGCGCTCGAACTGTTTAAGAAGGTGAGCGAAAAGAAAGTGAAGTTTTCGACCGGGCTCAAACGGCTATCAATCTCGCATGTGATCTTCGGCCACGCGAACTACGCGAATAATAACGTGATGGCCGAAGCTCATCACATGGTGGCGAAGACCCGCACGCGATTTGTGCAGTTCAACTCGAGAAAGCTTTCCGATCAGGAGAAGTCGAGCTATCTGGATTCAGCGCGATTGGAGTTGAACGAGGCGCTTGCGCTGGCGCAAAAACTCACGGACAAGCGGCGGCTGGTGCTGGTGCTCGAAACCAGCTCGATGAATAACTTTCTCAAGGGCAACATGCCGGCCGCGATTGAAGACGGCAAACAAGCATTGAAAGAGGCGGCGGCATTCCGAGACATGAAAGACATTCCCGATGTGCACCTGACCTTGTACGGCGCCTACAAGAGTTCGCAGGATTACGCGAAGGCCGCCGATAGTCTGCAAAAATACATTGCGGTTGGAAGCCTGGGTCCTGATGAGCTGACGAACAGGAAAGCAGAAGTGGAAAACATGTTGAGAAAGGCCCGCGCGAACGGGCAAATTAAATAGGCGAGTGCTGCGTCCAGGAGATCTAGCCGGCTAATACTCCGCTCGACGGTATTGGACCATAAGCCTTGCGGGCTAGAGTGTTTTCACGCGAATGTTCGCGAAGGCCACGTTGCCCGTGTGGGTCTGCACGCCGATGAAACCCGAGTTGGGATCGACGCTCGGCGGCTTCCCTCGAACTGAATCACTGGGGCTTCGGCGAAATCGCGTCGCTTCCTGACCGTTGAGCCTCACAACATAATCCTGATTGTTCACCTCGATCTCGTAGCGATGCCATTGCCGCGCGGCGAGCCTGCTGGTGTTCTGATAGTTCTGCTGACCGGCGCCTGTTCCCGGTGATGTGATCTTGTAAATCGCTCCCGTTCGCGCGAAGAACGAGCCATCCGGTTCGTTGAATCGCGTGTCGCCGCGAGCCTCCTCATCGATCTGAACTTCGAATCCCGTGTGCACGGCGACAAACGCGGCGTTGTCAGCAGGGTCGGACGGATTGGGCGCCGGATCGGGCAAGCGCGGATCACGGAAGCGGACGAAGACTCCCGAATTGTCGTTGTTGCCGCCGCGCGGATGCGGAAGCAAAAAGTCGAGACGGAGAATGAAGTTCTCAAACTGCTGCGGCTTGTAGAAGAACAACCCGATCCCTCGATTGTCCTGTCTGGCGATCAGGGTTCGCCCAAACTTCGAAAAGCTTCCGCCGCCTGCTATCTGCCAATTCGCGAATTGAGCATCGCTGCCGTCAAACAGATAAGTAAATCCGGGTTCAGGCGCCGGCGCCGGTGGCTCGGGCATCAAGTGATCGCCCAGCCGCCTCACCAGCGCGATGCCCGTAAGCATCGGGTTCGGTGAACCTATCGTGGGAAAAAGCGAAGGCCCTGCAACATACGCGTTGGTGACGTTGTGAAAGCGGCAATTCGGGTCGGTCACCGAGGTGTTTGGATCGTCACCCAGCCGCAACGTGCCCGCTTCGTGATGGGTAGTGCCGAGGCCATCTCGCCGCCCGCGATTAGCCGGATTCGGATCGTTGTTTGGCGTGTAAGAGAGGAGTGTCTTCAGATCGGTGCGTGGCTGTCCGCCGCTTGCGGGCTTCGCCTTCTTGACGCCTTGCGGAGTGAAGACTTCAAATTCCAGTCCCCCTCCAAAAACGTGCGCGACATCATCGGAAGCCTTGTCCATCGCGTCCCATAACGCAAGATCGCGAGTGCCCGCCTGCAGATTCACAAACGCGCGGCGAGTCTGAAATTCATCGTTCTGCTGCGGGTTTAAATCCAACGTTACGTTGCTCGCAGCGTTGTTGGGCTGCATCTCGCCTATTCCGCGGATGGTGATCACAACATGACTGTCGGTCGCGTGCTTGTGCGCGTCGAAGGTATCGATGTCGGGAACCTTTTTGAAAAGTTCAGCCTCGGAATTGCTTCCTCCAGCGCCAAGCCCGGACGCAGTGATCTGAAAATGAAAATGCGCTACGCCGTCCGGCGCGCCATCCGGATTGGTGAACTGATGTTCGCCTTTGACCAGCAGGGCCGAAGCTTCGAGCGCTTTAGCAGTGGCAGGCAGCGCCGCGAGAGCAGCGCGCGGTACGCGGATGTCCACGTTCGAGCGCAGGTGCGCCATCAGGTTTGCCCCAATCTTTCCGTCACTCCCAAATGAGAGCAGCGCGAGCCGCGTGCTCTCGATCGTACCGAGCGCGATGATCACCCGGGCGTCCGGAGAAACGGGCACCGGCCCCTGTTCGGTGACGACCTCGGTTACTCGTCTCTTGCCGGCGTCAGTAACCGTGTTCAACCGGATGACGTGACAACGCGGCACGATCATCACTCGCTTCTTAACGTCGTCGCCGCCGGATTCAGTGTAGGCCTCTCGCGCGGCCTTAATCAGAAGCGGAACGGCGCTGAATTTGTTGAACGGAAAAAAACCCGCGTGGCCCGATTGCCCTTGCACGGCAAGCGGGGCCTCGAGTTTCAGCGTGTTCCGAAGCTCCTGGACGGTTGGCGGCGGATTGGATAAGTCGATACCGAGAAGCGCCGCCAAATCATCGAGTGTGGCCGGCGTGTCGCGATACTCAACGGCAGGATGGTCAGGCAATGCCCCAAGGCTCATCGCATCGCTTACGTTGCCCGCGTTGAGTGCGGCGAAAAGCTGGTTTCGCATCGCGTGATGCAACTCGCCGAAGATGAAGTCATTCGTTTCTGTCACGCCTATCTGATCGCTCGACTGACGAAAATAACCCTTACGGCCGCCGGGCAGGTTCTTCGGCTTCAGATCGTCGAGCACCGTCTGAGGCCAGACGCCGCCGGGCATTTCCGAATCCAGCAGCCGGGGCGACCATCCTCCCCAATAAACTGAGCGCCCGCCGAGGCAATATGCTAAACCAGGGAACGGAATTCCCGCGTTCCACGCAAGGCCCCAGACTTCATTCTGAGGTTGATGGTCCATTCGTGCGCCGCCTGCGTTGAGACCCAGCACCGGAAGGTTCTGGACATGCTCGGGCAGCAGGAATGGCCCGCCTTCGAGCACGAGAATGCGCTCGCTTCGATTCGTGCCGCGGAACCAGAGATGTTCGGCGAGGGCGGCTCCAAATGTACCGCCGCCAATGATGATGAAGTCGAATGGGCGCAGATCGCCACGCGGAGGGAGACCCGCGGCGTTGCGCGCGTTGGAGTCGATGGTAACGACCACATCGTCAAAAGTGTTACAGATGTAGCGCCCAAGCGCATCTCGGGAGAAATCGGTATCCGGTGTCGGCAATCCAATTTTCATGATGCTACCTCCTGCATTAATTAATGACCGGTTCTTACATTCCGTTTCATCGCGTGGATGCAGCCAGAACATCCGGGTCAATCGTACCGAATGGGGAGTCGGTTCTTGGAGTTACCGGCATAACGCTCGCGCGCTCCAAGTATGACGGAGAGCTTGAGACTTCGCGAGGCCAGTAATCAAGTTGACACCCGAGAATCTAAGGTAGCTACATCACAGACGAGTCAATGGTTGGTTAATAGCCCCTCAACAATACTATTGCCCGCATAACCGCGCTTTGTTACCATCCAGCCAGTCTCGCGAAGCTTCGTTCACGCTCCCAACTGCCCTCATTCGACAACGCATAAAACGAGGTCTTCTCGCATGCTGTCCATCCTTGTCCTGATCCTCATCATCATCTTTCTAGCCGTCGTGTCGTCGTTTATTCCGATAGGCAACGAGAATTCGACTGTGCGCCGGCTGCCCTGGGTTACGTTTTCGATAATGGCAATCAACGTTGTCATATTCTTCGTTAGTTTTCCCGTTGTTGCGGGTCAGCAGGAAGAACTGCAAAAACTCGGAAGTCAGATTGAAGCGTTTCTGAAAAAGAACCCGGAAATACTCGCGGATGAGAAGGTACGGGATAAACTCAGCGAGATAGGCTTTGTCAGCAAGTCAGACAGTGAAGCCATCGCAGCCCAGTTGAAGAAATCGCCTGAGATCGAGTCCGAGTACAGTGAGTGGCTCAGAAGCGCCGCCTTCGACAAGCTGAGCAATGAACTCGATCAAAAAATCACGGCATACAAGGACGCAGCCGCAGGCACCGTCTGGTACAAGTGGGGGCTAGCTCCAAACGGCAAATGGCAGTTCCATCAGCTTTTCACCGCGGCTTTCCTGCACGGCGGTACGATGCACCTGTTTGGCAATCTACTATTCTTCTTCGCCGTGGCCTTCAGCCTCGAGGATTTGTGGGGCCGAGGAGTGTTTCTGGGATTCTACCTTCTTGGCGCTGCCGCCTCGTGCATTCCGAGCCTGGTTCATCCGGCCGCGGTTCCATCGATTGGCGCTTCGGGAGCAATCTCCGCCACGATGGGCGCATTTCTATTCAGACTACCAAAAACAAAGATCAAGCTGTTCTGCATTCCCGGGCTAACGGCGGTGTGGTTGATTCGTTTTCTTTGCGGCCGCCGAAAGCTGGTCGTGATGGTCCCAGGATACTTCTATCTGGCTTCTTATTTTATGGCGCAGGTTGTCGAATGGTATTTCGACAAGAAGGCCGGCTCGGTTTCAAATGTAGGGTACTCGGTCCACATCGCCGGATTCATTTTCGGAGCCGCGTTCGCCGGCGTTATGAAACTCTCAAAGATCGAGGAGACTCATATCAACCCTAAAATCGAAGCCATGGTTTCATTCTCCGCCGCGCCCGCGGTGACACAAGCGCTTGAAGCATTGGACCGAGGTGACGCGGTGATGGCAGAGAGAAAGCTGCGTGCACACCTGGCAAAACAGCCCGGCGACACGAATGCGCTTCTCGCCGCTATCCAGGTTTATCAACAGACATCGAACTTCGATAAGCTCAACGGAATGTATGCGCGCTTGATTCGTCTTCATTTGACCAACGGCGACAAAGAAGCCGCGTTGTACGCATATGACAGCTTGCTGACTGCGTTTCCGGACAACAACGTCGCGCCGAAGATCGGGGCTCGCGACTGGCTTGCGATCTGCGAATACCTCAAGGAATCGGATATGAACCGCGAGGCTGCGGTTGAATACGAACGGCTCGTCAACGGCTGTCCAGATGATCCACTGCTCGCGCAAGCGGCGGTGCAGGGAGGCGAAGCGGCTCTAATGGTCAACGATCCCGAGCGCGCAATGAAGATGTTTCGGCAAGCTGAGTCAATCAATCCACCCGAACCTTTCGGAGCGCGCTCACGCAACGGAATCGAGAGATGCACAAAGATCCTCGAGGCTCGGCCGACATGGAAAAAGCGTCCAGCGGCGCCGCAAATGCCAGGTGGAGCGGGGACTCAGAAGCTGCCCGCTTGAAGCGCGGACCAGAGAGCGTCGAAGCGGTGCCGGTTCAACGATCCCGCTTCGAATTTCTTCTTTGCAACCGATGACGCGTCTTCTTGCGTTTCGCCTCTTCTCCCCAAATCGTCCTCGTCTTTCCGTTCCGCAGCACGTCAAGGTATCCGCCCGGCGCGATCTTGAAAGGTCCATCCAGCAATCCCAGATAGTCCATCTTCATCACGCCGTCTTCGTGCTCGGGCTCGAACCACTCGGGGAAAACGAAATTGCTCACAGTGACGCCGTCGATCTTGTACTTGCTCGCCTCCACCGGATCGCAGACCTCATAAGGTATGAACGCCGGGCGCCTTCGCCCTGCCCTGTCCCGGTAACAGCCCATAGCGAAGAGATTCACATCCGGATCAGCCAGCATCTCGAGAACCTCGTGCGACAACGTCGACGAAAACTCACCGTGCTCTTTGATATCGTCTTTCGCGAAAATATAGGTCACCGGGAGCCCGTCAACGAAGTGATAACCAAAATAACCTTCGTCCTCGGCTTCGGCTTTGTCCTTGATGACGACCTTCATCGCAAGCGGAGGCTCTTCGTTGAACACAAGCTTCGCTTGCAGTCCCCACGCCGGCCGAAAATGCTCGGTGACTTGTCGTTGAACTGCTTTCACCATTCGCTCGACCTCGCGGTTCTTCGCAATGTCCGACTGGTTGATCACAGTTATCAGCGGGTTGTTCCTGTCGAATCTGAGTAGCATCGCGCTTCACCTCGTGGTCTTAGAATGTGACTCTCAGACCGAGCAGCACTGTGCGCGGCCGCTGAGTGCGTCTCGGAAGCAGGAAGTCGGCGTCATCGCGATCGACGAACTCAGAGCCAAAATTGAAGATCGTGTTGTTGAACAGATTGAACACGTCGATCGACGGACGAACGCGAATGCGATCTCCGGCGTTGAACGTACGAGACGCTCGTAAGTTTATCGATCGAGTTCCCGGGCCGATGCCGTAGTTGCGCGGAAGGTTTCCGCTGGTACCAATTGGCGCAAGCGCCAACGTCGACTTGACGTCGGCTGCGGCTGCGCTCCCGGGCCTTCGCCATTCGGGTCTACCGATCTCAGTAAGAAAGTTTGGACGATCGTTTTCGATGTCGTTCAAGTTCCGATCGAACCCCGCGCCGATGTTGAACGGCTTCGATGATCCAAACGAAACGATTGGCGCAAGATCCAGATCGATTCGCGGAACCTGAAACAGACCGCTGAACGTGAACCTGTGCCGCTGATCCTGGAGCGACAACGAACGCTCGGCCCTTCGATCAAACAGATCCTGCGGCGAGGCGGTGTTCGTCGTTCCTTCGTCGATGAATTTCGAAAGCGTGTATACGGCGCGGAAGTGCGCGCGGCGCCCAAGCGTATAGCGCAGCGAAAATATTCCGCCGTGATAAAAAGAGTTCCCGGTGGACTCGAGAAGCTCGACTTGCGTAAGCGAAGGATCCGGCCGAAGCGCGCGAACCGCATTCAACGCCGCGCTGATGTTCGAAGATCGCGGGGCGTTGAGGCCAATAGTTAGGACTCGAACACCATTCTCGGTTTGAATCGCGCCGCTCGTCGACGACGTGTTACCGCTGAGATCGAAGCGAACTACATCGGCGCTCGCGCCGGAGATTGGCCGCTTTCCATCGCCGCTCGGACGGTTATCAAAATCGCGGCTCATGAGATACAAAGTGAAATTCGGAAAGCCTGTGGGCAATATCGGCGCATTGATGTTGCTCTCGCGCCACAGGTGCGCGCCGCGGGTGAAGATGTAGTCAGCGCTGACTATGAGCTTGCGGCTTATCTGCCGCTCGACGCCGAGTCCAGACTGAATCGTGTACGGGATCTCGAGATCGGAACTCACACGGCGCAGAAATTGAGTCTCAGCGATGCCGAACCGATCTACAAGCGTGTGGTCTGAAATCGGCTGAGGAAACTTGACTGAATCAAGCAACGCGGGCGTTATGTCCGAATCGATGGCGATTGTCGATGCGCCGAGCGAGAAATCGTCAATGGTTCGCAGGAGCGCGCGATTGTAAAACATCCCGAAGCCGGCCCTGACGACTGTCTTGCCGGGTTCGGCCATCTTTTTGAATCGCCGAAACAATTTGCCGCCGAACGGGTCCCAGGCTATTGCTATTCGCGGACTGAAGTTCGCGCGATCGTCGAGAATCGATTCGTTATCCCATCGCATTCCAAACGACAGTGTCAGGTTCGGCAAGGCTTTCCACTCATCCTGAACAAACACACCGACAACGTTGTTCGACAGATTGCTCTTCGTGTTGAATCTTTGGACGAAGCGGCTGGGGTTGTTCGCAAGGAAATCGTCCACGGTGTCGAAAGTGTACTGCCCGCCTGCCGCAAACAAGTCTTCAAACACCGACCGTACGAGTTGAATGTCCCCTCCAGCTTTGAAAAGATGCGAACCCATCAGGATGGATATGTTGTCCTGAAACTGAGTCCGCCTTTCTTCGCGCGCAAACGCCGGCGAGGCATCGCTGCCGGTAAACGCCCCGGCGGTCACTCTCGGCGATGTGATCACCACACTTGCCGAATCAATGCTCGCTTTGCTTCGCGGGAGTAGCCGGGAATATTGAAACCGCCCCTGATTTATAAATCGATTCCCAAAGATCAGGTAATCCGAAAAGCTGATCGAATCCGAATCGCGTCCCTCGATAAGAATCGTTTCGGGAAGCCGAGTGCCGCCCGGAAAGCCGCGTCCGTTCTCGCCGCGCAACAAATCGAACCTCACACTCGCGTTGTGAGACTGAGAGAAGTTGAAATCGGCGCGCGTGTTTACCAGATTCCTCGTTTCGGGTGTCGACAGCTCCGTGGCGAACAGGGCCACGTCGCTTCCCGCGGCTGGCGGCTCGGTGGGTTTCGGAAGAGGAAACAACGGATTGATTGCTACGGGAACGAAGGCGCTGATCTCGGTGAAATCGGTGAGATCAAAGCGCTCATACGTAGCGAAGAAAAAGTCCTTCTGCTTCCGAATAGGCCCGGACAACACTCCGCCCTCTCGCCGTTCCTGTTGAGGTATCCGGCCAAGACCTCGCGCGTTGCGAAAGTAGGTGTTTGCGTTGAGCGACTCATCAGCGAAATACGAATACAGATGCCCATGAAAGCTGTTGCTGCCGCTTCGAGTCTTGAGATTGATTCGCCCGCCTGAAGCCCGCCCATACTCGGCGGCATACTGATTGGTGATGATCTGGAGTTCGGCGATCGATTCCGCATTGAGCGATATTCGCTCGCGAGCCGAACGATCGTCGTTGTTGTCGAGCCCGTCAATCGTGATGTTGTTCGACGTGGCCGGGGCACCCGTGAGCGAGAACGCGCCCGCTTCTTCGGGCGTGCCGCGCAGGAAGACCCCCCTGCCTTCGCTCGCCAGTTCCGATGTCGACAGTGGAGCTTCGGTTACGCCGCCAAGAAGGAAGACGAGTTGAAGCGGATCGCGATTGATGATCGGCAAGTCTTCAAGCTCGCGTTGAGCGATCGTGTCGCCGGTCACGGTGCGGTTCGTGTCCACGAGGGGCGGACTGGAGGCCGCGACCGTTATCTGCTCGCTGACACCGGCGGCCGGGAGTTTGAAGTCGATCGAAAAAGTCCTGCCGGTCGTCGCTGAAATTTCCTCACTCTCTTCTTCCTTGAAGCCGCTCGCATCGGCCTTGAGTTTATAGGTTCCGGGCGTGCTGACCGCGATTCGAAAGCGGCCGTCCGCACCGCTGACTGCGCTCCGTTGGACGCCGGTAGACGTGTGAGTCGCGACAACCTTCGCACCCGCGATCACTGCGTCAGCGGCGTCACGAATAACACCTTCAAATATGATGTTATCGAGATCATCAGGACGCCCCACAGCCCGCGTCGCAGGGGGAACCAGCAACAGACCGATACAAACAAGGAGTGCTGTTTCACCTAATCTTTTGAACATTGCGAACCCCGATCTGCATAAGACTGTTCGGACCGCGCATAATATATGCCGTAATGCGCGTAACGACAATCTAAAAACGCAATAGAAAGACTTCGATGCGTCAGGCGGGATTCGTGGAAGTTCACCGGCGGGGTAAACAGACCTTAGTCGCGGCGAATGCCATTCTTGACGACGAGTTCAATTCGACGCCGAGGAACCAGGGCGCTCTTGCTGCGCTCATCCGTGCTGAACAACTCTTGCGCGATGTTCTCGCGAATATACTGAATGAAGTTTTCGAATTCGTGCTGCATGCGGTTCATCTTCTCGCGCATGTTCAGGATTATCTCGACACCGGCGAGATTCACGCCGAGGTCGCGGGTGAGGTTGAGTATAAGCTCCAGTCGTTCGACGTCTTCTTCAGTGTAGTAGCGCGTGCCCTTCGCGGATCGCGAGGGTTTGATGAGGCCCTCGCGTTCATACAATCGAAGAGTCTGCGGGTGAACGCCGTACTGCTCGGCAACCACGCTGATTGTATATTTTTTTGAGGTTCTGCTTCGGGCCATCATTCCTCGATTGCGGTGCGATCGGCATGGTCGCTCTTGGTTCCGGTCTTCGTCATTCCCTGCTCTTCGTCCTTCTTGTGTGCGATTGCCTGGCGCTTTTCGTCCATGAGAATCGCTTCCATGCCCAGAGCTCCGGCGCGCATGAATTGGGTCAGTTTGCCTTGTCCGGCCGCGAAGTCACGCTCGAACTCCTCGACCGACCTGCGGCGGCGGCGAGCATTCTCGCTAACGATCGCCCAAACCATCAGCGCTATCGCCAGAAAGGTGACTAACCATGCGATCCCTTCCGCCATTTGTGTTTCCGCTCACCCTTACTCGAGCCCCATTTCCGCGCGCGGATTCTCGGGATTGTTTCGTGCGTATTGCGCGAGCAATTCCTTGGTCTCCTCGCTGATGATCTTAGGAAGCGTGATCTTCACCTCAACGAATTGATCGCCGCGAACTCCCCCGGCTCGGAGACTTGGAACGCCGCGCTCACGCAAACGGAACCGTTGACCGGACTGAGTGCCCGGAGGAATCCGGAGCAGGCCCTTGCCATCTACTGTCGGCACTTCAATCTTTGCGCCTAGCGCGGCTTCGGGTACGGTTATTGGCACTACGCAATAAATATTGTCGCCCTGGCGCTTGAAATAAGAGTGCTCGCCAACGTTTGTTATCAAGTAAAGGTCGCCCGGCCCACCGCCAAAGCGGCCTGCGTGGCCCTTACCCTGAACTCGAATTCGCGAACCCGTTTCCACTCCGGCAGGCACCCGAGCCGTGATGGTTTCGTGCCGGGGAACCACTCCTTCGCTTCTGCATTCAGAGCACGGCGCGGGAACCTTTCCGGTCCCGGAGCACTGAGAACACTTCGCCGCGGAGCTGAGACGCCACGTGTTCTGGCCGGTGCCGTTGCACGCGCGACAAGTCACATCGCGGCCCGCCGTTTCGCCGGCGCCGTTACAAACCGCGCACACCTCGCTTCGATCGATTTCGACCTTGGCATTGAAACCTTGCATCGCCTGTTCGAATGCGACTGAAAGAGGGTATTCGATATCACTCCCGCGGGCCGCCTGCTTTCGAGGCTGCGCCGACTGGCCCCGGACGTTGCTGAATATCTCCGAAAAGATATCGCGGAAATTGGCGGCGCCAAAGTTAGCGAAATCGAATATTGGTCCTCGCGCGCCCGCCGCGGCTGCCTGCTCGGAATAAAAGCCGAGGCGATCGTAGATCTCGCGCTTCCTCGGATCGGATAGAACTTCAAACGCTTCTGAAATCTGTTTAAAGCGATCCTCGGAATCCTGACTGCCTGAGTTCACGTCCGGATGATATCGCCGCGCGAGTTTGCGATACGCTTTCTTTATCTCGTCGGAATTGGCGCTACGTGGCACGCCGAGCAGTTTGTAGTAGTCCGGACCTTGCATAATAAATGAGCACGATCGTGATGCGTGAAACGTGACCGGACGACTTCCCGGTCACGAATCACGCGTGACGGATCAGATTAAGTTTGCTTCTTGTCGTCGACATCGACGAAGTCGGCATCGATGACGGTGTCTTCGCCGCCGGGTCCGCTTCCGGCCGCGGCTCCCGAAGCGCCGGTGTCACCACCACTCTGCGTGTTTGCCTGCGACGCCTGCTGATACATGATCTCAGCGAGCTTGTGCGACGACTTCACCAGGTGATCGTATGCGGCATTCAGTTCCGCCGCGTCAGACGAATCGAGCTTGCCCTTTGCCTCGGCAACCGCGGCTTCAATATCGCTTGCAAGAGAAGCGTCTACTTTGTCACGGTGCTCCGACAACGTGCGCTCGGTCGAGTAGATCATTCCATCGAGCTTGTTTCTCGCTTCGATGCGCTCGCGAGTCTGACGGTCCTCTTCCGCGTGAGATTCCGCATCTCGCATCATCTGATCGATCTCGTCTTTGGCGAGCCCCGACGACGATGTAATAGTAATCTTCTGTTCGCGGCCCGTACCCAGGTCCTTGGCTGACACATTGACGATGCCGTTCGCATCGATGTCAAACGTCACCTCGACCTGAGGAACGCCTCGCGGCGCGGGCGGAATACCGACGAGATGAAACTTGCCAAGTGTTCGGTTCTGACCCGCCATCGAACGCTCACCCTGAAGCACGTGTACTTCTACGGATGTCTGACTATCCGAGGCCGTCGAGAATATCTCCGACTTTCGGGTAGGGATCGTGGTGTTGCGCTCAATCAGCTTTGTGAACACGCCGCCAAGCGTTTCGATTCCGAGACTCAGCGGAGTTACGTCGAGCAGCAGGAGATCCTTGACCTCACCTCCAAGCACGCCCGCCTGAAGCGCAGCACCCACGGCCACGACCTCATCCGGGTTCACACCCTTGTGAGGCTCGCGTCCGAAGAAGGTTTTGACCATCTCCTGAACTTTCGGGATGCGTGTCGATCCACCGACCAAAACAACTTCATCGATCTTGTCCGCCTTAATTCCGGCATCATCGAGCGCGGCCTTGCACGGACCCATGGTTCGCTGAAGCAGTTCGTCGACAAGCTGCTCGAACTTGGCGCGAGTGAGTTTCATGACCAAATGCTTTGGTCCCGCCTGGTCGGCGGTGATAAACGGCAGATTTATCTCGCTCTCCATCGTCGAGGACAGCTCGATCTTTGCCTTCTCGGCTGACTCCTTAAGCCGCTGAAGCGCCATCTTGTCCTGCGACAGATCAATTCCCTGATCCTTGCGAAACTCTTCGATAATCCAATCAATAATTCGTTGATCGATGTTGTCGCCGCCCAGATGCGTGTCGCCGTTCGTCGATTTGACTTCGACAACGCCTTCGCCGACTTCGAGAATCGATATATCGAAGGTGCCGCCGCCAAAATCAAACACGGCTATCGTCTCGTCCTTCTTCTTATCCAGCCCGTAAGCGAGCGCCGCGGCGGTTGGCTCGTTAACGATTCGCATCACTTCGAGGCCCGCGATCTTGCCGGCGTCCTTGGTTGCCTGACGCTGTGAGTCGTTGAAATACGCCGGAACAGTGATGACCGCTTGAGTGACTTTCTGGCCCAGATGGTCTTCAGCGGCCTGCTTGAGCTTTTGCAGGATCATTGCCGAGATCTCAGGCGGCGACCATTCTTTTCCGCCCGCCTGAATTCTCACGTCATTGCCGGCTCGCGTAACTTTGTAGGGGACCATCTTCATTTCTTCGCTTACTTCATCAAAGCGCCGCCCCATAAAGCGCTTGATTGAATAAACGGTGTTCTCCGGATTTGTGACAGCCTGACGCTTGGCGACTTGCCCAACCAGGCGATTGCCATCTTTCGTGAATGCCACCACCGACGGAGTCGTGCGCGCGCCTTCGGAGTTGGTAATTACCACCGACTCGCCACCTTCCATAACCGCCACCACCGAGTTGGTCGTGCCAAGATCGATACCTATTATCTTTCCCATTCTTGAATGCCTCCAGAATTTGAAGTCAGTGAATCTTAATATGTGAGCGTGCTACTGTCAAGTTTTTTGTATATCAAAACATCAAATAACGATAATTGTGATGCAGAAGCGGCGGGGTTGATTAGGCTCGGGGGTTCACGTGGCGCTGTCGACGGAGAATCTTGATGCCTTGCATCACGTACTCGCCTCCAGAAATGATGACGGACACGACAAGGATTCCATAGAATGTCGGCAACATGAAGGTAAACAAACCAGTCGTGTGGAATAGCAGGAAGGTGCCGATCACTCCCAACTCGACAAGAGTATTGGTCTTCCCAAACCACGTCGGCTTGAATTCGCTAAACCGAGTCACGAGAAAGACCGCCCCCGCACCGATTAGAATAAGAACATCCCTCCCAATCACGAGCACCGCCAGCGAAACAGGGATTGACGGGAATCCTGAATGAGGCAGAGCCATTACCACAAAGGCGCTTGCTATGAGGAACTTATCGGCGAGCGGGTCAAGGATTTGGCCAAGGCGCGATTGCTGATTGAATCTTCGCGCGATATAGCCGTCTAAGAAGTCGGTCACGCCGGCGAAAAAGAACACGACCAACGCAATGTCGAATCGGCCCAAGCCGATTAGATATAAGAAAGGAAATGTGAGCGCTATCCTTAGACAGGTCAGAGCAGTTGCAATCGTTAGAACTGGCTTCTCGGAATCCGCCTGCAACGGATTATCCAGGTTATTCTCAGGGGTAGGCATAGTGCGCGGTTCTTCGGGCGCCGAGAAAGACGCCGGCGATTTCAGTGCTGCTGAAGACAAAAAATGAGGACGAGAACTGCACATCCAGCTTCTCGTCCTCTACCATTCCGCTCACTTCAGGAATTGAGGAGGCACCTCAATTGCTGCTTTCAGTTAGTGTATTTGTACCACACCGAAATATACCGGCGCAAGGCCTGTCTTTCCTCCGCCCAATCCGGCTGCATTTGGAAACAACCCAACCTATGCAACCGTAGATAATTTCGCCAGCATATGCTATAAAAATGTCGGTCTGAATCGGTTACTGGGAACCGTTCAGGAACTGCCTCCTCAGGTTGAGCATTGCGGTGCGTGACGAGCGGCCACGTTTTTGATGGGCAAGAGCGACGCTAACTCTCAAGAAGTTCGGGGGCGGATGAACAATTCCGGCGCCTCAGAAGGAACCGTCGCTACTCTTGAATCCACCGACAACCAGAACACGACTGATCCCAGTCCATGTCTTGACGATCTTCTCCCGTTCCTCGAAGAACGAATTGTGTTCAAGATGCCCAGTGAGATTCGCCACATGGACGGGGTCCTCTATTACCTCAATGAACGAATGCTGAAACTTGGAATCGTCCGCTCCGAGGATTCAGAGGTGCTGATCGCGCTGGACGAAGCAATTGTCAACGCGATCAAGCACGGTAACAAGTGCGATCCCAGGAAAGCGGTCCACATCGTTGCGGAATTCAGCTCGGACGGCGCGCGTTTTACAATCAGCGATGAGGGTGCTGGCTTTGTGCGAGAGGACGTGCCTGATCCCAGAGATCCGTGCCGGTTGCTCGAGCCCAACGGCCGCGGCCTGCTATTGATCAATCACATCATGGATGAGGTTTGTTTCAATCAGAGCGGCAATCAACTCGAGATGTTCAAACGCTCGACCGACAAATCGGATTGACGCGGTTCATCTATCGCTTCGACAAATACAATCAGCCTCACTAAGAGAACGAAGTCATTCAAGATCGAGGGGAGCGGTTGTGCGCGTGGTCACGCGAGCCATCGCTGCAGCCTCATCGGTCGGCCGCTTTTCAATCTCGATCGATGGATCTCGCCACTGCGGACGCAGCAGCCCGAGAAGCGCGGACGCGCGTGTTCGATCCGATATGTCCTGCCCCATCACACGCCGCGCACATTGCTCATCGTAACCGCATTTCACAAGAGCCGACCTTAAGAGATGCTTCTCTTCGCGCGAAGCGCGGGTGAGTGCGTCAATAATCGACACCTCGAGAAGCGCTCTATCCTCGGCGCAGATCGACGCGGTCAATATCAACGTTGAATCACCGCCCGCGAGTCTCTCAAGTTCAGACAAAATTCGGGAAGGATTCAGGCGCAACGGTGTGTTATCGACTCCCAACCTATCACCTCTTTCGTGACGCTTGCGTCTCAACCTGACCAAATGCAGCAACAGTACAAGCACGGCGATTTCGAGCGCGGCAAAAGCGCCGATTAGATATGATCCATCGGACTGGATTCCCAGCAAGTTCATTGCACCCAGGTGTATCGTCAGAACCTCTAGTAAGAACGGATGAGCAAGGTTCGTTCCCGGAAACGAGACGTCGTTCGTTTGGCTGGAATGGAACAATCGGGCCAGGAAAACTTCAGAAAACTACGCGAACGCAAACACGCCCGCTCGCGCGCGACAATAAACTGTCACTGAAGGCATCAGCAATGGTCAGTGGCGACAGGTCTCGGTTGATGGGCTCCGAAGCAATTGGTCGCCGGTCGCGGGCCCGTCGATTCAGGGACGGGCCTTGTACTTTTCGTACAATTCCGTGTGTCTGCTCGTGAGCGGGATGTCACGGCCATTTATGAAAACGTGCTTGATCTGAGTTCTTATCTCGAGCGGATCACCATCGGTGACGATCAGGTTTGCGATCTTACCCTTCTCGATCGAACCGAGCCGATCACTAACGCCGAATATCTCCGCCGGGTTGATCGTCACCGCTTTGAGCGCTTCTTCTTTCGGCAAGCCGAACGCCGCGGCCATTCCCGCGTGATAAGGAAGGTTGCGTGAATATGCCGAGTCGTTTGTTTGAAACGCGATCTTCACACCGGCTTTGGCCAGCAGACCGGCGTTGGTAAACGGTGCGTCGTAGGGATCGTCTTCTTTCACCGGGACTCGCAGCACGGGACCGACGATGACCGGAATGTTCTTAGCTTTGAGTTGGTCGGCTACTTTGTATGCCTCTATGCCTCCGGAGATAATTCCCTTCAACTTCATTTCTCCGACAAACGCGATTGCGCTCTTGATATCGCGCTCCATGTTCACATTGATGACGACTGGTATCAGCCCTCGTACAACCGGAATCAACGCCTCGAGCTTTAAGTCGACATCCTGCTTGGGCAGACTCGCGTCTTTAGCTCGTGCGTCTTTGGCGTCACCATACGCCGACGCGTCCCGGAGAATCTTTTTCAGGCTTTCGATCTGCTTTTCCTGTTCGCGCCGCAGCTCAGTGACCGAGCGTTGCGGACCGCCCGGCCCAAATTCGCCGCCGAATCCCCGGCCACCTCCCGCGCCCGGCCAGTTGATATGCATAGCGACTGGCGATTTCAATATCATCTCCTGCGCGGTCCAGCCGTCGAGATTTATGATCGCGCTTTGTCCGGCAATCATGCCGCCGCGTGGAGCAGTCAGCGCACTCGTGATTCCGTTGACGCGAGTCACCGCGATGTGCGAACTGTCCGGGCGAATCGCAACGTCAACGTGAATGTTGGCGTTGTTGTCGCCGATCTCATTCGTATCGACCGAGCCCGCCACGGACCCAATCTCGGTCAATCCGATCTCGGTGTCGGCGTCCATCATTCCCGGGTAGACGGACAGGCCTTTCGCATCGATCACCTTCGCACCCGACGGAACGGACACGTCTGCTCCCACCGCCGCGATCTTCCCGCCCGAAATTACAACGGTGCCGTTTTCAATCACCGGGCCGCTAACGGTCACGATGCGCGCGTTGCGAATCGCATAGCTCTCGGAAGTCTGAGCTGACACTTTATCCGAGCCATGTTGTCCAAGTAGTCCAAAAGCCAAAGCGCAGATGAAAGCCATAACTAAAACCGGTATCTTCGTCCTGCTCATCGTCGTCTCCTTTGGCATCAGAACTGAGGCTCATTCGGCCGAGGTGATTCGTTCGGTCTGGGCTGAGGTTCATCCGGTTTGTCCCCGCGAGGTCCGTGAGGCCCACCCATTCTCTGATCGCGTTCGCGCTTGATAAGCTCCGCTTTGTCGCGCTTCATTGTCTCTCGGTTCTTCAGGTCCACATTGCGATCGAAGTAAATTTCACCTTCGATCATCGTCATCTCCGCCATCGTGTAAACCGAGAACGGATGCTGGCTGAAGATCACTAAGTCGGCGTCCTTGCCAACATCAATCGAGCCAACGTGCTTATCTATTCCGAGCTGAATCGCCGGATTGAGGGTGACCATTCGCAGGGCCTGTTCTTCGCTGACGCCGCCGTATTTCATCGCCTTCGCCGCTTCCAGATAAAGCCGCCGCGCAAGCTCATCCGAATCTGAGTTCATCGATACGATCACGCCACGAGATGCCATCAGAGCCGCGTTGTAAGGAATCGCGTCGTAGGCTTCGAGTTTGTAGGCCCACCAATCCGAGAAGGTCGAGCCGCCCGTCTTGTGCGCAGCCATTTCTTTTGCGACCTTGTACCCTTCGAGCACGTGTTGAAGCGTCTGAACGTGGAAGCCCAACTCGTCGCTGAGATTCAAAAGCATCAAGATCTCATCGTCGCGATAACAGTGCGAGTGGACCATTCGCTTCCCTTGCAGAATCTCGACCAGCGCATCGAGCGCCAAGTCTCGCCGGGGCGAAATCGCGGTCTTGTCGCTCGCTTTCCGCGCGTCGTACTCCTGCCATTCGCGCATGTAATCTTTGGCCTTGATGAACGCTTCGCGAATCGTTTCTTCGACACCCATTCGCGTGGCGGGATAACGTCGCGCGGTTGTCGCGGGGATGCCCTGGTTGTTTGAACGCTTGGGATTCTCGCCAAGCGCGAACTTGATCCCGGGCGGCGCATCGGGAACAAACCATTGGTCGACCGGCTTGCCTATTTTCCATTTGAGCACGGCGTTCTGCCCGCCGATCGAATTGGCTGATCCGTGCAGGACGTTCGCAGTAGTCGTGCCACCCGCGAGCTCGCGATAGATCCCCGGACTATAAGGATCGATGACGTCACGGATACGCACCATCGACGTCACCGACAACGAGCCTTCGTTTACGCTGCCGTCCACACCCGTGTGCGAATGGCAGTCGATTATGCCGGGCGTCACGAACTTGCCGGTTGCGTCTATGATCCGCGCGTTCGGATCGCGAGCCTTTACGTTAGCGCCAACTTCCGCAATCTTGCCGTCGCGAATCAGGATCGAGCCATTGTTGATCGTTCCGTGCGAGGCAGTCATAATGGTCGCGTTCTTGATCAGGATTTCCGCGGGCGCCGCCGAGGGGACCGTCCCGGAAGCGACTCCAGCAGCCACTTTCACGTTTCCGCGCGTCTGACCGAACACTGACACAACCATCGTTACTGTCAGCAGCATCGCTAGAATCGCATTAGCCCTTTTCATCATTCCCTCCAGTTGGATCGCCGATCGTAACGCGATCCTCAATCCTCAATCCTCAATCCTCGATCCTCGATCCTCAATCATCGATCCTCAATCCTCAATCCTCTATTTCACCTCGGCCGCGTGCCGGTGAAATCGAATGAGCCCATCGCGCCCATCGTTATTGCTCCGTGCATGGAATCGCCTTCGATGGTTCCTGTGATGATCGCATCAACTGACTGGCCGCCCATATCGATGGTAGCCGTTAGCCTGATCTGGTTTCCCGTCACGCGCCCGGTCTTGATGGCGACGTTCCCCATCGGTGTACCCAGAGTCCCGCCGATCTGTTCGCCGTCCCTGTTGAGAGTCAACTGAGCGGTTATGTCTCCCTGCGGCGACTGAACGACCAGCGACCACGCACCGGATGGATCAACCGCGGGACCTGCCGGAGCGCCTGGGCGTCCGCCACCCATACCGCGTGCCGGCGGCGCGTCAGGCTTCTTCAACTCGATCTGATTGCCGTCGATGAAAACGTGCCGAACCTTCGTGTCTTTCGCGAGCAGATCGCCGCTCGCGACAACCAGGTTTGCGATCTTACCAACTTCGATTGTTCCGAGTTGATCCGACGCGCCCAAGATTTCAGCGGCATTGATCGTCAACGCGCGCAACGCTTCGTCCTTCGACAATCCGTTCTCGATCGCCTTCTGCACATTCGCGATGAAGTCCTGTGGCCGGAGCGAACCGGATGTGAACGCGAACTTGACCCCGGCACGCGCAAGCACCGCCGCGCCCTTTGGAGTCTCGGCGCGAGCCCGCAACATTCGCAGTGTTTCTTCCTCGTCATCGGGGAGATCGTTCGGCCGCTTCGGGAAATCCACTGAAAGAATCACGGGGACATTCCTGGCCTTCAACAGATCAGCGACGCGATAGCCATACAATGCGCCTTCGATGATCGGCTTGAGTTTGAATTCATCGGCAATCATCAGTGCGCGACGAATATCACCATCGCTGTTTGTCACAAATAAGACAGGCATCTCTCCCTTGAGAGCTGGCTGGAGCGACGCAAGCCTTTTGTCGTGATCGGGTCTGGGAACGCCGCGTTTGATTCGGCTGTAGCGTTCGACTTCATCGCGATAACGCATCGCGTCATAAAACGACTGCCGTATGTATGACACAGTGCCCATCAGCGAACCGGGATAGCCGCCTCCGAAACCGCCACCCGCGCTGAATTGCACAGTGAGCGCAACCGGCGCGCGCACTACGAGTGACGAAGCTTCGTCGCCCGCGAGATTGATAAGCGCGCTCTGGCCGGCAAAGATTCCCTGCCGCGGGCTTGCAAGCGCGGTGGTCACGCCAACCGAACGCGGATCTTCAAATGTCGAGCCGGGCTTCACCTGATCCGCGGCCGCAAGCGAAGGATCGCCGAGCCGCGATTCGGGCGATGGTTGTTGACCGGCGGCAGCGGCGGCAATCGCGGCTTGCCTTCCGCCCGCACCGCCGGCCGGCGCTTGAGTTTGAGCCGCGGCGGCAAGCCCCAGATTCGTGTAGCAGTCGATCAGTCCCGGGTACACGGTCATTCCGGTACCGTCGATCACGCGAGCGTCCCCGGGAATTTTGACGGCGTCACCTACGTCGGTGATCAGTCCCTTGCGAAAGACGACCGTGCCCTTCGCAATTGTCTTCCCGGTGCCGGTAACGATCTGCGCATCCTTGATAGCGAAGGCGTCCGGCGCGTCGAGTCGCGCGATGCTCGGCAACGCGAGCACCAGCGTAGCAACAATTGCGGCGATCGTTATGCCTGGCTTGTATCGCGCGATTTTGAATCGCTTCAAGCGCATCGAGAACTTGTGTGCCATTCGGAAGGCCTCCTGCAAATTGAATCGCGATGATCGATGAAGGTGATTGATTGCCCGCTTGTAACCGAGTTCGCCTGCGCGGCGTCCACTGTGGCGCGCATAATCTATAGCAAGGGGAAGTACGGCGCAAGGCCTCGGGTCACATCACAGATCTGTTCCACTGCTTGTTGTGAAGAAATACATTGGTGGAAGATAATAGGCCAAAGGAAGGGGACTATGGCGATCACAGAATTCGAAAAAGACTTTGGTTACTTGATGCCGTTTCTCGATAAGATCGCGGCGGCCGCGAGCGCGAGTACGTTACCCGATCAAGCCGCGCGTGCCGAACTGGAGCAACTGATCGCGGATGAAAAGCGCCGCTGGGCGCGCATCCGGCAGTTGCTATCGGGGACTTCAACCGGCGAGTCGAAGCCGGTTGCTGCGGTCGCGGGCGAAGCCCCGAGCGCGACAGTGAAGCAACAACCAAGCTTCACAGTAGGCAGTCTCAGACAGCGCAAAAGCTGATACCACGTTCTCTATACACCTGATTGTCGTCAGAGCTTGAAGTTAAAGTCTATGACAGTGGTCGTTCTTACCGGAGTACCTCCGATCGTCGAAGGCTTGAATCTCCAACCACGCGCGGCCGACAGCGCGGCGCCTCGCAATAGCGGCGGACCAGAAAGCGCCTGAACAGACGTGACGTTCCCGCGTTCGTCGATGCTCACCTCAACTCTAACCACGCCGAATTGTTTTGCCTCGCGCGCATTCGCCGGATAGACCGGATCCACTCTCTTTATGGCGCCTCCCATCACTACACCCTGCGTTACGCGCACCGGCCGGGGCGGCGGCGCAGAGGGAACCGGTGCTTGCGGCGGCCCGGTAGGTACACCGGCCGGAACCGCATTATCAACGGAGCCGTGACCATCTGGACTGACCGAAGCTCGTGGAGGTGAAGGCGACGGTGCAGTTGGTTTCGAAATTGGCTTTGGTGCTTCGACAACAGGCTGCTCCGGGACTGGCGTTGCTTTCTCGATTACGGCCCGATCCTCAGGCTGACTTGCGGAAGCCGCCGGCTTTTTCCCGGCTGCATCGACAACAACTGTGATCGGTTCTGCTCCCTGAAGTGTTTCGGCAGGCGTCGTCGCAACGGCAGGTTCTGGCGCAGAAGTCACAGCCGGCGACACCATCGACAACTCCTGGTGCTGGTTGTTGAGCCGAGCGTCAAGGACAAACCTGCCAATGAGGCCTCCCGCGCTAAGAACTGCCAAAACGCTCGCGGCGATAGCGAATATTTTTACGCGGCCTGGTTTCTTTGTGGCTGAGCGCGAATCGGATAACGAACCCGGGAGAACTCGCACCAGCGATGTATCAACTGATTCTTGCGTCGCTGCGATTGTGTTTTGTGACACCTGTTCCCTCGGCATAACCACAAGAGATTCAGCCGCGACGTCAAACGCGCGCGCCGGCAAACACGGTGAGTCCTCCACCGGTATTAGCTTGAGCGGCTGAACGGCTTTTGGACTCTCCTCGAGCGTCGCCGCAAATCGAGCGACGGGCTTAGGAACCGTCGCCGTAAGAGGCTCTGCGTTCGGTCGCGGAGGTAGATCGCCTGGCGCGTCAGCAATCGATTCACTTGCGTTGAGTTTTGGACTATCGAAAGAAACATGCGTCAGAGGTTTTGATTCTACTGCGGGTTCGGGCTTTGAAGGCCGCAGGTCACCGGAAGAGGGTTCGACCAACTGAGTCAACCTGCTCGCCCGAACCGCGTAATCTCGCGCACGGGCGTCATCGCCAAGCGCAGTGTGAATCCGCTCGAGTTCACGGCACTCGGCGGCGCCTTCGGCAGTCATTCCGTTCCTCAGATAAATGTCCTTCAGCTTGCCGCGGACGTCCAGGTTATCGGGCAGCTTGCGCGCAACAGCCCGAAGCTTCGCAATCGCCTGATTGACCTGGCCGTAAGCCACGAGAATCTCTGCTTGTGAAATCTCCTGAATCACGAATGCGGTTTCGCGCTCGTCAGCCTCGTCATGTGGCTGCGGTTTTGTGGGCGAGCCGTCAAGATTGCCGGACGACCAAGCCGCTTCGGCAATCGAACTCCCGAAGGTCGCGGGCGGCACAGGCTTCTGAATTCCCAAGGTGCGTTCACTAGCTGATGCCCGAACAGCGGCGAGCGCGTCAGGGCTGTCCGGTCTTATCGACAATGCTTCGTTGTATGCGTTGATTGCTCGCCGCGTTTCCCCACGCGCTGTCAGTTGACGGGCAGCGGTGATGAACGCATCGTAAGCCTGATCGTTCAGGCCCTCGCGCCGGCAAAGCTCTCCGAGTTTGATTCGAGCCGAGGCATTGGACGGATCCAGGGCCACCACTTTTCCAAACACCTCGATCGCTTCCGTCATCCGGCCGTTCCGGCTGTAGGCGTCCGCGATTTGCAAGTAGTGTTGTCGCGCTTCGCCTGGGAGGCCGGCTGCAGCGTATAGATCGGCAAGCTTGATCCACGTCCCGGTGTTAGCCGGATCGATCGACATTATCTTCTTCAGCACCGCGATGGCTTTTCTCGCGGCGCCTTCCGACAGGTACGCATCCGCAAGCTTGGAGAATTGCGCGACCGCTTCGGGTATCTGGCCCGTTCTCACATAAAGATCCCCGAGCGTATTGATGCTCGAAAGGTCGAGCGGCTCAGCCTCAACAACCTGCCTGAAAACCTCGATCGCCGCCTGAGAATTATTTTGTAGCATATATCTCTTGGCGGTCGTGAGAGCCTTGGCCTTATCAAACGACATACGCCCTCCACATAAGCGTGACGCTCACTCAAATACTTTGCAGGCCCGTTATTGTCCCACGACAACGGACACGATGATCGCGAGGTTAGAAGGGGCGCGGCGGTTCCAATACAGCGGTAATTCGCCGCTATTTAAGCACAACGGCTTTTCGACGCATAGAGTTTTTCCCGGCTCGTCTGTTCAATATTCCTGGCATTTTGAAGGATGTGGTTTGGCAGTACCCGCCTGGGTATCCGGGGCAATGAGCGAGTGTATGATTGCTCTCGAAATCCAGATCGCTCGGAATCATTTTCGTGGCGCGATGACCGGCGCCGGTCTCGCTCTTCCAACATCAAGTCACCGTGCTAGAATCCTCAAGAGGCAAACGTTAAGCGATCGTGCTTCGTACAATGAATCGATGCCAGACTTAAACAGCACTCAACTGGAATCACCAGCCACTGCTTCGCGAAATCCCGGCGGGCAATCGCTCATTACGAAAGCGTCCGATTCAAAGACCATTAAATCGGCGCCGACTGAAACGGTTGAACGTGACGGGCTGCCGCCAATCGGGATAAGGGGCTACATACGAATGGCGAGAGTTTTTTCGTCATTCCTCCTCTTCATGCTGCGAGTGTTGTTCAACACGCGCGGGTGGACATTTCGCAAGATCGCTCAATCAGAGTTGCGCCGCCGCGAGGGCGCCCTGCTTCGCGAGAAGCTAATCGCGCTCGGGCCGACTTTCATCAAGACCGGTCAATCGCTGGCCACGCGCGCTGACGTCTTGCCCGTCGAGTACATTCAGGAACTCGCGCGGCTCCAGGATGAAGTCCCGCCGTTTCCAACCGAACAGGCGCGGGCCATAATCGAACGAGAGCTTCGCGCAAAGATCGAAGATATCTTCGAGGACTTCGAGGACACGCCTGTCGCTGCCGCCAGTCTCGGTCAGGTGTATCGCGCGAGGCTTCGCACCGGTCAGCTTGTCGCCCTGAAGGTTCAACGCCCCGGAATCCAGGAACAGATCGATTTTGATATCGCGGTACTTCGGCGGATTGCGCGGAGACTGGAGCGTTACCCAAACCTCGTGCGCGGCGTCGATTGGCAAGGCACCCTCGACGCGTTTCACTCTACCATCCACGAAGAGTTGGACTTCGAACAGGAGGCCCGGAACGCCGAAATATTTCGAAAGAACTTTGCGCGCTGGAAAGAAGTCTACGTTCCAAAGATCTATCAGATATTCTCGACGCGGCGGCTGATCGTGATGGAATTCATCGAGGGGCTCAAGGTCATCGACACGAAGGAGCTCTCACTGACGGGCCACGATCCCCACGAAGTTGTGAAGCTGTTATCGCGCACCTACTTGAAACAGTTGCTTGAAGACGGGTTCTTTCACGCCGATCCTCACCCCGGCAACCTGCGAGTGATGGCCGACGGGCGGCTAGCCTTCTTCGACTTCGGAATGGTCGGCCGCCTCGACATAAAGCTTCAGTCCAACCTTATCAATGCGTTTTTTCATGTCGTCGAGCGAGATGTTCACGGACTTGTAGACGACATGGTGCGGCTTGGTTTCATCGAGCTTTCACCCGAAGACGAGACCCGATTCAAACCAATCATCGAAGGCCTGTTCGATCGCTATCTCGGCAAACGGCTTGGCGACGTGAACTTCAAAGAGCTGATGTTCGACATGGCGCATGTGATCTACGAATTTCCATTCAAGATTCCCGCGAGCTTCACTTACATCGTTCGAGCGGTGATGACGCTCGAAGGCATCGGCACACAGGTCGATCCCGACTTCCGCTTTTTCGAAATCGCGCGGCCCTACGCCAAGCGATTTATATTCATTCGCGAAGGCCGTTACCTGCGCAGCTTGATCATTGATCGAGTGATTCGAGGCGAACAGGGAAACATCGAGTGGGAAAAAGTTTGGAAGCTGGCGAAGATGGCCTTCAAGTATTACGTGCGCGGCGAGAACAAGCTCTAGCAATCATTCGAGTCTGACGAAAAAGCAGCGGCTGATCTCAGTCAGCCGCTGCTTTCTCTTCATCAACGAAATAAACTGGTTCGTTAAACAGTAATCGTTGTTCCGTCAAACTTAGTTAGTGAAAATCCGTTGAATGTTTCGTTGAAGCAGCTCTTTGTTTCTTTCAGAATGCTGATGGCCACTGCCTCGCCAAGCTTCATTGCCTCCGAAGCGTCGGTGCGCCAGTGAACTCCCGCGATGTTCCGGCCCTGCGAGACATTCGATGCGATCTTATTCAACTCGCCGCCGATCGTCAGAGGGGTTCCCTGATAAGGCACAAGCGAAAGACCGTCGGCGCTCGGCACCACCGGATTTTTGATTTGCGCCGTCTCGTCGAAGAACGCTTTCAGCATCGTGACGGAGGCGCCGGCAACGGTCGCATGGCCTGAGCCGTAAGAAGTATGCAGCGGCGAACCTTCAGGAAAGGCTAGCGGCAACAAGTGTGAGCCCCATCTTGCGAAGACATCGCCCAGCACCGATGAATTTCCAAGGTCTGCGTGAAAAGGATAGGTCCTCCGCCCGAGCCTCTGAACCTCGACGCGTCCACCGAATTCCTCCGGTCTCAATCGGCGATGCACCATCCACTTTTGAAACCACTGCGCCTTCAATGCCCTCGTCGCGGGCTCTGTAACGAGCGTCGCAACAGCCGGGCCGCCAAAAGTGCCGAAGCCGATTTGCGAAATCGAACCCACTGCTCCAGGCGCCAGCGGTCTTCCGCTGCCGGGATCGAGCGCGGTGCCGTACGGGTTCCCGCCGTCCACCGGATAGCCGCCACCCGCTATGACCAGAAACGCCACGAAGTAAGCCTGGAACAGGACGTCCACGTGCACGTACTGCCCAAGGTCTCGTCCGTTACGCATAAAGAACTTTCCGCCGGAAGTTAATGATTGAGTAGGCGAGAAACCGTTCTGAACGTCCAGCCAGTCCTGAAACGTCGTCGCGAAGTCCACGTTGGCCGCGTTGGTGTTAATGCGCTGATCGACTTCCTGAGCGCCGAAGCCCGCAGGCTGAAGCAAAAACTGCGAAATGTACGGGCCATCGGTGCAGCCCGGAAACACGTCGCGGAAAAGTGTCTGGGGAGTTACCTGGCCGGCGACCTTTGGACCTCTAAAATCTGAAAGCTTAGACAGGTCGTCCGCGGCCCGTTGCGCAAGCGGGTTGGCCGCATAATCCGCAAAGTTCACATCGCGAAGAAGCGCCATCCAATAAAGCTCGACCATCTCGCCGGCTTCTTCGGCGCTCGCGAAAGCCGGCGCGGCGCGCATCGCGAATTGGTGGCCATCGGTGCCTTCCAAATCGAACGCGTAAGCCGATTGCGGATTCACTTGTCTTCGACGGCGCGCAGGATCCGGGCAACCATACAATCCACGAGTGACAATCGAGTCAAAGTCTTCGCCTCGCCCACTGGCGATGGCGGCCAACAGCGCGTTGTAAGCAGCCGGGTCGACTTCGCCGGTCGTCGCATCGTGTTTCAGCCCTTTGGAGTAGCTTCCTATTCGAGTCGCGTAGCGGGCTTCATCGCCGTTTTCAACGTGATCGGGAATCGGAACCGCGCGTTGTGCATTGGCGGCGTCTATTCGAAGGTTCTGAGCCTGTTTTGCTCGCTTCTTACCCGTTACCGCCGACTCTATTTCGAATTCCTGCGCTCGCGCCTCACCACTCGAAGAGAGAATTGGCGGGAGCGCGACAACTCCAGCCGCGACAGTGCCGATGAAAGCGCGTCTGCTCTGAGACGAACCCGGCGCCTTGTCGCTTCCCGGATTCTCATTGGCGTCCAGAGCTTGAATGGTATCGTCAACCGGAGACTTTTTGTTGTTCATTAGCTACTCCTCAATCTTTTGAACTGTTGTAATTCTTGACACCTTTATCTCTCCTTCGTACCTGATGGGCGGGGGCGCGCCTATGAAGTTTGCCGCGAATCGCCTGAAGGTTCGCAGCCTATCTGGAAACGTGAAAACGTGTCAAGTCACAGACAGCAAGAAAGTGAATAAGCATAGTGCGCTACAGAGCATCGATGGAGTAGACTCGTGGCTCAAAAAACACGATCCACTGAAAAGGAGGAACCACGATTGGCTGACCTCTGGAAACTCATCGGTATTGCAATCGTGATCGCAGGGCTTGCGCTTCGGCTTCGCACAACGCTTGTTGTGGTGACTGCGGCGCTGGTCACCGGGCTTGTCGCGGGACTTCCGCTTTTTTCAAGCGAAGGCCTGTTTCAGCAGCTTCCCTTTCTCACCAAGCCCGGGCAGGAAGGCATCATCAACATGCTCGGCCGGGCGTTCGCCGACAATCGGCTGATGACGCTGTTCATAATCACGCTCCCGGCGATTGGCCTGTCGGAGCGCTTTGGTTTACAGGAGCAGTCGGCTGCCGTGATTCGACGGATTGCGGCGGCAACGGTGGGCCGATTACAGATCGTCTATCAACTCTTCAGAGTGCTCACCGGAATCATCGGAATAAGATTGAACGGCCATCCCTCGTTCGTGAGACCGCTGATTTTTCCAATGTCGATAGGCGCGGCGGAAGCAACATTCGGCGCCGAAAGCGCTGACCAGATACCCGAAGAGATTGTCGAAGACATCAAAGCAGCAAACTCGGCAAGCGAGAACTACGGCAACTTCTACGGACAGAACCTCTCGCCGGTGCAACCCGGAATCCTCCTCGTGTTTGGAGTCCTGAACGGTCTCGGATATGCCGCCAGCGTTTGGAGCCTGGTCGCATATGCCATTCCAATAGCTTCGCTATCGGTGATTCTCGCGGCCATTCAGTTCTGGCTTCTCGATCGGCGCTATCGAAGAAAGGCGGAAGCTAAATGATCTCTTCGATTGTCAGCGCGATCTTTAGCCTTGAATTCGTGTACATTTTGACCGGAATCGTGCTCTGGTTATTCGCAGCGATGACTTTTCGCGATCGAGCGAACAAGCGCCGCCTTGGAAGCACAAGCTTCTGGGTGATACTCGGAGCGATTTTTATTTTCGGCAGCGTGCTGCCGCACTGGCTTACCGGTGTGCTTGTGCTGGTGATGGTCGCGATCGACGGAACCGGAGGCGTCAGGCGCGGGCACTACAACGAATCGACAAAAGCGGAACAAGCTCAACACGCAAGAAGGTTGCGCAATAAGATATTCATTCCCGTTTTGCTGATCCCGATAGTCACGTTCGGATTCGCAATCGTCTTCCGTCTGCTGAAGCTGGATGTCAATCGCGGAGCACTTGTTGGTTTGGGATTCGGCGGCATCAGCGCGATGATCGCGTGCCTGTGGATCACCCGCGAAAGGTCCCGCGTGTTGATCAACGAGGGCCGCCGTCTGAACGAGGCAATGGGCGCCGTCAACATCCTGCCTCAGTTGTTGGCATCGCTTGGAATAATCTTCACTGCCGCAAAGGTCGGCGATCTGATTGCGAGCGGCATTCACAAAATCATTCCCGGCGACAGCCTGTTCCTTCTGGTTCTGGCTAATTGTCTGGGGATGGCCCTGTTCACGATAGTGATGGGGAATTCGTTCGCGGCTTTTCCGGTCATTGCGACCGGAGTGCTTTCGCCGCTCATCATCCAGCCGTTCGGAGTCAGGCCTGAGATGGTTGCAATCATCACGTTAACCGCCGGTTCCAGCGGCACGTTGATGACCCCAATGGCCGCGAACTTCAACATCGTCCCGGCCGCTCTCTTGAACATGCGAGATCAGTACGGAGTGATCAAGTTTCAATTACCGTTCGCGCTGACGATATGGTCGCTCCACGTAATCTTGATGTGGCTTATGATAAGGCTGTTTTAGGCGCGGTTCGCACCCGCGCCGTCGCTTGCTCGACTCTGCATTCAAAAAATAACAATCTGGCGTGAAAAGTATTTGATTCCGCCGAGTCGTTGCTGTATAAGGAAGTTGTCACATCTATCGTTTTTGGAAACCCCGTAACAAGGTTCCGATCGATCAGGCAACGGCCGATGCTGGCTCGGACTGCTGCTCGACTGACACTCAATCACTACTAACCGTAACGGAAGCTAGCAAGACTCGTACGCTTGCCTGTAACGCAAACAGGAGAATTATGGATAGAAAATACAAGCAACGCGGCTATCAACAGGATGACGACCGGGAGAAGCCGCGTCCCGCAACACCGCAACGAACAGAGATTCGCTCTCAAAAGATGCCCGCGTTTCGAGAAGTCACCCGCTGTTCGCTTTGCGGCACAATGGTCAACATCGACATCGACGGAATCGCTATCGACGCGCAGTGTCCCAAATGTCACAGCGATCTGCATACGTGCAAAAACTGTGTAAGCTTTGATCCGGGCGCGCGGTTTCAGTGCCGCAAGCCCATACCCGAAAGAATTCCGAAGAAGGACGTTCGCAACGAATGTGAGTTGTTTGAAGCGCGCAGGACCGTCGAACGCGAGACGACGACGGCGGTAGCTGAAGTGAAAGACGCACGCTCGGCTTTTGATAAGTTGTTCAAGTAGACGAACACGCTTACCTATCAACCCACATCAGCGAAAACCTGACGCGCAGCGATAAGCATCTCTCAAGTTGAAGTTCAAACGCCGGCCGGTGGAAGAAATCGCTTCACAAGAAAGCGATAAGCTGCTGCCCCAATGATCGCGCCAATGATTGGGGCCACAATGTAGAGCCACCACTCGTTTCCACGCGGGCCGGGAAACGCGATCTTTCCGAAGCCAATCACATAGGCAAACAACCGCGGCCCGAAATCGCGCACGGGATTCACTGCGTCCATCGTCAGCGGGCCCCCGACTCCTACGATTGCCGTCACCGTAAGACCTACGAAGATCGGGCCGAGCCCGGCTTGTGGTAAGCCCGGATTGTCAGGCTCCGTTAACGCAAAGATCATCAACAGCAAAAACATCGTGAGCACGACTTCAACGAAGAACGCCGTGCCCAGGCTTACTGTCGCCATCGCGCTCGCGTCCACGCCGATGCCGCCGGGGCTCGGATAGAAGCACGAGAATATCGCCATCAGCTTCTGACTTCCGGGCGCGCCGATCTCGATTCCCATCTTCTCAATCGCGCGAGGGAAATAACCCGACCACAACGCATAAACGCAAGCGGCGCCGGTGAACGCACCCGCGATCTGGCTCGCGATGTAAGGAAGAATTCGCCCGCGTGGAAAGCCTCGGAAGATCGCCATCGCAATTGTGACCGCAGGATTGAAGTGCGCGCCCGACACAGGCCCCGCAACGTAAATCCCAAACGTCACCGCCAGTCCCCACATCACCGCGACGCCCCATCCGTCGATAGAGCTCAGCATAACCGCGGCGGCGACAGCGCCGTCACCGACCAGAATCACGATGAAGGTGCCGATGAACTCGGCGAGACACGCGCCCGCAAGCGTTGCGGTGAAGACTGAGTTCAACCGCTCGTTCGCAGTATCAGTGACTGTTTCTACTTCGATGGCAGCTTTTGACAATGTTCACCTCGGAGAGTTTAACCACGGGGAACACCTGGAGAGGATTTGGGATTTAGGATTTTGGATTTTGGATTTTGGATTGAGGATCGCGGATCAAATCCTAAATCCCAACTCCTAATTTCCAAATCCTAAATCCAAAATCCAAAATCCAAAATCCTCCTACAGATAGTCCTGGGCCAGCGTGAGCGCCCGCCAGTACGCGCGCCTTACGATCGAAGGCCAACTTGCATTCACGATCGGCGTCGAATGCGTCGCATTAGTCTCGTGCCATCGATTCGACCAACCCGACAAATCCCACACAAGGTCCGCGCCCTTTATGCCAGCCCGCTGAAGCGCGCCCGCTGGATTGCGCCCGTTATCCGAATACACGTTGTCGTGAATCCAGTTGTTCTCAGGCGTCGCGCCGACGTCGAAAGCTGTTCCTTTCGGGAACGCGATCTCGAGACTGAACACTGCAACACCGTAGCAGTCGTTCCCGCGAATCTCGTTGGCGGTCACTTCGTTGTTGTCGGCGGCCATCACCATCACGCCTGTTCCGGGCGGGACGTTAGACACTATCGCGTTGGGATTTCCGAAGTTCGCATGATTGTTATTGATCACTCGATTGTTTCGAACTATGCAATTGTGTCCGACCTTCGACGGATTGTTCGGCAGTATGAAAACCAGAATACCGCCGGTGTTGTCGTGAACGTAGTTGTTCTCGACCACGGCGTTCACTGAATTCTCGATCTCGATTCCGGTGACGTTGTCATGAGCTTCGCTGTCTCGAACTACGATGTCGCGAGACTGCCCGACATAGAGCGCCGCGTCCGCGATGCCGGTTGCGACGCAACGTTCGATGGTCACTCCGGTGCAGCTCACCGGGTAGACGCCGTACAAGCCGGTCTTGTCGATGTTCAAATCTCGAAACGTTACGTTGCGGGCGTGCTGAGCGACGACTCCGTTCGCAATGTAGTTGCGCAGGTCGAAGCCCTCAATCAGGAAGTTGCTCCCCGTAGCGAGCACGCCATCGGAAAGTTTTCCTTCGCCATCCAAAACCGGCCGGAGAGGAGTGTTCGGATCTGAAGGGTAAGAACGCCCGCCGATTGGAGTCATGATCGCCTCCGAGAGCGCACTTCCTGGACTTAATAAGAATTGAGTGCCACGAAGCGTGATGTTATCCAAATCGATCTTCACTTCTTCGTGATAAACACCCGGCATCACCTCGATCGTGTCTCCCGGCCGCGCTCGATCGACCGCCGCCTGAATCGATTCACCCGCTTTCACCGTCAGCGTCTGCGCCGGCCGTTCAGCAATCTCTTCCTTCGGCGAGCCGGTGTTGTACTTCGCAATGAGATCCCGCGACGGATTCTTCAAATGAGGAACGACCGCCAACCCCGACGGCACTTTGTCCGGAAACTCTGGCAGGTTGGATTCGTCGGTCAGCGAATACAAAAACGCGATCAAGTCCTGCTTCTCTTCGGCGGTGATCGTGTAAGAGTGAATCTTGTCGTCAACCTTCGCGTCTTTGAAACCAACTCCCGGTCCGCCGCCGGCCGCGTAGAAATCCAACACCTCTTCAAGTGTCTTGAATTTGCCGTTATGCATGTAAGGCGCGTTCAGCACCACGTTGCGCAGAGTCGGAACCTTGAACGCAAACTTGTTCCCTTCCCCCTTTGTGACTTCGAAGCGCCCGAAATCAGGTTGAGCGGGATCGGCATCGGGCACGCCGACGATCTTGAAATCGGGATTCGCAAACGTCGGCAGTCCGTGACATTCGAAACAGCGAGTCCTCCCAGAGCGAAACAAGTTGAAGCCTCGACGCTGCGCGGGACTCAGTGCATTCAACTCGCCTTTAACAAAGCGATCAAAAGGTGAGTTGTTAGCGGTGAGCGTCCTTTCGAATGACGCTACGGCTTTGAGCACGTTGGCCAGAGTCACCGCTGAACCATTGCCGCCGCCGAACGACGCATCAAATCGCCGCGTGTATTCGGGGAGGTCTTTCAACTCTTTAACCAGCGTATCGGGATTCTCATTCATCTCGATGTCGCTGGTGATTGGACCTTTGGCCTGGTCCTCGAGGTCCTCGGCTCGGCCATCCCAAAACTGTTTATGATTGAAGGCGGCGTTCCACAGAGTCGGCGCACCTCGTCTGACCACGGATCCTCCGGCGCGTTCGGGGCCGAGTCCGTGACCACCCTTCCCCATCGACAACGCTCGAGCATCGGTGAATCCAAGATCGGGATGATGACAAGTGGCGCACGAGATGTCGTTGGCCCCCGACAGAATCGGGTCGAAGAAGAGCAATCGGCCGAGCTGGACTCGCTCGTCGTTGTTGCTTGCGGGCGCCGGATTGTCGGCGCGCAAAACCATCTTTGGGAATTGCCGCACGAGTCCGCCGCCTCCCTTGCCGACGCCGGCAGTGCCGCCGTTGCCCGCAAGATCCGCCTTCACCGGCCACAAACCGAGCGCAGCAAATGCGGCGACGGCAAGCACCACCAAAACGATTAACGCACGCAGCCAAAGGCGTCGCGAGCGCGCGCGAGGCGCAGATTGCGATTGTTCGAGTTCGATCTGTTTCGGTGATGCCGCAGCCATAGTCTTATGCCTCCGTGACTGTTGAATTCGAATAAAGCTGTTTCGTGAGTGCAGCGATTATATTGACGCAGCCGCGCAAGTCAAAGCGATCGTGCTGTCCTAATCTGTGTTGCTACCAATCAGTCTTGTGGTGGTTTCACTGGCCAAGCTCCATGAAGGCAGGAAAACCGCCTAGCGGTGTCCTCTCGATAGTTTGCGTGGTTGCCGGACCTCGTGGGCCGCGTAGCGGTCACCTCTTGGCGACATATGCCTATCAACGCCACGAGGTAACCGCTACGCGGCCCAGGGTGATCTACAACTACGCGAGCTATCGACAGTACACCGCTACGCGGTTACCGCTACGCGGTTGGAACGTGTGAGCGTCCATGGAGTTTCAATCACGGCGAGACACCTTAGGACAGCACCAAAGCGATCAAGCCTTAGAAAAGCACGCTGCGATCTGCGCGGCCACTTCGGCGTTGTTGACGAGAAGCGCGCGATTAGCATCGAGCGTTCTTCCGTTTGTGAGAATTGTCATCTCCGAAAGCAAGAACGGTGTCACGCCTTTTCCATGAATTCCCTCGCGGGCCGCCTTCGCAATCGCCTGCTCTATAGCCCCGTCAATCTCTTGAGCCGGTATTTCGAATTCAGGGGGAATCGGAACGCACACGAGCACGGCCGTCGCTCCATTCATATCCCAATGACGTAACGCTATCGCGACGGCGGCCTCAGGACTCTCGACGCCTAGCTCAAGCGTGATGCCGCTGTTGCGCGAATAAAACGCTGGAAGTTCTCTCGTACCGTAGCCAATCACCGGCACTCCCAACGTTTCGAGACACTCGGTCGTCTTTGGCAGATCGAGTATCGCTTTCGCTCCCGCGCACACGCACACGATCGGCGTGTTTCCAAGCGCAGTCAGATCAGCCGAAACATCGAACGAATCAGCCGCGCCTCGATGAACGCCGCCGATGCCGCCCGTAGAAAAAACACGAATGCCCGCCGCGTGCGCGAGCTTCAAACTCGACGCTACCGTTGTCGCGCCCCAAGCTCCGCGAACCATCACACTTGCGAGATTGTTCAAGCTGAGTTTCTCAATCGCAGCTCCATCGGGAGCCTTGCCCCGAGCGAATATGCCGATCTCGACTTCGCTCAAACCGATGGCCGGAACTCCCTCGACGATACCGAGCGTCGCCGGCGTAGCGCCGTTGCGGCGAATTGCTTCTTCACACTCAAGCGCGGTCTCGAGATTGATTGGATAAGGGAGCCCGTGCGCGATCACGGTTGATTCAAGCGCGACCACAGGCGCGCCATCAGCGAGCGCGCGCTCGACGCTATCAGCTATTCGGAGTTTGACGTGATTCATAACGATGGGTGACTCGCCCGCTCATCGTATACACGCCGCACATGTCGTGCAAGCTGGCAGCTTGCTCTACTCTTTCCGAAGTCGCGCAGCTATACTTCTCGACGCAAGCGACCCGAATAGGAAAGAGTCAGTTTGAGGTTCAGAGTACAAGCTTCAGCTTGCCCCTGACATTCCCGCGAACGAAGAGCAAGCTAAAGCTTGTACTCTGAACTCAAGCAGACTCACTACGGAATAGAATCGTTGGAGGACCGAGTGTGGCTGACAAAGTTCTGGCGGTTATTCTTGGAGGCGGGGCCGGACAACGACTCTATCCGTTGACCAGGCAACGAGCCAAACCTGCTGTTCCGCTTGGCGGAAAGTATCGCTTGATCGACATCCCGGTTTCCAACTGCATCAACTCCGATGTACATCGCATTTTCATATTGACTCAGTACAACTCGGCGTCGCTCAATCGTCACATCGCGCGCACGTATCGGTTCAGCCGGTTCACAAACGGCTTTGTCGAAATCCTCGCAGCCGAGATAACACCCGAACGCCCCGATTGGTTTCAGGGGACCGCCGACGCCGTGCGCCAATGCCTGCATCATCTCGACGACTACAAGGGAGACACGACGCTGGTGCTTTCGGGCGATCATCTTTATCGAATGGATTATCGCGATTTCATCGCGCGGCATCGCGATACCGAGGCGGATGTGACGATTTCAGTGACCGCCGCGCGCGAAGAAGAAGCATCCGGATTCGGGCTGGTAAAAATAGACGAGACCGGCCGCGTCACCGAGTTCAGCGAGAAGCCAAAAGGCGACGCGCTCGAACTTATGCGAGTCGATACGACGACACTTGGCCTAACTCAGGAGCGTGCGGCGCGCCGGCCCTTTCTCGCTTCAATGGGAATCTACGTATTCAAGAAAGAAGTGCTCCGGCAGCTACTGTTGAATGACACTCCAGAGGCCGTCGATTTCGGCAAGGAGATAATCCCCGAGGCGCTCTCGCGCTACAACGTTCAAGCTCACTTGTTCGACGGCTACTGGGAAGACATCGGGACCATCGGTTCGTTCTATCGTGCGAACATCGAGATGACATTGCCGCTGCCGCCGTTCAACTTCTTTGACTCAGAGGCTCCGATGTACACACGGCCGCGTTATCTGCCCGGCTCGAAGCTGCTCGATTGCCATATTCAAAGTTCGATCATCACTGAAGGTTGCATCATCAACGGCGCGACCGTTACCGACTCGATCATCGGCATTAGAAGCCGCGTCGAACACGGCACGCGGCTCGATGGCGTGCTGATGATGGGAGCTGATTCCTATCAGACGATCGAAGAACTGCAAGCGGATATCAATCGAAGCTACCCGCGGATCGGCGTCGGCGCGAATTGTTTTATTCGCCGCGCGATCATCGACAAGAACGCGCGCATCGGCGCCGGCGTTCAGATTCTGAACGAAGCCGGGCGCCGCGAATTCGAAGGCCCGGATTACTACATACGCGATGGAATCGTGATCGTGCCAAAAAACGGCGTCATAACCGACGGAACCGTTATCTGACGACCCCCGTTGCATCTCTCGGTCGCTCTCGCCACACTCTTATCAAACAAGGCTGATTCGGTGAGGCTGCGTTATGTCGATCGAGAAGTTCGTCGAAGAACAAGTAAGAAGGGCCATCGAGGCCGGCGAATTCGACAATCTGCCGGGCCGAGGCAAGCCTCTCGACCTGCGAGCTTACTTCGAAACGCCCGAAGACTTGCGAATGGCGTATTCGATTCTGAAGAGCAATAACTTCGTGCCCGAAGAAGTCGAGTTGCTGAAGGAAATCGATGCATTGAAGAAGAGGCTCGAATCCTCATCCGACGAAGAGCGGAACTCAAGGCTCAAGAAGGAAATCACAGAGAAGACTCTCACCTTCAGGATGCTGATCGATAAGCGCGTTCGCAGACGCTGACCTAATATTCGTTCATAGTTCCGCTTCGTTGCGCATTCGAAAGCGCGGTCTTATACTCCGGCACATTAACTTTGAAGCCGAAAGGAAATCAGATGCGAACCCTGCGTATCCTGACTGTTGCTCTTGCTTTGCTCGCGTTGTCACTCGAATCGGCTGGCGCTCAAACACGAGGACTTCAGAGCACTGACTTGTTGAAACTTCGCTCGGTTGGCGAAGTAAAGCTCTCGCCCGACGGTTCGCGGATCGCTTACACCGTCATCAACAACGACGGCGATGCGAGACCTTATTCGCAACTCTGGTTGATGACCGTCGCGGACGGCAAATCGATCAAGCTCAGCTCGGGCAAAGAGGGCGCGTCCGGTCCCGAGTGGTCGCCCGACGGCCAGTGGATCGCATACGACGGAAAACTCGGAGACAAGTCGGGATTGATCGTCGCACGCGCCGACGGATCGAACGCCAGGTTCCTCGCGCCGCTTCGATGGACGAATAGCCCGCTCCCCTCGACTGGTAAAAGCATCGCGTGGTCGCCTGACGGCAAGCGCATCGCTTTCGTAACATCCGTTCCCGGACCTGAAACTCAAAATGCCACGGGTGATCCGGTGGTCATCACTCGTTATCTTTACAAGCCTGACGATAGCGAAGGCTTCACTCGCTTTAATGACAACCGCCGCGTGCATATCTTCGTTGTCGATGTCACAAGCGCTCAGGTTAAGCAGTTGACCACGGGAGATCACTACGAGCATTCGATCGACTGGTCCCCAAACGGCGATGAGCTTTTGTTCATCTCGAACCGTGAGCCAAATGAAGATCAGTTCTTCAACTACGACATCTTCACGCTGAAAGTATCCGACGGGACGATGACCCGGTTGACCGCGACCGAGAGCGCGGAGTATCGGCCGCGATGGTCTCCCGACGGAAAGACTATCGTGTACCAAGCGACCAAACGAGGATTGACCGATCTCGAAACAACGATGGAAGACACTCACGTTTGGCTGATGAACGCCGACGGCACCAATCGGCGGGAGCTCACATCGATGATCGACAATCGTCAGGGCGCGCCTTCGTGGTCGCCGGATGGGAACGCCGTCTACTTCACGGTCCTCGAGCGCGGGAATGTCCGGCTCTATCGAATGCCTATCGCGGGCGGCCAGCCTGAAGTTATTGTCAACGATCGCGGATCAGTCGGGGCCTGGTCAATCGCTAACGACAATGCGATCGCGTTTGCATTCGCGAGCCCGGCGGATCTCGCCGAACTTTATGTGAAACCGGCTGCCGCTCAAGCAAGAAAGCTAACCAACCTCAACTCAGACGTTCTCGCCGGCAAACAAATCGCCGAAGTCGAGTCATTCACCTTCATCAGCAATGACAACAAGTACACGGTTGAAGCATACATAACAAAACCGCTCGGAATGACCGCGACATCCCGGCATCCGCTGATCGTCAACATTCACGGCGGCCCGCACGGCCAGCAAGGCCCGGCGTTCAACTTCAAGCATCAGGTTTACGCCGCGCGCGGGTGGGCTACGTTGATGGTGAACTATCGAGGCTCGACCGGCTACGGGCAGGCGTTCACCGACGCGGTCTTCGGAGATCAGAACGGCAACGAAGCTCAGGACGTGCTCTACGGCTTGAGCGCTGCGATGCGGCGCTTCCTGTGGATCGATCGCGACCGGCTTGGAGTCGAAGGCGTGAGCTACGGCGGACAACTGAGTGACTGGCTTATCACCCAGACCAACATCTTCAAAGCGGCGATTCCAATCGCGGGAATTTCGAATCTGATCAGCTACAACTACACGACTTATTACAATCAGTACGAGCAGATGGAATTCGGAATCTTTCCGCATCAGGGAAACATGATGGACGTGTTGTGGGAGCGCTCGGCGCTGAAGCACGTGGCCAAGGCGAAGACGCCTACGATGTTGATGCACGGCGAGAACGACAACGATGTGCCAATCGCCGAAGCCGAGCAGTACTACGTCGCCCTTCGAGATGTTGGAGTCGAAGCAATCATGGTTCGGTATCCTCGCGAGGGCCACGGCATTCGAGAATCGAAGCACGTGGTTGATTCGATCGACCGGTGTATTAACTGGTACGTGAAGCATTTTCCGGCATCGCAGTGAAGCGTCTTGGCGAGCCTTGCGTCTTTGCGCGAAATGTATTGTCGAGAACTCAGGGTTCGCGCAAAGACGCAAAGGCCCGCAAAGACGCAAGCAGCTACGCACGCTCGTGCATCAATGCAAATCTGGCTTTCAAAAAGCAGCGAGGTCCCACTACGCGAGCAGCTCGCGACACAAATCCTGCTCGGCATCGTCAGCAACGATCTCAAGCCAGGCCAGAAACTCCCAAGCACCCGCGAGCTTGCGCGACGATACGACATTCACTCCAACACGGTCAGTGCCGCTTATCAGGATCTCGAACGCCGGGGCTGGGTCGAGTTTCGAAAGGGCAGCGGCGTCTACGTGATCGAGCTCAACGCTGAAGCGCCGTCGGATCCGAAGCTCGAACTCGATCAACTGATCTCGACATTGTTTCGAGTAGCTCGCGAACGCGGCCACTCACTGGCAGAGATTCATGCAAGTGTAAAGCGGTGGCTTGAGACTCAACCGCCCGATCACTTTTTGGTCATTGAGCCCGACGACGAGTTGCGCAGCATCCTGATCGCGGAGATAAAAGAGGCCACAGGGTTTCGAGTCACAGGTGCCGGAATCGAGGAATGCTCGCGTCCTGAAGTGCTCGCGGGAGCCGCAGCCGTCGCAATGTATGGTCAGGCTGAAGCGGTAAGAGCAGCGCTTCCGGCCGATGCCTCGTGCTTGCTATTGCGATCGACCTCGGTGCCCGGAACGATTGCCGGTCAGGAGCGCCCTTCGGCCGAATCGCTGGTGACGGTCGTCTCGCGTTGGCCTGATTTCTTGAAGTGGGCTCGGACTATCCTGGTTGCCGCGGCGCTCGACCCCGATGCGATGAGCTTTCGCGACGCGCGCGAGCAAGGCTGGCAAAAGGGATTGAGTTCGAGCGCGATGGTGATAACCGACGCGCTTACCGCAACGCAGATTCCAGCAGGTTGCCGGACGCGCGTGTTTCGAATCATTGCCGACTCATCGCTCGATGAGCTGCGCAACTTCAAAGAATTCCTCGCAAAACCCCTCGCCTGACGCTGTGACAATTCAAGAAGTGTCACACACGTTAAAGCATCTGAATGCCTCCAAACCGTAAAATCGCCTCAGCTCAGGAGGCACTGATATGTCACTTTCACTCACTCATCGAACATCGGCGATCGGTCTGGTTATCGTCTGCTTGAGCACGGCAATCTCCGCGCGCCCCAGTGATCCGCCGGCGCTTCGAGAGGCTACCATTCAACCTGAGACCAAAGCGCGGCTCACTCTTCATTCGCGAATCAACTCGAAGCTCAGCGAACCTGATGACGTCGTAACGGCAACGCTCGTAGAACCGCTCTACGTCGACGGTCAATTGGCTCTCGCGCGGGGCGTCGAGTTTGTCGGCCGCATCGTCAAGGTCTCGCCGGCAAAACGCGGCCAGCGAAGCTCATCTATGTCGATCACCTTTGACCGGATTGTAACGCCGTCGGGTGAAATCCCTATTGCCGCGCAGGTGACGGCCATCGACGACTGGGACAACGAAGAAACTCTCAAGGCTGATGGCAACGGCAAGCTCAAGGGCGGACATCGCGGCGAGAAAACCATCACGAACATGGGAAAGGGTTCGCAGCTTGGGCTCTCCGGCGGCATCCTCGGCGCGGCTCTCGGTGGCGCAGCCGGAGCCTCAGGCCGGCAGGCGCTCGGGATCGGCGCGTCAGGCCTTGCTGTGGGAATGATTGCGGGACTGCTGTTCACCAAAGGCAACGAGATCAAAGTTGCTCCCGGAGCGATCCTGAGAATCCGATTCCTAAAGCCCGTCACGTTACCGGTGAGACCTACAACAAACATCTCGACCGGCTCTGACCGGTGATAACGAAATACTGAGGAGGTATGAAATGTCCAAAGTGAATCCAACCTCGATGAGAGCCCTGTCGATCGCAGTCCTGATACTCGCTTCGACGGGATTCTCGCAGCACGCAGCTCTCGCGCGGCAGTTCAAGCCGGTCAACCAATCTCAAGCCGGAGACGAAGCGCCGAGGGACGCGGCAACAATTCTGGCGGGTGCTCGAACCATATTCGTTCACTCGCGCACGGTCCTCGTCAAACCAGAGGTGATCGAAAGCGAGTTGCAAAAGCGCGATGATTTTCAACGCTCGGGATTGTTTCTCACCAAAGATCCCAAGGCCGCCGATCTGACGATTGAGGTCCGGCGTGCGAACCTCACCACTGAGTACCCGTACGTTGCCATCGACTCAAGAACAAAACTCATTGTCGCGAGCGGCAAGGTGAATTCGCTGTTTGGCACCGCGGCGAACAAAATCGCGAAAGGTTTTATGAAGCAATGGGAGCGTGCCCGAACGCCCGCCGGTTTGAAGACGAAGAAGTGATCACCTCGAGTGGCCATACACTTTGTTATCGCGATCCATCGCATTAGGAACACCGATGAGTATCTCACGAAGAGAATTTCTGGACTTTCTCAAGGCCACGTGCGCGGTTGCCGCTCTGCCTGCTTCGTTGACGAGTTCGGTGACAGGCCAACAACTAATGCCCGCGTCTACGGCGCGCGCGAATACCTCAGAAGCGATCGTCAATGACATTCACTCTCAACTCAACGCGACGCGAGTGAACAGAATTATCAAGCCGGTAACCTTGAACGATCTGCGAGCCACTATTCTCACCGCGAAGTCTGAAGCGAAATCCGTAAGCATCGCGGGCGGCCGTCACGCGATGGGCGGGCAACAGTTTGGAACTGGAACTATCCTGCTCGACATGACCGGAATGAATCGCGTGCTTGGGCTCGACCCGGAACGTGGCATCCTTGAGGTCGAAGCCGGAATCGAGTGGCCCGCATTGCTCGACTATCTGATCACAGAACAAGTCGGACGCGACAAGCAATGGGGCATCATGCAAAAACAGACCGGCGCGGACCGGTTGTCAATCGGCGGCGCATTAGCCTCAAACGTTCACGGCCGGGGCTTGAAGTTCAAACCCATCATCGATCAGGTCGAATCATTCACGTTGATGAATCACACAGGATCAATCCTTCGATGCAGCAGGGATGAGAATTCAGAATTGTTCCGGCTGGTCATCGGCGGCTATGGTCTCTTCGGCATCGTGACCTCGGTCAAGCTGCGCTTGTGGCAACGCAGAAAGGTCCAACGAATTGTCGAGATTCGCGAGACGAAAGACATAATGCAACACTTCGAGGAGCGAATCGCGGATGGGTATCTCTACGGTGATTTTCAATTCGCGACCGACAGCAATCGCGATAGCTTTCTGGGCCGAGGCGTGTTCTCGTGTTATCGCCCGGTTGATCCCGCGACGCCCGTTACCGTCAACCCGACTCGGTTCAATCCCAAAGACTGGGAGCGGCTGACATATTACTCACACAAGTACAAGCTTCGCGTCTTTGAAGCCTACTCCAAACGATATTCGGCAACGTCGGGGCAAATCTATTGGGCAGACTCGCAGTTGTCGGGCGCTTATGTTGACAACTATCACGAAGCTCTCGATCGCAAGCTCGGGGCTAAGGTCAAAGCGACCGAGATGATCACTGAGATCTATGTGCCTCGAAATAGCCTCGCCAATTTCATGGAAGACGCGAAGACGGAATTGAGAAACCAGAACGCGAACGTGATCTACGGGACGGTTAGGCTGATCGAAAAAGACGACGAGAGTTTCCTGCGATGGGCTCGCGAATCGTTCGCGTGTGTGATCTTCAATCTACACGTGACGCACAATGAACGCGGCATCGATAACGCGGCGCGCGCATTTCGCGGGTTGATCGATCTCGGCATTCGTCACGGCGGAAGCTACTACCTGACTTATCATCGCTTCGCTACGAGGCAACAGGTCGAGGCGTGTTATCCAAAGTTCAAAGAGTTTCTCGCGTTAAAGTTGAAGTACGACCCGAATGAGATGTTTCAAAGCGACTGGTACAGGCATTACAAGAGGATGTTTGCACTCGAGCGGGACTGAAGAAAATTGAAGCGCAAGCAATCCGGTCAGTCCTTCATCAGACATAGTCCGTAAGACCGGACGCGAGTTGCGTGTAAACTAAAAGTGGATTGGGTGTCTTGATTCACCGCTGATTTGCGCTGCCTTCGGTCCGCAGATGGCCGCTGATCTGAGAAAATCAGCGGACCGAAGGCTGCGTAAATTAGCGGTGAATTCGTTGTGCTTGTCCCACTTTTGGATTACACCCACGCGGGTTTCATTACAAAAAGGTTCTTTGATATTTCCATAACTTTCACCGATACTGTGCAACTCACTTTGCTCAGGAGGTGAAAGTGATGGGAATACCAACCCAGATAGACGTCAGGGCAATCGCCAAAGACGGCAAGTACCTCGGTGACGACATCGGAGGCGCGCTGATTACCATTCACGATGTTCAGACCGGCGAGTTGCTTGCCCGCGGCACTACCGCCGGCGGTTCCGGCGTAGCGAATCTCATGGAGATTTGTTTGAAGCGCTCGCAGGTGCTGCCCGTCGACGGAGCTTCGGTGTTCACCGCGACACTGGATCTTGATCGGGCCCGGCTGATCAGAGTGACGGCGTATGGTCCTCTCGCGGCGCAGCTTTCAGCCAACACGGTCTCGCTCACACAATGGGTTTATCCGGGGAAAGATATAGTTGGAGGCGCGCAAGGCGGAGGCTTTCTCCTTGAGATACCCGGACTGGTCGTTCAGATCCTGAATCCCCCGACTCACTTTCTGCCGCAGACAGCGCCCGAGGATATTGAGATCAGAGCCAACGTCACTATGATGTGCGGCTGTCCGATTGGCGAAGGCCATCCGCCGTGGGATCCCGCTCAGTTCGAAGTGATGGCACTCATCAAGCAAGGAGAGTATAGCGCTACCGAAGTTCCGCTCGAGTATGACGCAGATGCGCCGTACGGAGCGCCGAGCCAGTTTGCGGGAAAGTGGCTCGTACCGCCCAACAAATCGACTCAACCTGAGATCTACGAAATTGTGGTATCGGCATTCCAGCAGCGAACCGGCAACACCGGCGTCGATCGAGCGACCGTCATCATTCCGGCACTAACGCCGCCGCCGCCTTTGACGCCGCCTGAATCACCGCCAGATTAGACGAGGCCGGCTTAACCGTCAGTTGCCGGTGAGCGGCTCACAGACTAATCGAGTAAGCGCCGTGTCGCGCATCCCGAGGTGCCCTTTACAATCCTAATGGAACCGGCTAGCTTTCGCCTCATCAAGCGGGGCCGTTTTCTCTCATTGTTGTCTTCAATCTCGAATGTTGTTCAATCTCGAATAAGGAGGCGCGACGTTGATGAATCTGAAGAAGGTGATGTTGGTGCTTATTGCTATCTCGCTGCTTGGGCTATCTCCGTCTGTTTTGGCGCAAGCCGGCAAGTTCGATGGCAGGCCGGCTTTTGCAGAAGGGATCGACCTCTCGTATTACATCTGGCGTGAGGGCGACAAGTGGCTCGTGCGATGGACCACTAAAGGTCCGAACCGAAAGTTCACCGGCTCGGTCGTAGCCGAAGGTGGTGAGCTGCACGACCTGAAGCGGATAGATCTGGACGAAGAGAGAAGAGTCCTTTATCCCGGCCGAGCGCCGCACGTGGCGGTTGGTCCGCGCGGACGAGTCTATCGGCGCGGCGGCCAGGCGCCTGTCGTCGTCGAGCGCAAACAAGACAGAATCGAAAAAGATGGCGATCATCGAATTGTCTTCGCCGCCATAACGAGCAACGACATCGATGGGTTCAATTTCAAAGTCGACAAGAAAGTGACAACGCTGCGGTTCATCCTCGAAATAAACGGCAGGCAGATGCCGCAGCACGTCGAGTTCGGTAAGGAGAATCAAAAACCATCGTCCCTTCCGCTTGTTGTGCGGATACTGTGACACCAATCGAATGGATGCCGTCGCCAGGCCGCGTAGGCTCACATCTCTCTTCGTGCTGCTTCGTGTCTTAGAGTCTTCGTGGCAAGGCAGCGAATTCAATTGATTGCTTGACAGCCTCAGCGAACACGCTGATAATGCCCCGCGAGCTTGAGCGATCACAGTTATGAGAACATTGACCAATCGGCAAGCCGAACAAAGCGCGACTGACTCGGGTCGCGGGTTCTTCTGGTTTAGCTTTTTTAGCTTTAGCACCGCAGCAACAGCGGAGGACGCCGGCGTCTAGACTGAGAACCGAGTTCAAAGTTTTTTGAGGCCCGCTCCTTCAGACGAAGGCAGCGGGCTTCAAGCTTTTTGGAGCACAATGATTATGTCCGCAGAAAAAGAAGAGGCTCCGCTGACCGCGGCATTTCAAGGCGAGCGCGGAGCCTTCAGCGAAGACGCGGCGCGTCAACTGCTCGGCTCGGGATTCGAAACGATTCCCTGCCGTACCTTCGAAGAAATGTTCGAAGCCGTGTCATCAGGCGCGGCCGATTGCGCGGTCGTGCCGATCGAAAACAGCCTCGCAGGTTCAGTGCATAAGAACTACGACCTGCTTATTGAGCATGACCTGACGATTCTCGGCGAGACCAATGTCAGGATCGTGCATCACTTGATCGCGCTCGGTGGCGTCGCGTTATCCGATGTCCGGCGCGTTCATTCACACCCTGTCGCCCTGGCGCAATGCGAGAAGTTTCTGCGAGCCAATCCTCAAATTGAAATCGCTCCGGCTTACGATACGGCGGGCAGTGTAAAGATGATCGTCGAAAGCCGCTCAAAAGACGAAGCCGCTATTGCCGGCGCGACGGCCGCCTCGGTTTATGGCGCTGACATCATCGCCGAAGCGATCGAGGACAATGCGCAGAACTTCACGCGGTTCCTGTTGCTGGCGCGCCCCGAACACGCGGATTCAATCAAAACCGTTTCGAATAATTCTCAACGCAAAACATCCATCGTGTTTCGAGTCGCAAACAAGCCCGGCGGTTTGTTTCGTTCGCTCGCGGCGTTTACTTTACGCGATATCGATTTGACCAAGATCGAATCGCGTCCGATCGAGGGCCGCCCCTGGGAGTATTCGTTTTATCTCGACCTGATCGGCGATCAACACGAGCAGCATGTCAAACGCGCGCTCGCGAACCTCGAGGAACTCGCCGAAAGCGTCCGAGTGTTGGGGAGTTATTGGAGGAGTGATGAGTGATGAGTGATGCGTGAAGCGTGATCCGTGAAACGTGAAGCGTGAAACGTGAGGCGTGAAACGTGATGAATGATAAGTGTGAACCGTAGGGCCTTGCCGATCACGGATCACGTTTCACGCATCACGTGTCACGATTCATTTCATCGTCGATAAAACAAGGAGTCATTGACCAATGATCATCGCAATGAAATCAAATGCAACCGAAGAGCAGATTGAGGAAGTCTGCGAGAGCATCCGCCGTTACGGTTACAAGCCGCACTTGATACGCGGCGAAGAACGAGTAGTCATCGGCGCCGTCGGGCACGGCGACAACAAAGATCATCTTCAAAACCTGCGGTCCGTGCCCGGCGTCGAAGACGTCGTGCCCATCCTGCAGCCCTACAAAATAGTCGGCCGCGAGCTGAAGCCTCAACGAACTATTGTGCAGGTCGGGGATCTCGAAATCGGCGGCAAGGAGTTTGTCGTGATGGCGGGCCCTTGCTCGGTTGAGACTCGAGATCAGTTGATGGAAACCGCGGACGCCGTAAAGAAAGCCGGCGCGCAAGTGCTGCGCGGTGGCGCATACAAACCCCGCACATCGCCGTATGATTTTCAAGGGCTCGAAGTCGAAGGCTTGAAGCTGCTGGCCGAAGCTCGCGAGCGAACGGGTCTCAAAGTCGTCACCGAAGTCGTCACCACTGAAGACACCGAAGTCGTCGCCGAATACGCGGACATCCTTCAGGTCGGCGCGCGAAACATGCAGAACTTCGCGCTGCTGAAAAGGCTCGGGAGCGTCAAACGCCCGGTGCTGCTCAAGCGCGGCATGAGTTCCACGATCAAAGAGCTGCTGCTGTCAGCCGAATACATCGCGTCTCACGGCAACGATCAAATTATTCTGTGCGAGCGAGGTATTCGAACCTTCGAGACTGCCACGCGAAACACGCTGGACCTCGCCGCAGTTCCACTGTTGAACGAGCTGACCCATTTGCCGGTCATCGTCGATCCATCACACGCAACCGGCCGCAGGAGCCTGGTTCGCCCGGCCGCGAAAGCCGCGGTGGCAATTGGAGCCGACGGCTTGATCATCGAGGTCCATCCTCGCCCGCAGGAAGCCTGGTCGGACGGGCCTCAATCACTGACACCTTCGATGTTTGAGGAGATAATGGTCGAGCTGCGCGAGTATGTGCGGATGGAGTCGCGATACATCAATTGAAGTCAGGCAAGGCTTCCGGAGTTAATGGTTGCGGCGCTTGATTCCATTCCAGTAGCATACAAGGCGATGGCTTTACTTGAAATCGCACACCCACGAAATGTCCTCGGAGATTTTTTCGTCGATACCACTTGCATCGATTGCGATCTTTGCAGACAGATCGCGCCTGATACTTTCTCTGACATTGGTGATCAATCCATTGTTTATCATCAGCCCGAAACCGCGGATCATGAGTTTGCTGCGCTCAAGGCGTTAGTCACTTGCCCGACTGCTTCGATTGGCACACTCAGTAACCGTTCCGTGAAAGCGGCTGTGCGAGCCTATCCTGAGCTGGTCGATGACAACGTCTACTTCTGCGGATTCGCATCTGAATCATCATACGGAGCTTCTAGCTACTTGATCGTCCGTCCCGAAGGAAATGTGCTCGTAGACTCACCGCGCTTTGCAACTCCGCTGGTGAAACATATCGAGGAACTAGGCGGCGTGACTCTGATGTTTCTCACGCATCGCGACGACGTAGCTGATCACGAAAAATGGGCCGCTCATTTCAACGCAGAGCGCATCCTTCATCGCGACGATGTGACTCGCTCAACGGCGAACGTCGAGCGCGTTGTGACTGGTCGCGAAGCAGTTGAGTTGGACGCGGATCTGCAGGCCATACCGACTCCCGGTCACACTCGCGGCCACACCGTGTTGCTTTATCGCAATCGATTTCTCTTCACGGGCGATCATCTGTGGTGGTCCCAGGCCAACGATTCATTGCACGCATCTTCAAACGTCTGCTGGTATTCGTGGGCCGAGCAGACCCGCTCGATGGAACGCCTGCTCGATTACGAATTCGAATGGGTGTTGCCTGGACACGGGAGGCGCGTTCATCTAAGCTCGTCGCTCATGCGTGAGCAGCTCGCCGGGTGCATCGCACGGATGCGGCATCGCTTGCGCGCGGCAAGCTAGCTCGCACTTGATAATCACCGAAAGGCTTCAGGCGTTGGGCTCAACGACTCGATTGCAGTTCTCATTCAAACTCGCGGTTCTCGGGATCGTTGTTGTTCTCGCGGCGGCTGCATTCGGAAAAGGCAAGCTCCGCAATGAATCTTCCCCTCGCGTCAGTCTCGGATTGAGGCTCTTCAAAGACGCCCGGTTCTCGTCACCTCAGGGCGATCTTCAAAACAGTTGCAGCTCTTGTCATCTTCAAAACGAAGACCCGCAGGGCTGGCGTGTCCACACCGATTTTTTCGCCCGAAGCTGGGTGCCTTTTCGCACCGGCGATCCCCGTCGAGATGAGCTGCGCAACTCGCCCACGATTCTCGATGCCGGGCTGATGCCGCGACTTCACTTCGACGGCGAATTCACCTCGCTCGAAGCGCTCGTGAAAGGGACGCTCGCCGGCCGCCCGATGGGGTGGCTGCCCGGCGAGGAACAGCAAGCGTTCGATCGCCTCCGCAAGGTGATCTTGAATGACAAAGATCAATCCGGGCGACGCGATTCCACTTATCGAGCACAATTCGTTGCGGCCTTTGGAGTCGACCCCGACAAGCTCACCGCCAGCCAGCTTGCGGACCAGATTGCGCAAGCGATCTCCGACTACATGCGCACGCTGAAGTCTCGCCGCACGACCGCCTATGATCGCTTTATTCAGGCCAATGCGCTTGATGGCGCGCCCGCTGCCGGAGAGGATTCGAAGTCATTCGCCGCGCGCTTGCTTGCGAAGATCGACAAACTCGAAAAGTCTCGCGCGTTGAAGCTGTCATCCGCATTCGACGCTGATGCGCTTTCTGGAATGAAAACATTCTTCCGCACCGAGGGAACCGAGTCTGCGGGTAACTGCGTGATGTGTCACACTCCGCCAATGTTTTCCGATCTCTCGTTTCACAACATGGGAATCAGCCAAAGCGAATACGACCAGGTGAACGGCGAGGGCAGCTTCGCCGAACTCGAGATTCCCGGAGCAAGCGCGGCTCGGCGGCCATCGCCGCAGTTTCGCGAAACTCCGTCGCGGCAGAAGCCGGGATGCGCGGACCTGGGGTTCTGGAACTTCGTCGATGTGAAAGCTGCGCAGTTCCGCCGAGCCGGCGAAACCGACGATCAATTCCTGCAGCGAATGATTGGCGCGTTCAAGACCCCGACGCTTCGCAATCTCTCGTTCTCGCAACCTTACATGCACACCGGCGGGTTTACGACGGTTGAAAGCGCGCTCGTTGAATTGATGCGACTCAGTGAAATGGCTCGAACCGGAAAGGTTCGTGAAGGTGATGAGGAATTGGCGCGCATCCGAATCAACGAAGCGCACATTGGCGGGCTCGTCGCGTTCCTCAACACGTTGAACGAAGACATGACCAACCGAAAGTATTAGGCGCACTGAGATGATGCCACGACTGCGCGGGTTTCTTCTTCTTGCCTTTTGGTTCGCCTCGATCGCGTTGATAGCGCCTTTCCTGATCGCGCTCGTGCACATCACAAAACATGAAAACTATATTTATAAGCCCGTCAGCCTGTTTATCCGCGCAGGTCTGGCTATGGTCGGTGTTCGGGTCGAAGTAAGTGGACGTGAAAAGCTCGATTCCGATCAGACCTACATCTTCACGCCGAATCATCAAAGCCTGATCGAAGTCCCGTTGTGGGTGGGTTATCTCGAACGCAACATCGCTTACCTTGGAAAGAAGGAAGTGTTCAAGTATCCGATCTTCGGGCACGGGATTCGGCTGGTCGGCGTCGTCCCGGTCGATCGCAGCAACAGCCCCGCCGCTGTCGAGAGCGCGAAACTCGCGACCGAAAACCTGAAGCGCGGAAAGTCTTATGTGGTTTATCCCGAAGGCACACGCTCAAAGGACGGAGGCCTGCTCCCGTTCAAGAAGGGCGCGTTTATGATGGCTATCGATGCGCACGTTCCCATCGTCCCGATAACCATCTCGGGCGCAACCCGGATCATGCCCAAGGGCGAGATCAAGATTTTCCCGTCGACGGTTCACGTGACTATTCACGATCCGATCAACACGGATGGTTACTCGAAGGAAAACATCGGCGAGTTGATGGCGAAGACTCGAGAAAAGATTTTTTCAGCGCTCGACGAAAGCGAAGCCGAGATGAGCGGCGCCTCGGTCGCTCGCCGAGGCGCACGCCCAGCATAGTCTCTCATCTCGCGAGCCACATTCTGATCGACCTCGTCACAAGGTCCGACGCGTCCTGCTGAACGAAGTGCCCCGCGCCCGGTATCGTCACCAGCGTCAGGTCGCGCTCGAGCCACTCCCACGTGTTATTCAAACCGTGCGCGTTCAGCGCCGGATCATTTAATCCGTGGATCATCAGCACCGGCGCTTTCACCTTGATCACCGGCGACGTGTCTTCGGTGTAGGGCTCGCGCGGATAGTTGCGCTTGTAGTAGTTCAGCATCGCTTCCATATCCGAACGCTTGAAGGCCTCGACGTAGACCTCGCGAGCTTTGGGATCTTTCACCCAAAACGCCAACTGTTCGGCCTTTAGCTTCGAAGCCGCATCTTCCTTTTGAAAGTTGCGCGCGTACTGGCTGTTCTTTTGTTGTTCGGGATTCGTCGCAAGCTCGCGAGCGATCCCGCGAGGATGCGGGAGATTCAGGATGATGAGTTTGTCCACGATGTCAGGCATCGACATCGCGGTTGCCCAGGCGACCATTCCTCCCCAGTCATGCCCGATAACAATTGCCTTCTCTCGTCCGAGATGTCTGATCACCGCCGCGACATCGCCGACCAGAAAGCGGACGTCATAGTTTTCTACCCCCTTCGGTTTGTCGCTCAGGTTGTAGCCGCGCTGATCGATCGCAACCACCTGATAGTCCTTCGAGAGCGCTTCCATCTGATCGCGCCACGTGTACCAGAAATCGGGAAACCCGTGAATCATCACGATCAAAGGTTTGTCCTTCGCGCCGAGACTGGCGTAATGAATTCTCACACCACCGGAATTGGCGTAACCGTGCTCGACTCGCTTGTCGAGATCGGAATCGGCGGCCAGCGCCTGAAGCGAAAACAGCAGAGCGACAACAACGATGATCAGGATACGTTTCATGGTTTCCTCTTTCGTTTAATGTGAGTCAGCAAATGCACGGCGCATTATACAGGCTGAGGCGCGCGAGAAAAATGTCGCGCGTTCAGAGTACAAGCTTTAGCTTGCTCGTCGGTCGCGGGAATTTCAGAGTCAAGCTAAAGCTTGTACTCTGAACCGGTCGCGATTCGATTTTACTCGAGAATACTGATCGAGCGACGGTCGGCAGCGTTCCTATCATCGTGAAGCAGTTTCTAAACACTCTCCTTAGAAGCACGAGCTTTCGATGGCGCTCGACTCGCGTTATTCTGATGACCGCCATCGGGTTGATAGGCTTGATCGCTTGTTTCATGGCATTCGAAGACAAATTCATCTACTTCCCGTCACAGTATCCCGACGGTTTTTGGGAGATCGATAATCCTCTTGTTCGCGAGGGTGAAATCTTCCCAAAGATCAAGGACTGCTACTTCACAACAAGCGACGGAACAAAGCTTCACGGCTGGTACTGCACGCCGCATCGCAAGACTAACGGATCGTCCAACCCGATGGCCGCTGAGACGGTCTTGCTTTGGTTTCACGGCAATGCCGGAAACATAAGTTATCGATATGACATGATCCGAGCGATGATGACCGGCATTCCTGTTCAAGTGTTCATCGTCGATTATCGCGGGTACGGAAGGAGCGAAGGCACGCCAACCGAACACGGTTTGTATCTGGACGCCCGCGCCGCGTGGGACTATCTGACAAATGAGCGAGGCGTGCCCTCCGAGCGAGTGATAATTTTCGGGAAGTCGCTCGGCGGTGCTCCCGCGATCGATCTTGCGAGCCAGGTAGAGCCAGCCGGCTTGATCGTGAAATCGAGTTTCACATCAGCGGCGGACATGGCTGCAGTCGTCATGCCGCTTTTGCCCCGCGTGTTCTTGCGTACGAAGATGGATTCGGTCACAAAAATCTCGCGAATCAGTTGCCCGAAACTTTTCATTCATAGCCGCGCGGACGAGGTCGTGCCCTTCGAACTGGGCTATCGGCTGTATCAGGCCGCACCCGAACCGAAGCAGTTTTGCGAGGTCAACGGCGCGCCGCACAATTCAACTTATTTGGTCGGAGGCAAACCCTACTTCGACGCGATCCGAGGCTTTGTTGAATCGTGCAGGCCGGCGCGAGATCGCAATTAACAAGGCAACTGTCTTAATCCGTCATCGCCACGCCTCTGTACATCTCGCCGAGCAGTCGAGGAGTATCCGGCAAAAGGAATCGATCGAGTTTCACCAGGTTGAGCCCGGAGGCTTTGATTAGCTGGTCGATTCGCCGATTCAGATTGCAACCGCGGCCGACGAACTTTTGAATCGGATTGAAGCGATCCTGACTCCTTGCGACTTTGGGATCGTCGCTGCGCCCGTGTTCGAGAAACACGAAAGAGCCGGTCGGCTTAAGCACTCGTCGAATTTCAGCTAGCGCTGAGGCGACTTCGGGAATCGAGCAGAGTGTAAGAGTGCTCGCGACTCCGTCGAATGAATCGGCTTCGAACGGCAAGCGCCCGCCGGCATCGAGCTGAAATATCTCGACCGGGAAGCGCGCGTGAATGATTCTCTGCGCGACGCGCTTACGGAGCATTTGCTCATTGTCGATTGCAGTCAAGCGTGTGACTTGCGCCGGATAGTGCGGGAGATTCAACGCGGTCCCGAATCCAATCTCAAGCACGTGACCGCCAAGAGGCGCTAGCGCTTCGCGGCGCTGCTCGCGCATCATCGCGTTGTTCAACGACCAGTCGAGGATTCGCGGAAAGATGTGCTTCGAGTAGAGGCCCATTGAGAGGAGATGTGTTACAGGCTTTGGCCAGGGTTCTGATAGATCAATGCACTGCCAGGCTAAAGCCTGAACTCTGAACGCTTGCTTCCTATCTGTGTTGCGACAGCAACCAGGAAAAAAGCTCCGATTCGGCGTAGGCTGTGTCCCACGAATTGTGCCCCACGCCTGGGTATTCATTGTAGCGAACATCGCCGTGCGCCGCTTTTAATGCTTCGACCATCTTGCGAGATTCGGTCACCGGAACCGATAGGTCGGCGTCACCATGGAAAACCCACACCGGAGTCTTGCCGACACGCGCTGCAACCGCGCCATACGGGTCAGCTTCGGCGGCGAACCCTGTCATCGCTTGCGGCAGATTCAGGCGGGGAGGAGGGCGCACGCCACCACACACGACAACCAGGGCGGCAAACCTGTTTGGGTTCATTGCCGCCATAGTCCAGGAACCATATCCTCCCATCGAAAGACCCGTGAGATATGTTTTCGTCGCGTCGCCGTTTAATTCTTTCGCCGTTTGATCGAGCGATTTCAAAGCAACAGCCTGCATATCCGGCTCGCTCCACCAGCGACTGGTGGGACACTGCGGCATGACTACGATGGAATCAAATGTGTCCTGTTGACGAAGAATCGCTGGACCGAGGCCGATTCGCGACTGAGCCAGGTTGTCGCCGCCTCGCTCACCGGCGCCGTGAAGGAAAAGAATTACCGGCCACGTCTTCTTGCTGGACCAGCCTTTCGGCACGAACACGCGATATTGAAACGTCTTCCCTTCGATCGTGAGAGTGCGGCTCTGAAACACTTCACCATCCTGTCGCGCGCAAGCGGGAAACGTCAACAACAGGATGCCTCCAATCGCAAGCACGAAGAGTATTCTGGTTGCGGTCATCGCGATTCCTCCCGCGCAATCATAGACTATGACAAACAGATTCACGAAATCCGCGCATCAAAAACACGAGAGGATTTGAGCCATCAGCCTTGCTCGCGAATTCCTCGTCGGATAACTTTAGGTTCCCGGGAGTAGCGCCCAAACACGGAGCGAAAATGCAATGACAAAACTCACAAAGTGCCTGGTAGTACTAATGCTCTTGAACATTCCGGTTTCATTTGCGGACGACGGAATGTGGACCTTCGATAATCCGCCTCGCAAGCAATGGAAAGAGCGTTACAACTTTGAGCCGTCGGAAGCATGGCTCGAACATCTTCGGCTCGCGTCCGTGAGATTGAACGACGGCGGCTCAGGCTCATTCGTCTCGCCTGACGGGTTGATGGTGACCAATCAACACGTCGCAAGCGGGCAGCTTCAGAAAGTCTCGACAAAAGATAAGGACTACACGAAGGACGGGTTCTATGCGCGAACGAATGACGAAGAGCTGAAGTGCCCGGACCTCGAATGCAATGTGCTTGTCTCGTATGAGGACGTGACCGCTCGCGTGCAGTCAGCCGTCAGGCGCGGCGCTTCAGACGCGGAAGCCGGCAACCAGCGAAAAGCCGTCACTGCGGCGATCGAAAAAGAAGAGACCGCGAAGACAGGCTTGAAGTGCGATGTCATCTCGTTCTACAGCGGCGGCGAGTACTGGTTGTATCGCTTCAAGAAGTACACAGACATTCGCTTGGTGTTTGCGGTTGAAGAGCAGATCGCGTTTTTCGGCGGCGACTACGACAACTTCACTTATCCGCGCTACGACCTCGACGTAGCTTTCTTCCGCGCCTATGAAGATGGCAAGCCGGCGAAGACTCCGCACTATTTCAAATGGTCCGTTACGGGCGCGGGCGACGGCGAGTTGATCATCCTCCCGGGAAATCCCGGTTCGACTGCGCGGCTGCTGACGCTTGCGCAGATTCAATATCAACGAGACGTTGGCAACCCGCTTCAGAAGCAGGTGTGGACCTCGCGTCTGAATGCACTCACACATTACGCCGAACGTGGCCCCGAACAGGCGCGTCAAGCCGGCAGCGCGATGCGTTCGCTGAACAACTCGCTCAAACGTTTGGTAGGCCAGCAGGAAGGTTTGATGAATCCGCGAATGATGGCGAAGAAAGAAGCCGAAGAGAAAGCGTTGCGCGACGCCGTAGCGCAAAAGCCAGATGTCCAGAAAGCCTACGGCGATGCGTGGGAGCAGATTGACACAGTCTATCGCGCGCTGCCAGCGATGGCCGCGCGAATCGCGTTCACGAATCTCACGCCATCGCGCCTGGGAACAATTGCATCGCAGCTCGTCCGCTACGCTGAAGAGATACAGAAGCCAAACGAGAAACGCTACGATGAGTTTCGCGACTCGAAGCTCGACTCGTTCATGTTCGCGCTGATGTCGCCTGCTCCGATATATCCCGAGATGGAGGAAGCGGTGCTCGCGGCGTGGCTTGAGGAGGGCCTCAAGACGCTTGGCCCAAACGACCCGTTCATCAAAGCGGCGCTAAACGGCGCGACTCCGGCGGCCGCGGCGAAGCAAGCAGTCAGCGGATCAAAGCTCGCGAACGTCGCGCTGCGTTATTCGTTGCGTTTGGGCGGCGCCGACGCGATCGCAAAGTCCGATGATCCGATGATCGCGCTCGCGCGGCGCATCGAACCGTTCATTCGCGAGCTTCGGGGTTGGAACGAGTTGACGATCCTCAACGTGGATGCGAGCGCGGGCGAGAAACTTTCGAAGGCGAGATTCGCGGTGTACGGGAAGAGCTTGCCGCCCGATGCGAATTTCAATTTGCGAATCAGCTACGGGCGCGTGGTGGGCTACGACGAAGACACGACGCTTGTGCCTTACAAGACGACGTTCTTTGGTTTGTACGATCGCGCTCGCAGCTTCGACGAAAAGCAGCCTTACGATTTGCCGATGCGCTATCGTGAAGGCAAAGACAAATTGGACCTCGCGACTCCGTTGAATTTCGTCTACACGGCGGACACGATCGGTGGAAATTCGGGCAGCCCGGTGATCAATCGCAACGGCGAACTGGTAGGCTTGAATTTTGACAGCAACATTCAGAAGCTGCCGAATCGCTACTGGTATGTTGAGGAAGCCGAAGGCGGCCGCGCAGTTGGAGTCCACAGCGCCGCGATCATCGAAGCCATGAAGAAGCTATACGGCGCAGAAAAGCTGATAAAAGAAATTCTCGGTCAGTAGCAGCCTGCCAAAGTGTGGAAACCGTGTTATGTTCAAGTTGGCGCTTACGCAGAATCAAGCTTATGCCTGTAGCGTCAATTGAAAATCGCGTTGCGGCGCTCGAAGGGGAAGTGGCACGCTTCAAGCAACAGATTTCGGCCGTGACTAAACCATCTCGTCCGTGGTGGGAAGAGATCCGCGGGGCCTTCGAAAACGATCCAATTTACGAATAAGCCGAGAGACAAGGCCGCGAGTATCGAGAGTCTTCGTCCAAAAGCGCCAAAACGGCGAACGAAACAATCAACCAAACGACTTGAAAATGGAAGTAGCCAACAGACGAGAACTGAGAATGGCGAGCGACGACAGATATTCCCGGCAAATAATGTTTGAAGGCATCGGCCATGAAGGGCAGGCGCGGTTGGCCGGCTCGCGCGTAGTCATCATTGGATGCGGGGCGCTCGGCGCTGTTCAAGCCGAAACTCTCGCGCGCGCCGGCGTTGGCACTCTTGTTCTCGTGGATCGTGACTTCGTCGAAGAGTCAAACCTTCAACGTCAAATCATGTTCGAACAGAGCGATGCTCTCAATCGCTTGCCCAAAGCCGTGGCCGCGGCTGCACGCATTTCTCGGGTGAATTCCGGCATTCGAGTCGAATCAATTGTGACCGACGTCAACTTCGAGAACATTGAAGAAATCATCAAGGGCGCCGATCTTGTGCTGGACGGCACTGACAACTTCGAAGCCCGCTTTTTGATCAACGACGCGTGCGTCAAAGCCGGAACGCCGTGGATCTACGGCGCCGCCGTCGGTGCTTACGGATTGACGATGACCATCGTGCCCGGCCGCGCGCCGTGCTTGCGTTGTGTTCTCGAAGCGATGCCCGAAGCCGGCTCCGGCCCGACTTGCGACACAGCCGGGGTCATAATGCCGATCATCACGGTGATCGCGTCGATTCAAGCTGCCGAAGCGTTGAAACTTCTTACGGGCCGGATGGAAACGCTGCACACCTCGCTTATTCGAATCGATGTTTGGGATTTTCAGTTCAACCGGCTCGATCTTTCGAGCTTCAAAAAGCGAGCAGATTGTCCGGCGTGCGCGCTGGGCAAGTTTGAATTCCTGCGCGGCGAGGGCCGGCAAGTAGCAACAAGTCTCTGCGGACGAAATGCTGTCCAGATCGCGAGATCGGGAAACGGGGCAGTCGACTTCGCCGCTTTGGCCGAGCGTTTGCAATCAGCAGGCGAGGTGATGTTCAACGATTTTCTGCTGAGGTTTCGAGTCGAGGGATACGACATAACGGTTTTCCGGGACGCGCGAAGCATCATTCGCGGAACCGCGGACCTCGCAATCGCCCGCGGTTTGTACGCGCGCTACATCGGTACTTAGGAACCGTTTCTGGTCTCTGGTTTCTGGTTTCTGGTTCGAACTCGAGACCAGAAACTAGAGACCAGAAACCAGAAACCAAACCATGCAGGCAGGTCTGGCAAACTTGATAGCTGTGGCTGGTGAAGCCTTCGAACGCGACTTCATGGGCGCGGGAGAAGTCATCGTGCGCAGAGTCGGCCAAAGTCGCGCGCGACACGTCTTGACCTCAAACGGTGTCACGGTCGCGCGGCTCAGATGGCGCGGCTTGCGGCGGGCGGTCTACGAGGCAGACGGCACAAAGTGGGAGATCAATGTCGGCGCGCTCGACAAGCGCATCGCGATCGTCGCCGAGGACGGCAGCGAGTCATTCCTCGTCGAACGCTCGCGCGCGAATCCCAACAAGGAAGAACTGCGAATCGAGATGGCTGAGGGAGACAATTTTTGCCTGAAGCGATCGTGGGACAGCCGCTTGCGCGCCGACGCCTCATTCGTAGTCAGCAAGCAGTTCTACGTTTCGAAATTGATGGTCTCACATTTCAACATGCGGAAGCGCACACAGACCACCGCTCGAATCGTCATCAACTCGGTGATGAAGTGGGAAGCCCGGTTCATGCATCGATTGCTTGCATTAATCGTCTGCCGAATAATCATCGAACGACGACATTCAGGAGCGCGAAGGCTCAGGATAAAAGAAGAAATCAAACCCCACCGATTCTTAAGCAGCGCGCGAGTTCGCGAGCGAAAACGAAATTGATGCCTGCACAACTGCCGGGTTCGTGGTAAGCTACGGAGACTAATTTCACAGTATTGAGCGAGGAGAATATGTCACAAGCTAGAAGCAAGGCTAAACGCGGAAAGGGAACACCACTCATCATAGGGGTAGTGTTGGTCCTTGCGGTTGTTGTTGTGGGTGGCGCAATGTTCGCCGGCGGCGGGCGAAGCTCCTCCGCGCCTATTCCGGTATCGCCCACGCCCTTAACGACCGAAAGCGTTCAGTCGAGCCTCGCAGGCTATCGCGGCAAGGTCGTGATCCTCGATTTCTGGGCGACCTGGTGCGGGCCCTGCCGCATGGAAATTCCCGGCTTCATCACGCTTCAGAATAAGTATCGAAGTCAGGGCCTCGAGATCATCGGCGTTTCAATCGACCCGATCACGCCGCGCGGCAATCCGGGCGGCGCGCCTGCGGTAGAACCCTTCATGAGGTCCAGCGGTATTAACTACACGATCTTGATGGTCACTAATCCGGCGGCGCTCAGCGGCTATGATATCAGCCGCGGAATCCCAACTACGTACGTTATCGACCGTGAGGGCAAGGTGATCAGGACGTACATCGGCGCGCAATCGATGGCCGTGTTTGAGAACGATATCAGCCAGTTGCTGTAGGTCAGTTGTTTGATGTTGTTTCGCGCTCACGGCGCGGCGGCAGAGCGCTCATCGCTCAGCTTGACGGAGGAAGGCGATACAGAAGCGCGATCAGCTCTCGCAATCGAGAAGCAAACGTCTTTGATGCTGTCTTCAGGATCACCTCTCCATGCTAGCGGACGATTCGATCGCGTCAAAGCCGAAATGAAACCCGTCACCGAACAGTCCAACCCAAAGACTAAGGACATAGACCGCCGGTCCACGCTCGAGATCGTCACGCTCATCAATGACGAAGACAAGAGCGTCGCCGAAGCAGTATCACGCGTGCTCGACAGCATCGCCGGCGCTGTTGACCTGATTGTCGAACGAATAAAATCCGGCGGGCGATTGATCTACATCGGAACCGGCACCAGCGGAAGGCTTGGTGTGCTTGACGCATCCGAATGCCCGCCGACTTTTGGAGTCTCACAGGACCTGGTGTCAGGAATTATCGCCGGGGGATACGATGCTCTGCATCGCTCAGTCGAAGCCGCTGAGGACGACCCCGCGCAAGCCGCTCGAGACCTTGAGGTTCACAACGTCTCATCGCGTGATGCAGTCGTTGGAGTATCAGCAAGCGGCAACACGCCCTACACACTTGGCGCTATCGAATACGCGAAGTCGATCGGCGCGGCGACGATAGCAACCACGTGTAATCCCGATTCGCGGATGGCCGGCGCGGCCCAAATCAGCATCGCTCCCGTCGTCGGACCCGAAGTGATTGCCGGATCGTCTCGAATGAAAGCCGGAACCGCCGAGAAGTTGATCTTGAACATGCTCTCGACCGCAACGATGATCAAACTGGGATTGGTCTACAGCAATCTGATGTCCAACCTGCGCGCGACAAACGAAAAGCTGCGCCGCCGCGCTCGTGAGATTCTGGCCCACGAGACCGGCCTCAGTGAGGATGACGCGGCGAGTGTTTTTGAGAAGAGCGGCGAGGACCTTCGCGTCGCGCTTTTGATGGCGCGCTCGAAGCTGTCTGCTGATGAAGCGCGCCGTTTACTCGAGTCGCAAAGCGGATCGGTACGCCGCGCGCTCGATAGCATTAAACTTTAGGCAAACTCTGACTCATAGTCAGACGCGCGATGGCTCAACTCCTCCTCCACAACGCGAGATTAATCCTCGGCAACGGAATTCAGCCGGGCGCAGTGCTGATTCGCGACGGGTCTATTGCCGGGATTTTCTCAAGCGGCGAAATGCCTGCCGGGATCAGCGGGGCTGAATCGATCGACGTTGCGGATAACTATCTCGCGGCCGGCTTGATCGACATACACATACACGGCTCGGCAGGCGTGGACGTTCAAGCAACGGACGAAGCAGGCCTCGCGACACTTTCAGAGTTCCTGCTTCGCCAGGGCGTGACCGGATACTTCCCAACATTCGTGCCTGCTTCTGATCGCGAATACACTGGCGCGCTTGCGAGCGTTGCCGCTTACACACGGCAACAAGATGATTCCGCAACAACTCCGCGCGCTCGAGTAATCGGTGTTCATTTCGAAGGACCGTTTTTGAATGCTAATCGCTGCGGAGCTTTGAAACGCGAACACTTCAGAAGTTACGACGCCGACGCTCGTTCAATCGAGTTGTTCAGCCACGACAACGTATCGTCGAACATCGTGCGACTAATGACACTCGCGCCCGAGGTTGCGGGTGGAATTGAACTGATACGCGAACTCACTCGCAGGGGGGTTCGAGTGTTCATCGGTCACTCGCAGGCCGGCCTCGACACCCTGGATCGGGCCGCTGAAGCCGGTTCCAGGCACATCACTCATTTTCCAAACGCGCTCGATCCACTGCATCATCGCACGCCCGGCGCGGCCGCGTGGGCGCTGGTGAGAGATGACGTCACCATCGACTGCATCGCGGACTTGCACCACGTTCATCCGCTGATGCTTCGCTTGATGCATCAATCGAAGGGCGCCGATCGAATGGCGTTGATCAGCGACGCGATCAAGCCCGCGGGGCTTGGCGACGGAAAGTTTTCAGTTTGGGACGAAACGATAACCGTAACGAATGGCCGAACATCGCTCGCGCGCGAACCAAACACAATTGCGGGATCGGTGATAACGATGCGCGACGCGCTCAAGAACATTATCGATCTTGGAGTTCCCATGGACGACGCAGTGCGCATGGCCTCCGGTGTTCCGGCGCGCGTCGCGGGGATTGATTCCGAGTACGGTTCAATCGAAGCAGGCAAACGAGCGGATCTAATTTCGTTCGACGATGATCTCAAAATGTCGCTCTCTATAGTCGGCGGCCGATGTCAAACCTTCTAAGGACGAGAGGGTACAATCCTCGGCGTCCTCGGCGCCCTCTGCGGTTAACTCCCAACGCAAGCAAAGAGAACCGCAGAGGACGCCGGGAACGCAGCGGAGAACCGCAATCGTAAGTCAGGAACAAACTGTTGGGCCTCCCACTAACGAGAGGCGTGCTGTCCTAATCTGTGTGGCTACCAATAAGTCTTGTGGTGGCTCCACTCGCCAAACTCCATAAGGCAGGAAAACCGCGTAGCGGTGTCCTCCCGATGGTTTGGGTGGTTGCCGGACCTCGTGGACCGCGTAGCGGTTACCTCTTGACGCATAAGGTTATGAACGCAACGAGGTAACCGCTACGCGGCCCGCGAGATCCATAACGACGCGCGCTATCGAGAGGACACCGCTACGCGGTTGGAACGTGGGAGCGTCCTAGAGTTTCAATTACGGCAACACACCTTAGGACAGCGCCACGAGAGGTGCTTCCTTGACAATCATCTTTGCAATCCAGTATTCGATTAGTTTGGCTTTCACGATCAATTCGTAACAAAGCGCGTGTGCTTTAGACTGGAGACTGTTGATGGCAACCAAGTACGTATACCTTTTCGCGAACGGCAAAGCCGACGGCCGCGGCGACCTGAAAGATTTGCTCGGTGGCAAGGGCGCGGGGCTTGCCGAGATGACCAATGCCGGACTTCCGGTTCCGCCGGGCTTCACGATCACCACCGAAGCTTGCAACGCATACTACGGAGCAGGCGCGAGATTTCCCGAGGGCATGTGGCAACACGCTCTCGATGCAATGAAGCAGGTTGAGCACGCCAGCGGCAAGAAGTTCGGCGATGCTTCGAACCCGCTGCTTGTTTCGGTCAGGTCCGGCGCCAAGTTCTCGATGCCGGGAATGATGGACACGGTGCTGAATCTCGGTCTCAACGATGACACGCTCAAGGGACTCGCCGAGCTCACCTCGAACGAACGCTTCGCCTACGATGCGTATCGGCGGTTCATCCAGATGTTCGGCAAGATAGTTCTCGGCATCGACGGAGACCTATTCGAGCACGCGCTTGACGCCGCAAAAAAGAAAGCTCGCGTTAAGCTCGACACAGATCTGACCGGAAACGATTTGAAACGCGTCTCAAAAGATTTCAAGAAAATCGTCAAAGATCACACCGGCAAACCATTTCCCACTGATCCCTACAAGCAACTCGAAGAAGCCATCAAAGCTGTGTTTCGCTCGTGGAACGGCGATCGCGCGAAAGCGTATCGGCGGCGCGAGAAGATTTCCGATGATCTCGGAACCGCGGTGAACATCCAGACGATGGTCTTCGGCAACATGGGCAACGACTCAGGCACCGGCGTGGCCTTTACTCGCAATCCGGCAACCGGCGAGAAGAAACTGTTCGGCGATTATCTGGTCAACGCGCAAGGCGAAGACGTCGTCGCCGGAATTCGCACTCCCAAGCACATCGATGAACTGAAGCAGGACATGCCCGATATTTACAATCAATTTGTCGAAGTCGCCAACCGTCTCGAACGTCACTACAAAGACATGCAGGACCTCGAGTTCACAATCGAGCGAGGCAAGCTGTGGATGCTTCAAACAAGAAATGGAAAGCGCACCGGTCCGGCCGCGGTCAAGGCCGCGGTCGATATGGTTCGCGAAGGCTTGATCGATGAACGCACGGCGATACTGCGCGTGCCCGCCGGCGATCTCGATCAATTGCTGCACAAGACGGTCGATCCGAAAGCTCAGTTGAACGTGCTCACTCGCGGAATCAACGCCAGCCCCGGCGCGGCAAGCGGTCGCGTTGTTTTCACTCCGAAAGAAGCCGAAGAGTGGGCCGCCGACGGCAAAGCGGTGATCCTCGTTCGGCGTGAGACCTCGCCCGAAGACGTGCGAGGCATGGACGCAGCGCAGGCGATTCTCACATCGACCGGCGGTCCGACCAGTCACGCGGCGGTCGTAGCGCGCGGCTGGGGCAAGCCTTGCATCGTCGGCGCGGGAGAAATCGCAATCAACTACGAGAGAAATGAATTCTCGGTCAACGGCACGCGCATCAAGCGAGGAGACTGGCTTACGGTCGATGGCACCAGCGGCCAGGTGATCGTCGGTGTCGCGCCGCTCATCGATCCCGAGCTTGGTGAGGACTTCAACACGTTGATGCGATGGGCCGACAAGTTTCGAACGATGCGTGTGCGTGCGAACGCCGATACGCCTGAAGACTCCGAGGTCGCGCGTAGTTTCGGCGCCGAAGGCATTGGCCTCTGCCGCACCGAGCACATGTTTTTTGAAGGCGATCGCATCGATCACGTGCGCGAGATGATCCTTGGCTCATTGGACTACAAGAAACTCGAGCGCGAATTGGCGGTCGTTGAAGCGGACTTGCGTCACTCCACATCGCGAAAGAGAGTACAGGAACTCAGCAGCGCGCGCAGAAAGTACAAAGCTTTGCTCGAAGTACCGCTCCGAATGTACAAGGGGGGCCTCGCGAAGTTGCTCAAGCTTCAGCGCAAAGACTTCGAGGGAATATTCAAGGCGATGGACGGCTTGCCGGTAACGATTCGCACGCTCGATCCGCCGCTGCACGAGTTTCTGCCTCACGATGAAATCGAAACGCGCAAGCTGGCTCGCAAATTCAAAGTGAAACCGCAGCATTTGTGGGAGCGAGTCCAGTCGCTTCACGAAGCGAACCCGATGCTCGGGCATCGCGGCTGCCGTTTGGGAATCGTGTTTCCCGAGATCACCGAAATGCAGGCGCGCGCGATCTTCGAAGCCGCGGCTCGAGTTCAAAAGAAGGGCGTGAAGGTGCTGCCGGAAATAATGATCCCGCTCGTTAGCGACGTGAACGAACTGAAGCTTCAAGCGGACATCGTGCGTCGTGTTGCCGCGGAAGTCGAGGAGAACACCAACGAGCGGATCGAGTATCTGGTCGGCACGATGATCGAACTTCCGCGCGCGGCGCTAACCGCCCACAAAATCGCCGAGGTCGCCGAGTTTTTCTCATTCGGCACAAACGATCTGACTCAGACGGCATACGGCATCTCGCGAGATGACTCGCCAAAGTTCCTGCCGTATTACGTCGACCATCGAATTTTCAAAGACGATCCCTTTCAGGTTCTCGATCAAGAGGGCGTAGGCCAGCTTGTGAAGATGGGAACCGAGCTTGGGCGCCGCACTCGGCCGGATTTGAAAGTAGGAATCTGCGGAGAACACGGCGGCGAACCTTCATCGGTGGGCTTCTGTCATCGAGTAGGGTTGAGTTACGTGTCGTGCTCTCCGTATCGAGTCCCAATCGCGAGACTCGCCGCAGCCCAGGCAGCACTTGGCAGCGAACAAGCGATCTCGCACACGGCGTAAATTGCACGGAGAGTGGCGCCTGCTGCGCAAGTGGGTGGGCGTGCGGAACAGTCCCACCAAAGTGAAGAAATGACCGGATTAACAGCTCGAAGGCAATAGCCAAAAAAATAGAGCCAACCAATAAGGCGAGTACCCAAATGAGGCTGCCTGATAACGACGCGCAAGCGAGCGCGGCAGGCATTCATAAACCTCTGCCGTTGCATCATACCGGGCCCGCTGCTGGTGACGTCATCCGACCTGACAAGCCACTACTGTTGTGCACTACTTACCTTCAGACTAGAATCACTCCTGGTAACCAGCGGCAGCTGCCATCACGGACGCGCAAGCCAATACCGCGCAGAAACAGAAGGAGAACCCCATGTCCAGAGAACGAAGACCCCTCACTGACGTCAGCGCTAAAACCACGGGCGCTACTCCCATGAGCAAAGCCGCCGAACTTGCCGCGCTTCTCGAAGCTCATCGAGGCGAACGCCACGCCATCGTGATGCAGGATTATCCCGATCCCGACGCTATCTCTGGCGGCTGGGCTCATAAGATGATCGCCGCCAGATTCGGCGTCGAGTGCGACATGATTTACGAAGGCCGCATCAGCCATCAGGAGAACCTCGCGCTCGTTCAACTGACCGACGTTGCGTTGGTCAGATACACCGAAGGTCAAAGTCTGGATCAGTATCAAGGCACCGTCTTCGTTGACAATCAGGGCACGACGGCTGCGCTCACGGATCGCTTCGCCGCCGCCGGAGTAAAGCCGCTTGTGATTGTCGATCATCATGAAATGCAGGACCGCATCGAAGCTGAGTTCACCGATATTCGAAAGATCGGCGCGACCGCGACGATTTATACCGAGTACATTCGCGAGGGTTTGTTGGAGCTGAACAAGAGCGACCCCACTCACGTGAAGCTCGCGACGTCGTTGATGCACGGGATTCGCAGCGAAACCTCGGGGCTGGTTCGCGCTCGCGAAGAGGAACTGGAGGCCGCGAGTTTTCTCAGCCGCTACGCCGACTCATCGATGCTTGAAGATATTTTGTCCGTGAAGCGGTCGAAACAGGTCATGGATGTGATTCGATTGGCGCTCGAGAATCGCGAGATTCGCGAGAGCTATTCGATATCCGGCGTCGGCTTCTTAAGAAGCGAAGATCGAGATTCAATCCCGCAAGCCGCGGACTTTCTGCTCACCGAAGAAAACGTTCACACTGCCATTGTCTACGGCATAATCCTGAAAGGTGATCGCGAGATGGTCGTGGGCTCGATGCGCACAAATAAAGTGACGCTGAACCCTGACGAGTTCCTCAAGGAAGCGCTGGGCTCGGCCGAAACCGGGCGCTACTATGGCGGCGGCCGCCGGGGAGCGGGCGGCTTTGAAATCCCGATTGGGTTTTTGGCTGCCGTGAAAGACGACGAACTGGCTCGGATGAAGTGGCGGCTCTACGATGAGCTTCTGAAGAATAAGCTCCACGAAAAGATCGGCATACATCCGCCAGGCATGAGATCCGACGCGCCCCGCAGTGGCACCGGCTCGCTGCCCGTCGCCGAGCTTCGTGCGGATGAAGTCTAGCCGACAGGCTGGGGCACGATGACGCCCTCAATCACTTCGAACCAATCCGAAGGCGACTGCTATCGCCTGACACGACGATGCTTCCGATTTCTGTGCCGCTGTACCAGATAGCCGGTGCCCGCGCCGGCTCCCGCGCCGATCACGGCGCCTTTCTTCCCACCGATCAAAGCACCCCCAACCGCGCCGGCGACTCCGCCGATAACCGCGCCCTTGGTCTTACTGTGGTGATGCCGGTAAGGACGCCGATGCGCAAGGCCCTCCGAGGCTGCACTCAAGAATACAAACACGAATAACAACACTGCTGCGATGATGTTTCTCTTCTTTACACTTTGTACCATTATCATTCTCTCCTTATAGGGAAACTAGTCCCGTTGAGTGGAATGGACAAATCGCGTTCCAACTTCCAAGGCGATCGCTATTAATCTCGTTGGCGTCCACAACTCCGCGAACCGAACCGTTGCAAAGCTGACCGTGCAACGTTAGCATAAGGCGTCACAATCGGAGACGCAATGTCGAGAGAGTTCGATCGCCGTCAATTCATCAAAGCGCTTGGAATGGGCGCGGCCGCGCTGACGTTCGCGCCGGGCATTGCAAGAGCCGAGCGCCGCGGCGGCATCAGATTAATGGGGACTCCGAAGAACGTAGTGATCCTCGGCGGCGGGCTCGCGGGTTTGTCGGCGGGGCTTGAGCTCAAGCGCGCGGGGCACAACGTCACGATTCTTGAAGCTCGGAAGTTCGCGGGCGGCCGCGTGCAAACCATCCGCGATTTCGCCGAGGGCCAATATGCAGAAGCCGGCGCGACGAGCTTTCCCGCTTCGCATGCGTTCACATACGGCTACGCGAACGACTTCGGGTTGCCACTACGGGCACTTGGCTTCGGACGCGATACGATGGCAAACATACGCGGCAGTCAATTTCGAATCGATGCATTTGGACAAGCCAACGTTCCGTTTCATCTCACTGCGACCGAGAGAGATAGGGGAATCTTCGGTATCATAGGGCTATACCTGAATCGTTACATTAGCGAGGTCGGCAATCCGCGCAAACCGAATTGGCCTCCTCAAGCACTGAGCGAGATCGACGTTATGTCGCTCCAGCAACTGCTCTCGGATCTCGGAGCGTCGGACGGCGCGATCGACATCATCGCCGCGTCGCAACTCGGACTGTTGGGCTTTGGTCTCGATTCATTCTCCGCGATGGATGGGGTGGTCACCGAAGCAATCGCGCCGAGCGAGATCTTTTATGAAATAGTCGACGGCAATGATCTGCTGGTCTCGAAACTCAAGAAGAAAGTAAAGAAGCAATTCAGGAAATCCGCGGTCGTAAAACGCATCGAACAGAATCAAACCAGTGTAACCGTCACCTTTGAAACTCCGGACGGCATCGAGTCAATCATCGCCGATCGGGTGATCTGTACGCTTCCCTTCCCCATCCTCAAAGACATTGAGGTAACGCCCGCATTCTCTGAAGACAAGCAGCGCGCGATCAACGAGCTGAAGCTAACGCCAGTCACGCGCACCTTCCTGCAGTTCCGCGCTAGGGTGTGGGAACAAGCGGGCTTGAGCGGATACGGGCTCACCGATCTGCCGATTCAAAATACCTATTCGCCTACGCTGACTCAGGGAGGCAAACGCGGAATACTCGTTTCTTATGCCGGCGGACAGCGCGCGATTAATCTCAGCGCGATGAGCGAGAGCGATCGTCAGAGCTTCGTGCTTCAAAAGATGGGTGGTCTTTTCAGCGGGCTCGGAAACGCATTCGAATCCGGGCTTAGTCAGCTCTGGCACGAAGATCCGTGGGCGCGTGGCGCGTTCGCCTATTTCGAGCCGGGTCAGATGTCCACCTTGCTTCCAATCGCTCAACGTCCCGAGGGACGGGTTCACTTTGCTGGAGAGCATACATCGGCGTGGCACGGATGGATGAACGGTGCGCTTGAGTCGGGTAATCGCGCGGCTGAAGAAGTGAATGATGCGGAGAGCGCCGCGGCTTTGGCTGTAAGAGTGGCGGACTAGTTGTCCTGACCAGTGATCCCATTAGAGGTTTGCGATGTGTCAGACTCCCCTTCACTGGGTAGGACTGGTTCTCTTACTCGTAATAGTGGCTTGGCAGATCCGTCCAAGATTCTATTGCGAAAAGCGATTGCCGCGTGTAGGGATATCAAAGGCTATGTCAGAATCTAAGCCAAGGATTTACATCTCATCTACGATTTATGATTTCCATGACCTTCGCTCAGCTTTGAAGTACTGGCTTGAAGGATTGGGCTATGAGGTCATGCTTTCGGAGTTCAATGATTTCACAAAGAGACTTGAGGAGAATTCCTACGATGCCTGCTTACAGGCCATTGATGATGCGCAGTACTTTCTTTTGCTTGTTGGTGCGAGAGTCGGTGGCCTCTACGATTTCACCCAAGGACTCAGCATAACTCGCATGGAGTACCGAAGAGCTTACGAGTTGCTGAAATCCGGCAGAATGAAGTTAATCACTTTCGTTCGCGAGGAACTCTGGAACGTAAGAGAAGATCGGAAAGCGCTCGAAGCATTATTAGTTAACGATCATAAGTTGCGGAAGGAGCTTGATGATACGCAAATCCAATCAATTGTTGAACACAAGAGCACTTTCGTTAATGATGGTAAGGCTGTTTTCGAGTTCTTAAACGAAATAACCAGAAACGAAGAGATGAAGCTAGCAATCGCTGGGCGAGGGCCCTTCCCGCGGGCGAATTGGGTTCATCGGTTTTCTGAATTCGCGGACATACTGAACGCCTTACGCACTGAGTTCAACATAACCGAAGACCTAGGTCGAATTGCCCTGAAGATGAATCTTAAGCGTGAGCTTCTCACAAATCTAGTTATGTTAACCATGAAGAGCGAAAGACTAACAGACGGCAAGATTCGCCCCATAACTATGTACGCCTCGGCTGCAAGATCTCACTTCAAAGGAGGGCTCGACGAATCAAGCATTATGCCCGCAAAGTGGTTCAGGACTATGGTGTACTTTTACCTTTTGATTTCACGGAAGACAGAGAAACTCTCAACCCGATTTATTGATCAAGCTATCAACTCAGGCGCCTTTCTTGAATACCACCCCACATCTGATGAATATCGAAGCGGCTTGATTAATGATCGCCTCATCGATTTAATACAGAACATCGATCGCCTAAAAGACCACATTCGACAGTTTGATCAAGAGAAGATGGGTTTTCTTAAGAAGTATGAGAGACAGATTAACTCCGAGGAAGAGATCATCATAAGCAATTGGGATCTAATAAGCCCATTCGCAATGTATGATCTTCATCAGAACGTTTTAGAACTATGCGTAGCCCTAGTTAGGGCGCTCGCTGGTGATAGTACTGCCCTATCTGCGCTAAGAGTTCGCCCTACGAGCCCCATGGAAGACGAGGCGGCTGCAATGGAGAAAGAGGTTATTTCGATTGAAGATATGGAGCGGTGGATTTGGAAGGATTAGCAGACCCATCGCTCGGCTAGTCCTGGCAGCTCTGGGCACAATTGAACACGGATGAAGAACCGCCGTTCGGTGGCGTGTAAACGATTGCTCCAGGCAACCCGTTACATATTCGCCCCTTCGCAATCGCACGGGTAAACACGTTTGTTGCCGCATCATAGTCCTTGAACTTCAGCTTCTTCGGTGTCACGCCGCCAATCGTCAAAGTTACGCCGTCGCGGAACGTCCCAAACAGAGTCAGGGTAAAAGCACCTGAGGGGTCACGGTCAAGCTGGCACCTGGTGATCGGAGGAAATTGATCGCCGACGGTATCACCGCTTCCTGGCGAGGCTGCACTCTTGCATTTGAACTGAACGAGAGTCCCCTGCTCGTTTCCCAAAGGACAACCCGCAGGCGCGCCGGCAGGCAATACCGTCAGGTTGCGGCTTGTTCCGTTTGGCCCGCTGACGAAAATCAAAAACGACTTGCCGGCATTCGACGAGTCCGGCTTGAAGAACGCATCCACAAGATTGTTGGTCAGGATTTGAATCGTACTCGCTTGAATGACATTACTCGGATTCCCCACTTCGACGCCGAACACCGACGTGACATTCGGCTTGCCGTCAGCCAACAAGAAACACGCGCCCGGTATCAACACGTTCTGACCAAGCACGCAGTCTCCTTCGGATGGCGTAGCCGATATCACCAGCGGCGCTCGAATCCCGAGGTCAATCGGACACGTGAGCGACTGCGTGATCGGCCCAAACACATTGTCATCTCCAGCGTTCAGCGTGCAGGTGAGCGTGATTGTCGCGAGCCCTCCACAACAGGCCAGAGGAAAGGCCGTTCCGGGACTCGTGCCGAGCGCCGGCAACGTAGCCTGAAAAAGAAGTGAATTGATGAACTTGATGTTTGTAAGCGGGATCGAAAGCTCGGGCACGCCGTCTCCATTTGTGTCGCAGTTGATCGCAACCGACGTGGGCACGAACCCGCAGTTGACGAAGTTCAACGTGATTGCGCAAAGTCCGTTGATGATGCCGACCGTTGACCGCGCGGGTATTGCCGGTTGATTGGGAGCCACGACGACGGGACTAGCCGGGAAGATCAACGGACAAGACTCAACGGCACGTGAATTGGCCGCGCGCGCCGCGGGCGTCGCCGCCGCAAGCGCGCCTATTAAAACGATCGTTCCGACTAGTCTGATGATCATTGCCTTCTCCTGCCTTCAGCGAGACCGCGAATGGTTTTCGTTTGGCCGAGCGATTATATCCGAAGCTCGTTCGTTCGAGCAGTCTTTTCCCGTTCGCGCCGCTGTCTGGTGTACTCGGCGAGTGAAACGGTATGCTATGGCCTGGGGTGGTTCAAATCCAATCGGAGGCTTTGAAGTTTCTGATCCACGTCGATGCTACGCTTCACACTGATCAAATCAATCTCAAAACCTTTCGCAGCCAAACTCGCCTTTATTCAAGGCGCCGGTTCAGCCGCGTGGACTTTTCCTTCGGTGCTCTTCTCGGCGATGTTGATAGCGTGGGCCGCTGAGGCCGCGCAGTTCTTGATCTCGCAAGGGCTCGCGCTTGCAGTGCTGGCGTGGCTTCAGACGCTGCCTGAGTTCGCCGTCGAAGCAGTCATCGCATGGCAGGCGGGCCAGACCGCAAGCGACCCCGCCGTCTTGCCGGCCGTCAAGGTTCACGCGACCGCGCTGATGACCGCGAATCTCACCGGGAGTCTGCGGCTTCTGGTGGGACTCGGTTGGCCGATGATCTACTGCACCGCCGCACTGTTTTATCGCAAAAAGAGTAAGCAACGCCTCCGAGAAATCAAACTCGAAAAGGAACACGCGGTTGAGATCGTCTTTCTGCTGATTTCAATTGCATACTTTTTCGTGATCTGGGCAAAGGGCACTCTCAGTTGGGTTGATACGGTCATTCTGTCATTGATTTACTTCGTGTATCTTTACTTCCTGAAAAAGATTCCGCCGCAATCCGAAGAAAAAATCGAAGACCTCGATCGAATCCCGCGATTCATCCTTCGCCAGCGACGCGCGGCGCGCAACGGCTTAATCGGCGCGATGTTCGCCGGGGGTGGGTTGATACTGTATTTCGCGGCGCATCCGTTCCTCGAGAGCTTGAAAGCGTTGGCCGTCGGTCTCGGCATCTCAACATTCGTCTTTGTTCAATGGGTCGCGCCGTTCCTTTCGGAGTTCCCCGAAAAAGTCTCCGCGTTCAACTGGGCGCGGCGCGTGAGCACCGCTCCGATGGCATTGATGAACATGGTCAGCTCGAACATCAATCAGTGGACGATGCTGGCGGCGATGCTTCCGATAGCGTACGCGCTCGCGCTCGGCAGTCTCGGCACGATCGATTTCGACTCGCATCAGGAGCTCGAGGTGCTGATGACAATCGGCCAATCACTGCTTGGCGCTTTGCTGTTGGCGAACATGCGATTCACGTGGTGGGAAGCGGCTCTGCTATTCGCGCTATGGGCTATTCAGTTTGTGTTCTCAGGCTTCGAGAAGCCTGTCGATCCATCTATGCCTCACAACAGTCTTGCGGTGTATCTTGGCGGCTTGCTTGGACTCGCGGCCGAACAGATCGAGAGTGTCGCGCATCGCGGGAAGGAAGTTATTACCGCGTTGTATTTCATCTGGACCGGCGCCATTGTTGCCGCAGCGATAAAAAAGCGCACCGGCTTTGAAGCGTTCACCGTCTTTCCGAAGTTGATGCGAGAACATTGGTAGGAAAAACAGAAGTCAGCGGTCAGAGGTCAGAGGCCAGAAATCAGAGGTCAGAAGTCAGAAGTCAGAAGTCAGAGGTAAGAAGTCATGAGCGTTAAAACCATCCTGGTACCAACGGACTTCAGCGAGCACGCCCAGCGCGCACTCGAAACCGCGTGCGCTCTGGCGAGACAACTCGGCGCAAAGCTATACGTGTTGCACGTTCAAACTGGAAGCGCGCTCCGCATTGCCGTCCAGGAAGGTTTGCTGGATGGCGCCGGGAACGATGAGGAGCTTGAGACGGCGGTCGAGCAGTTGATCGAGAAGCGCTTTTCCGAAACGCTCTGCAACATCGACCGTACCCAGTTTGTGCTTGAGCACGCTTCGCGTCGTGGCGAACCGGGCGCGACTATCGTAGCTTATGCGACAGAAATCCACGCCGATCTCGTAGTTGTGGGCAGACGCGGCACGGGTTTGATCGAAGGCATGCGCACGGCCGTTATCGGGTCGGTGGTGGAAGTGCTTATTCGAAAATCGCCCTGCCCGGTCGTGGTCGTCAGACGGGAACATGGGATTTAGGATTTGGGATTTAGGATTTGGGATTTAGGATTTGGGATTTGGGATTTGGGATTTGGGATTTGGGAGGCATCAGGATTTGGGATTTCGGATTTGGGATTTAGGATTTAGGATTTGGGATTTGGGATTTGCGATTTAGGATTTGGCATCAGGTTTGGGATTTTGAATTTGAGATTTCAGATTTGAGATTTGAAATTTGAGACTCGAGATTGGATCTCCTCAATACGGTTTCTCGAATCTTCACGACCACAATCTTAGATTTCAAATCTCACTTAATTTCAGATCTCAAATTATCTCAAATCTCAAATCTCAAATCTCAAATCTCAAATCTCAAATCTCAAATCTCAAATCTCAAATCTCAAATTTTCAAATCGAAACAGGCTAACTCCCAGCTCATAAAACCTAACTCCCAGCTCCTAAATCCCAAATCCTAAGTCCCAACCTATTTTCTCTGAGGCTCAGTCGCGGCGGGTGCGTCGCCCGTGCTCGACGGAAGGCCGACACCAAACACCGAGCCTTTCCCCGGTTCACTCTTCGCCCAAACTCTCCCGCCTTGCGCTTCCACGAGTTGCTTCACGATCGCAAGTCCAAGCCCGGCGCCGCCAGTCGAGCGAGCGCGCGAGTCGTCCGCCCTGTAAAAACGCTCGAAGACAAAAGGCAAGTGCTCCGGAGCGATGCCGGGACCGCTATCTGTGACCGTGATGTTTACGTACCCATCGCCGTTGATGGCGCGCGCGCGGATTTCTATTCGGCCATTCCCTGGCGTGTGTGTGATCGCGTTTGCCAGCAGATTTCTCAGCACCTGTGCGATGCGCTCAGAGTCCGCGATAACAGGCGACAGACCCGCAGGCACATCAACGCAAAGATCAATGTCCTTGTTAGCGGCTTGAGTCCGCATCGCGGCGACCGTTTGCTCGATGAGCGCGCCGAGGTCGACTGTCTCTCGCAGCAACCGTAGCTGACCGGCTTCAGCGAGCGCCATATCCTGCAAGTCCTCGATCAGCCGATTGAGCAGCATTGCCTCTTCGTGAATCGACGCGATTATTTCCGGACTCGGCGACGCAAGGCCATCCTGCAAGGTTTCGAGCTGGCACCGGATGTTCGTCAGCGGCGAGCGCAGTTCGTGAGCTATGTCGCCGATCATATTGCGGCGCAGTTGTTCAACCCGAGCGAGGCTGTCCGCCATGCCGTTGAAGGCATCGGCCAGGTCTCCAATCTCGTCGCGCGACTTCACTTCAACTCGGCGGCTGAGATCGCCGCGGCCCATGCCTCGCGCTGCGTCAGTCAGAGCTTCGACCGGGCCCAGGATTCGGCGTGACAGCAGAAAAGCCGCAACGACTGCGACTCCGACGGCAATCAGCACAGCCAAAAGCAGCGAGCGATTCACCGACGCAACGAAGCTCTCCTGTTCGTTGATGTCATCAGGAGCCATGCGTCCCGTCAAATAGAGCGTCGCAATGGGCGTGTCCTGCGAATCCGTAATCGTGAAATGCGGCGGCTTGGCGAAAACCATTTTCTGCTGAGTGACGCGAACCTGTCTGCCCTCTTCTTCAAAGACGTCTCGCGTCAAATGCAGATTGTCATCAGGAGTGATTTCGATTTCCGCGCGCGACAAATCAGCGGGATAGGTCGCGATGGTCTTGTGGCCGGCATCGAGCAGGATAAGCTGCCGGCCGCTGACCTGACCGATCTGCTCGAGAACGGACTCTACCCCAGTCCAGCTTCCCGTTTGCCGATAATGCGCCGTCACAATATTGCGAAAGCGTTCAAGGCTGTTTTCCTGTCCGGCGCCGACGAAGCGTCGAAACTCGAATGTTGTGACTCGGCTTGAGAGCAATCCGACCGCCACGACGGCGACGCCCGAAACAATCACGGTCATCAGAAGCAGCCTGAGACGCAAGCTACGAATCATCATATTCACGCCCTTCAGCCGAGAATTTATAGCCTACGCCAAACACCGTGGCGATCCGCGATGAGTCCGCCCGGCCATCATCGAGTTTCTTCCGAAGATTCATGATGTGTGCGTCAACCGTTCGATCGAGACCAGCATAGTCCCATCCCAATGCTCGTTCGACCAGCTCCTGCCGTGTGAAAGTACGTCCAGGAGCTTTTGCCAAAGTCTCGAGCAGCTTGAACTCCGTCGGCGTGAGCAATACTAGCTTGTCGCGAACTCGAACCTCGTGGCGCTCGAAATCAATAATCAAATCGCCACTGTGAATCGCTGATGAATTATCACCGCGCGAGGATCGCCTCAGTACCGCGCGAATGCGAGCCACCAGTTCACGAGGGCTGAACGGCTTGGTTATGTAATCGTCGGCGCCGAGATCGAGTCCCCTGAGTTTGTCTTCCTCTGTAGCGCGCGAGGTCAACATTATGATGGGAACGCTTGAATCGGCGCGAAGCTTCCGGCATACATCGACTCCGCTGATCTCGGGCAGCATCAAATCCAACACGATGAGATCAGGCTGCCGCAATCGCGCATTCGCCAAGGCTTGCCTGCCATCGTAAGCCACGGCCACTTGATAGCCGTCGTGTTCCAGGTAGAGCTTGATCGAAGCGACGGTCTTCTTGTCGTCGTCAACGACCAGAATGCAGCAGTTTTTAGCAGGCGTACTCACTTCTCATTCACTCATCGAGTTATGGAGGATAGAAGATCGAGGAGGGAAAATCGAGGGTAGAGGATCGAGGATCGAGGATAGAGGATAGAGGATAGAGGATAGAGGATAGAGGATCGAGGATAGAGGATCGAGGATAGAGGATCGAGGATAGAGGATCGAGGATAGAGGATAGAGGATTGAGGATTGAGGATTGAGGATCGAGGATGGCTGAGCGGTACACTCGAAAGATCAATGCGCGATCCTCGATCCTCGATCTTCTATCCTCGATCCTCGATCTTCAATCATTCATAGCGGAGCGCGATCATTGGATCGACTCTTATCGCTCTGCGAGTCGGCACATAACATGCCAACATCGCGACGCCGCCGAGCAGCAGCGATATGCCGATGAACGTAAGCGGGTCTGTGGCCGTCACACCGTACAGAATCCCGGCCATCGCGCGAGTCATCGCATAAGCTCCCGCCAGCCCGATGACAATCCCTGCGAGTGTCAGCGTCAATCCCTGGGCGATCACCAGCTTGAAGATGTCTCGAGCCTGCGCGCCAAGCGCCATGCGAATACCAATCTCATGCGTGCGCTGAGAAACCGCATAACTCATCACCGCGTAGATCCCGACTCCCGCAAGCACGAGCGCCAGAATTGCAAAGATCGCCATCATCGCGGTCGCCAATCGCTTGGGCGACATTCGCTCATCGATGACTTGCTCCATCGCTTTGACGTTGAAGACCGGCAGCGTTTTGTCGAGCGCGCTCACCTCTCCGCGCACCGCGGATGTGAGTTGGGCCGGCTCGGCGCCGCCGCGAATCACCAGGTATATCGAGCGCCACACTTCCTGCGTATATGGAACGTAAATCTGCGCCTCGAGTTTGTCATCGAAATCGGCATTCATCACATTGGCCGTTACCCCGATGATCGAGACGGGCGGACTCGCGGGTTCTTTGAACTGCTGTCCGATGGGATCCTGGCCGTGCAGGAACTCGTTCGCGAATGCTTCGTTGACCAGAGCCACTCGCGGCGAATTCCCGCGATCCTGTTCGGTGATGTTGCGTCCTTTGATGAGCTCGGTGCCGATGGCTTCGAGATATCCGGGAGTAATCGGGACGTACAGAATGTTTGGTTGCTTACCTTGCACAAAAACGCTTTGACCGATCCGCTCGATGCCACGGCTGTTGCTTGAGCCGCCCATCGGCAGATTTCCGATTCCACCGGCGCGCGTCACGCCGGGCAACGCCTGAAGCCGGTTCATAAGCTGGTCAAAGAACGCGGTGCGAGTTTCGACCTTCGCATATTTCTCATTGGGCAATGAGACTTCCATAGTCAGGACGCCCGCGGGACTCACGCCGAGGTCCGACCTAAGCAATTCGATGAAGCTGCGCACCATCAATCCCGCGCCGATCAGCAGCACCAGTGACAACGCCACTTCGGCAACAATCAAAGTGTTACGTGCGCGATTGTGCGACGCTTTGCCCGAGGAGCCTTTGCCGCCTTCTTTCAATGCCTCGTTGAAATTCGTCTTTGTCGATTGAAGCGCAGGAACAAGACCGAACAACAGTCCGGCCGCCACGGACACAATCAGCGTGAAGAAGAAAGCCGTTCGGTTGATGACCAGGTTGTGCCAGCCGGGAATGAACTTGGAAAAATCTTCAGGTATCGCGCGCGCCAGACTCTTTACGCCCCACACCGACAGCAGCAATCCAAACGCGCCACCAGCCATGCTGAGAAGAAGACTCTCGGTCAGCAACTGGCGCACGAGCCTCCAGCGGCTAGCGCCCAGCGCCAGTCGAATCGCGATCTCTTTCTGCCGGGATGCGCCACGCACAAGCAAGAGGTTTGCGACGTTTGAGCAGGCGATCAGCAGCACGAACCCGATAGCGGCAAGCATTACCGGCGCGTACATGCGCGAGCCGCGCGTTGCGTCTTCCGTCATCGAGATGACGTTGACGGTGCGTCCAGTATTAGTCTCAGGGAATTGTTCCGCCGCTCGAGCCGCAATTCCCCTGAGATCGGCGCTTGCTTGCGCGATCGTCACGCCGGGCTTTAGCAAACCCATCACCTGGAGGAAATGACTTCCGCGATTGACCAGGTCTTTTGCGTCGAAGACGATTGGCGCCCACATCTCGCCGCCGTTGAATGGATAGTTGAAATCCGGCGGCATCACTCCGATCACTGTGAACATTATGCCGTTGAGGTGGACGGTCTGATTGACGATATTCGGGTCAGCGCCAAAACGTCGTTGCCATAGGCTGTGCTTCAGGACCACGACATCCTGCTTACCCGGCTCGCCTTCATCCGCACTAAAGGTTCGGCCATACATCGCCCGCGCACCGAGCGCGTCGAAGAACGTCGACGATACGAAGTAACCAAAGAATCGTTCCGGCTCGTCACTTTCAGTGAGATCGAAGGAACGTTGGTTGATGATGACAATGTGTTCGAAGGTTTGATTCTGCTCGCGCCAGTCGCCGGCATTGGCGGGCGCAACCGAGCCGCGCTTGAAGCCCAATTCCGGATTGCTCTCCCAAAGCATGACCAGGCGGTCCTGGTTTGGAAATGCGAACGGATGAAACAGTGTCGCGTCGATCGCGCTGAACGTTGTCGTGTTTGCGGCAATCCCGAGCGTGAGCGCAAGAAGAGCCACTGCCGTAAACCCGGGGCTACGCAGCAGCATCCGAACTCCGAAGCGGATGTCCTTCAGCACTGTTTCCATGGTCATATTTCCGATTGCCGATTGCCGATTGCCGATTGCCGATTGCCGATTGCCGATTGCCGATTTGCCGATTTGCGATTGCCGATTGCCGATTGCTTTCTTTCCAATCTACGAGGCCTTATTCCAAATTGTTTCTTCACTTTCAATCGCAAATCGCCAATCGCAAATCGGCAATCGCCAATCGGCAAATCGGCAATCGCAAATCGGCATCACAAATCGGCAATCGCAAATCAGCAATCGCAAATCGGCAATCGCGAATCAATATCATTCGTATCTGAGCGCAATCATCGGATCGACTTTCGTCGCGCGGCGAGCTGGCACGAAACAGGCTCCCAGAGCCACTATTGTCAGCAGAACCGAGATGGCCGCAAACGTAAGCGGGTCCGTCACCGTCACCCCGAACAGCAATCCCGCCATGAGCCGCGTCAACCCGAACGCAGCCGCCAAACCCGCGCCGATGCCGATCAATATCAGAATCATTCCCTGCCCGATCACCAGCCTGAGCACGTCGCCGGCTTTCGCTCCCAGCGCCATTCGTACTCCGATCTCGTGCGTGCGCTGGGTCACGGAGTATGAGATCACGCTGTAAATCCCGATCGCCGCAAGCAGCAACGCGAGCGCGGCGAACCCCCCCAGCAGCGCCATCATGAATCGCCTCGGGCCGAGATCACGATTGATCAGGAACTCGACGGTGCGAACCTTCCATACCGGCTGATCCTTGTCCACCGACCACACCGCGCTGCGTACTGCGCCGGCCATACTCATCGGTTCGGGTTGGGTCCTGACCACGAGCGTCGCGAAAATAAAAGGATTCTGGGCGAAGGACAGATAGATTTGAGGAGTGCTTCGTTCATCAAGGCTGCCGTGTTTGACGTCGCCGACCACTCCGACAATCGTTGCGTTGATGTCTGAATCACTAAGGCCGGTGCCTGAGATACGAATCCGTTTACCGATGGGATCGTCGTCCGGCCAGTATCGGCGGGACATCGTCTGATTGATTAGAACAACCTGCGGCGCTCCGGCGTGATCCTGCTCGGTGAACACACGTCCGCTCAGCAATGGGATTTGCATTGTGCTGAAGTAGAAAGCGTCGGCGGAATTGCGTTGGGCGGTTGGTTCGTCGCCTTTGGCGGGCTCGGCGCGATCGAGCGGAACGAAGCTCATCGAGCCGCTGTTGCCGCTGTAGGGCAGAGCCAGAACTACCGCCGCTGAAGCGACGCCGGGCAGCGCGCTCACTTTTTCAACGACTTGCTTGTGAAAATTCCATTGTTGCTGACCCTCGGGATACTTGTTGCGCGGAACCCGATATTCGAGCGTCAACAGGTTCTCTGCATTGAAGCCCGGGGCGACCCGAACAAGGTTAAAGAAGCTCCTGATCATCAACCCCGAACCAATCAACAGCACGAGTGCGAGTGCGACTTGCGATACGACCAACACTCCGCGCGCGCCGCTCCGCACTGATCCCGAACCTGATGTCTTGCCGCCTTCCTTGAGCGTTTCGTAAACATCGGGCCTTGAGAATTTCAGCGCCGGCGCCAGTCCAAACAACAATCCGGTTATCATCGCAACGCCGAGCGTAAACAGGAGTACCGTTGCATCGAGCTTCGCGGTGACCCCGGCCGGAAGATCTGACGGGCTGTTCGCCGCAAGCAAATCGGTTCCCCACACTCCGAGAAGCAAACCGAGCGCCCCCCCACAAAGCGACAGCATCACTGTCTCGGTCAGAAGCTGACGCACCAACCTAATTCGGCTTGCGCCGAGCGCCGCTCGCAACGCCATTTCTTTTTGGCGGGTGAGGGCGCGCGCCAACAGCAAATTAGCTACGTTGGCGCAGGCGATCAATAATACAAACCCGACCGCGCCGAGCAGGACCAACAATGACGGTTTCAAGTCCGCTACCAGGAAGTCCTGAAATCCCAGCACTGAAGCTTGCCGATCGGCATTTGATTCGGGGTACTGTTCGGCGAGGCGCCCCGCGATCGTATCCAACTCGGTTTGAGCTTGCGTGAGCGTCACGCCGGCTTTGAGACGGCCTATCACGGCCGCGGCAGGCTTTCGGCGATCGTCCGAGAAGTTTGGATAACTTCGAATCGGCATCCACACATCGGCGTCGCCCCATTGAAAATGGAATGACTCGGGCAAGACGCCAATCACGGTATGCGGTTGGCCGTTGAGGATCAGTGACCTTCCGACCAAATTCGGATCGGCGCCAAATCGATCGCGCCACACTGCGTAGCTGGCTATGACTACGCGTTGCGCCTCAGGCTGATCTTCGCCGGGCATGAATCCGCGCCCAACCGCAACGTCAACTTTCAGGGTCTTGAAAAAGTTGTCGCTCACGAAAGAGCCGACCAGCCTGTCAGGTTGTTCCGTGCCGGTGAGGTTGACGCTCTGCGCGGCAAAGCCCGCGAACTCACTGAAGAGTTGGCTCTGCTCTCGCCAATCACGAAGATCAGGATAGCTGACCCAATTCCGCGGCTGCTTGCTCGTTTTGGTTAGCGCCACAACGAGTTGCTCCGGCTCGGCAAAAGGAAGCGGGCGCAGAAGCACTGCATTCACGACGCTGAAGATCGCAGTGTTCGCTCCGATTCCCAACGCAAGGGTCACGATCGCGACCACGGTCAAGCCTCGATGCCTGATCAGCATTCGCGCGCCGTATTGAATGTCTCGAATCAAAGTCTCCATAATCCTCCCAACGGTTCAGGGTTTAGAGTTCAGGGTTTAGGGTTCAGGGTTCCGGGTTCAGGGTTCCGGGCTTCTGGCTTCTGGTTAATAAGGACCTGAGTGGCAACTGACATCTTCAAGTCAGAACTAGTAACGAGAAACCCGGAACCCAAAACCCTAAACCCGGAACGCTGAACCCGGAGCGCTGAACCCGGAACTCCCAACTTATTCGTATCTCAGCGCTATCATCGGATCGACTTTCGTCGCGCGACGAGCTGGCACAAAACAGGCTCCCAGAGCCACTCCTGCCAACACTATCGAAATGACCACGAACGTCACCGGGTCCGTGGCGCTTACTCCGAACAACAGGCTCTTCATCAAATGCGTCAGCGCAAACGAAGCGCTCAATCCAAGGGCTACGCCGATCGTCGCCAGCGTGAGCCCGTGTTTCAGAATCAGCGCCAGCACATCACTAACGCGCGCTCCGAGCGCGATTCGTATTCCGATCTCATTCGTTCGCAGCTCTGCCACATACGAAACGACGCCGTAGATTCCAACCGCCGCCAGCAACAACCCAATCCCGGCAAACAACCCGAGCAACAACATGTTGAACCGTTGAGTCGCAACGGATCGCGCAGTGAGTTCCTCCATCGAGCGAATCTCAGACAGCGGCAACGTCGGGTCCAGTGCGGCGATCTCGTGTTTGACTGCCGCCATCAACCCGGCAGGCGCGCCCGTTGCACGAATCGTGAAGTGCGCGGACGTGAATGCTCGCGCGATTGCCATCAACTTGTCCGTCATTTGGGCGATGGGTTCGAACACCATCGGCGGCGCGGGTCGATCGAGACTCGACTGCTTGGCATCGCTTACAATGCCAATAACCTGACGCAATGGATCATTCGCGCCGCGTCCAACTGAAAGCTGCTGCGCCATCGGATCCTTTCCCGCGAAGTAACGGCGCGCAAAAGCTTCGTTGATGATTATCACCGGAGCCGCGCCGGCATTGTCACCTTCGGTGAACACGCGCCCCTGTTGCAGCGGGATATTCATTACGCGGAAATAGTCCGGTGTGATCATGCGAAACTGCACGCTCTGCACCTGGTCCGGGTTATCCGGGAAGATGACCGGCATATTGAATTGCCAATCAAGCGGGAGTTTATTCGTGACCGCCGCCGATGCGACGCCCGGCACACTTCTGATCCGCTCGAGAGCATCGCGATAAAATGCAGCGGCTTCATTCGTCGTGTCGTATCGCTCGCCGTTCAACTGGATCTGGCAAGTCAAAACGTTGTGAGGATCAAAACCGGGATCAACGCCCATCAGATTCGCAAACGTTCGTATGAGCAGGCCCGCGCCGGCGAGCAACACAAACGATAACGCTACCTCGGCCACAACCAGCGCGCTTCGCAATTTGCCTCGGGCCGAGCCGCTCCTGCCCGATTGCTCTTTTAGCGTTGTGTTGACATCCACGCTGCGCGATTGCCAGGCCGGAGCCAAACCGAACAGCACACCGGTGCCGACCGCAGCGCCGAGCGCAAACAACATCACGCGCCAGTCGACGCTAATCACCGCGACGCTGGGCAACAAATCCTGGGGCACTGAAGCCACCAGCAAATCAGTTCCCCAGATTGCCAGCAAAATTCCCGCGGCACCGCCGAGCAGTGCGAGCAGAACCCCCTCGGTGATCAACTGCCTGACTATTCGCCGGCTGCTCGCGCCGAGCGCGAGACGCACTGCGATTTCCTTTTGCCTCGCGGCGCTGCGCGTGAGCTGAAGGTTCGCGACGTTCGCGCACGCAATCAGCAGTAGAAAACCAACCGCCGAGAATAGAATCCACAGCAACTGACTTACATCCCCGGTGAACGTTTCCTTGTAGGATTGAGCACCGACGCTTTCGCCCGGCTGCATCTGCTGTGGAAACGCCGCGCGAAAGTTGTCGGCAACAGTCTGGAGTTCAGCTCGCGCTTGAGCGATCGTCACGCCGGGCTTCAATCTGCCGATGACCGTAGCGTTCGGATCATAGTTCGCCGTTGGTCGCGCTCGCATCGGCACAAACAGGTCCGCGCCAAATCGAAACTCGGGCGGCATGATGCCGATAACCGTCACCGGCTTATCGTTGAGCAGAACATTCGAGCCCACTAAAGCAGGATCAGCGCCGAAGCGGCGCCGCCAAAGTCCATCGCTCATGATCGCAACGCGCTCGCCGCCAAATTTATCCTCGTCAGCCGAGAACACTCGGCCAAGCGCAGGATATACGCCCAACACGTGAAAGAAATCTTCAGAGACTCGCAGGCCTCGCACGAATTCCGGTTCGCTTCCGCCCGATAGATTTCCGCCCGCGCCTCCGAAATTCGAGTAAGCGGCCATCGATTCAAATGACTGACTCTGCTCCCGCCAAAAGATAAACTTCGGCTCGCCCGCGCCCGCAAGCTCCGTCTTGTATTGCTGCCCGATTGACAGAAGCTGATCCGAGTTCGGATAAGGAAGCGGGCGAAGCAACACTGCATTGACCACGGTAAAGATCGCGGTGGTCGCTCCGATTCCGAGCGCCAGCGTTATCACTGCGATCAACGTTAGGCCGGGCTTTTTGGACATCATTCGGAAACCATAGCGAAGGTCTTGCAGAATGCTGTGCACGAGGACACCTCCGATGACGCTCTAGCGAGCGGAAGATTCGATAATCAATCTGGTGGGCACACGAGATCGCATGGTTAGTGCGACCGAATGCGTTGGCGTTGCAGAAAAATCACTGAGCGTAGCTCGATCTGAGCTTCACGCCCCAGCGTCCGTCCTCTTTCGTCAAGATGTATAACGATTCGTACGTGCCGATCTTCGAGCCATCGGCGCGATAACGCGTGAATTTCGTATCGACATGAACTTTATCCGGTGATGAGCTGAATATGCGGCGGCGGTCCCATTTGCTGTGATGCCAATCGCTGCCTGCCGCAGCCCACACCCTCGCGGCGTCCTGCATTCCGGGTTTGTCGAGCACGTTCATTCTTCCGCTTGCGAGACGATAGTGCGGAAAATGAAACGTGCGTTCCCACGCGACAAGGTCCTTGCGATTCCACGCTTCCATATACTCGTCTAAGACTTTCATCACCTCGGCCTCGATGCGACGATCAGGCAAACTCTTTTGACGAGCCGGCGCCGCGCAAGGCGCCAACACAATCACCAAAGACAAAAGTACAAGAGTCTTCATCTGCGCTACCTCGGGAACATTGCGCTGATATCGCGAAAGCTGACGATGTCATCAGCAAATGTGAATGTCCCGTGATCGCGCATCTCTTCGGCGGCCCGAAGAAACGCGCCGAGCGCAACGCGCGAGAGGACACTGCCGACGCTGACTCGCTTGACGCCGATCTCCGAAAGCTCGCCGAGAGTAAGCTTCACGCCGGGAAGTACCATCAACACGTTGACTGGGCGATCAAGCGAGCTGACCACCGAAGCGATGTCATCCTTGCTCGCAAGACCCGGCGCGTAGAGCACGTCGGCCCCGGCCTCCTGATAAGCCTGAAGCCGCTTGATCGTGTCGTTCAGATCGCGGCGCCCGAAGAGATAGTTCTCAGCACGGGCGGTTAATGTGAATCTGAAATCGAGCGAATGAGCGGTTTCGGCGGCGGCGCGAACTCGCTCGGCTGCATGCTGAATATCGTAGATTGGCTCGTCACGAGTTGTGGTCGAGTCTTCAATCGAGCCGCCAACGAGCCCGGCTTCCGCGCCAAGCCTGATCGTCTCGGCGGCGGTTTCGGGATCATCGCCAAAGCCGTTCTCGAGATCGGCGCTCACGGGCAAGTCAGTAGCCGCGGCGATCTGGCGAACGTGAGCGATCATTCTATCGCGGCCAACGGTGTTGTCTCGTTGCCCGATTGAGAACGCATAACCGGCGCTTGTTGTCGCGAGAGCTTCGAAGCCGAGATGCGCCAGCAATCTCGCGGTTCCGATATCCCAGGGATTTGGAATGATGAATGCGCGGTCACGTTCGTGGAGCGCGCGAAATGCGATTCCTTTTTCTGTTTGAGTTGTCATTCGTTCTCGACCTTCGCTCGCAACATTTTCGCGGTCTCGGCAGGAAGTCCCGTAGGATCGAGCAGCATATCATACAGCTTCAGCCAATGCGTGTGCGCGAGTTGGTGCAACGCGAACGAGGTCTGCATAGCTTGCACGCGACCCTGTACGTCTTCGGCCGCGTTCACCGCTTCTTTAGTCAGCTTCAAAGCAAAGAGCGATTTCGATGTGATCTTCCTGGCCATCTCAATTGCTGCGTCTGCGAGCTTATCACGTGGCACGATCTGATTTACCATGCCGAGTTGTTTCGCTTCGGGGGCAGAGAGCCAATCGGATGTGAACAGGAGCTCTTTCGCCTTGCGTGCTCCAAGCTCCCACGGATGAGCGAAGAACTCGACGCCGCCGATTCCGAAGCTCACAACCGGATCGCAAAACTGCGCATCGTCGGCTGCGATGATAATGTCGCAAGGCCAAATCAGCATCAGGCCTCCGGCAACGACCTTGCCCTGCACCGCTGCGATAGTCGGCTTGGGAATGTTGCGCCAGCGTTCGCAGAAGCCGAGATAGATTTCCTTTTCGCGCGCCATCTGCGCTTCGGCTCCGGCACAGGTGAATCCGCACCACGTGCCTACAGTGCGAAAGTCGGCCATCTTCTGATAAGAGTCCTGTTCACGAAGATCGTGGCCCGCGGAAAAATGTGGCCCGTTCGCCGCCAGTACGATCACCTTGATGTTGTCATCATGCGCGGCAGTATCGAAGGCCTCGTTCAGCTCATAGAGCATTCGGGTGTCTTGCGCGTTACGGGTCTCGGGCCGGTTCAACACAATGCGAGCGATGTGCTGGGCCGGGGTCTCATACAGGATGGTTTGGAAGTCCTTCATGTAGCCTCCAGGAAAGAGTTCGCACTACGGACGATTCTGTTGGCGATCGCGCAACTGTACACCCGCTGATCGCTGCTGCCAACCTACTCAGCGGGCGTTTAGAGTACCGACTTTAGTCGGGCCGTGGGGTCGAGACTGGAACTACCCAACTGACGTCGTCATCAATCGCTACAACCTACCGAGCAGCGGGCGTTTAGAGTACCGGCTTTAGCCGGGCTTTGCGGTCGAGATTGGAACTTACCGACTTTGTTTCGATTTTGGCGTCAAAAGTGGCACTACCCGACTAAAGTCGGTACTCTGAACGCCCGGTACTCTGAACGCCCGGTACTTTACCTCACCGTCGAATTCCGTCGTCATCGATCCCTGAATACGTTCCCGCGGGACGCAATCCGAGCCAATGATCCCAGCTCGGAGTGAGGAACAACTCGGCATAGATCCGATGTTAGAAGCCCGAGTCGAAACGACTGGGAATTGAGGGATAGGATCAGCAGAGGATTTTTCGAATTGCGGCATTCCGAGCGCGGACCGCTTCAGCGATGCGAGATAGTATAGCTGTGCCGCTGGCTCACCAAGCAAACGTCGGCTTGCGGACGATCGACAATCACTGCGAAATGGTCAGTGATGTCCCGGCCTAGTACGCTGATGTCTAACGCGGTCGCGTTGGTTACCGCGGCGAATCGCCCGCTAAACAAAACCGGCGCGGCGGTCTCGCGCATTAACTTAATCTTAGTCTCGATAACTACGGAATCAACCAAACCGCCTAACCCGCTGATGCGTTCTTGAGCGTTGCCGGTAGGTAGGCCCAAAGTTGAATAAGACATCCGCTGCAAGCACTGTTCGATCGGCTCCGGTGTCCAGGAGGAAAGGAACGGGAATCCAATTGCCAACTCCAGACAGTACCTCTCCAAACACAACCGGGCGCAGAACATCGTCGGGACAAGGAAACCATTCACCGCTGATCAGCATAGACGCGGGCCATCTTTTCTTTAGGAATGTATAGCACGAAGCTGCCTTCGTCCCCAGGATGAGCAGCGGCAGCCAGCGCACGGGCCTCTTCAGAGGTCTCATCGGCGAACACTTGTTCGCCAGCCACACAAATGAATTTACCGCGATTCTTCTCGTAGACTTCCGTCGCGTGAGTTCGAAACCACGCAACATTGCGATCAAGCTGCGCACGGCGAATCCGCGCCTCAGACACGGCTGCCGGGTCGGTCACTTCTTCCATCACTATTGCTGAACTTCGTTCCACGTCAGCCCCCGAACCTCAAGTACATCAGAGTCATTCGGAACAGAAACTCGTCTGACTCTTTTCGTCTGGATGATTCCTCTACCCTACCCTTCGTGCAATGAAGCGTCAACGCAATGCGATCCGCTAAAGCCGGCCTGACACTTTGTTGTGTCTACCACCCTGGTTTGCCCGGCGGCGCCACTCGGCTTATGATTGAACACACTATGCCCAAATCAACCAGTCCCATTCCCGAAGGCTTTCACACGCTGACGCCTCATCTCACTGTGAACGGAGCCGTCAAGTACCTTGATTTCTTGAAGCGCGCATTCAATGCGGTAGAGGTTTCCATAACGCCCGCACAGGCGGGCAAGCTCATGCACGCTCACGTGCGAATCGGCGATTCCGATTTGATGTTCAATGATTCCTTCCCGGAACACGGGTCGCCACCCATAGCCGAAGGACACTGGCCGTTCGCGCTGCACTTGTATGTCCCGGATGCTGACGCCGTTTTTGCTCAAGCCGTAGCCGCCGGCTGCGAGGTGACTATGCCGCTCGCGGATCAGTTTTGGGGAGACCGCTACGGACACGTGAAAGATCCATTCGGATTCACGTGGGCGATCGGTACGCATATCGAAGACCCGACACCGGCCGAGATCCAGGAACGAAAGAATAAACTGTTTGGAGCCGGCGAAGCGTCTGCGTGAGAGTCGTGCGCGGCAGTCGTGTTCCGTTTGTTGGTTGTGGCTCTTACTAATCCGATTAAGCTGCGCAGGTTCTAAAGCCGGCCCATACGTCTCGGCGATCGGGCGTGTAGAAGTTGCGATAAGCGCTTCGAATCATGCTCGAGCGAGTAGCCCAGCAACCGCCCCGCAGCACCTTGTGATCGCCAAACCACGGCGCCGAGTATTCCTTGTAAGGCCCGGGTGAGAATCCCGGGTACGCATCGAAGGCCGTCCTGGTCCACTCCCACGCGTTCCCAATCATCTGGCGGCAGCCGAACGCGCTATCACCTTCAGGTAACGCGTCGACTTCGATGCATCCCAACGCGCGCCAGTCGAGATTCGCGTGAGCGGGAGTGGGAGGATTGTTACCCCACGGATATCGGTGTTTGCTATTCGATATCGAGCGCCCGTCTCCCGTTGGTTCGCAACTGGCTGCCATCTCCCACTCCGGTTCAGTCGGTAAACGCCGCCCCGCCCAACGGCAATATGCGTCCGCTTCGTACCAGTTGACGTGTATCGCCGCGACGCGGTCTTCAAGCGCTACCCATTCATCGAAGTCGCGCCGCAGCCAGCGCCCATTTGATTCTCGCCGCCAGTACATCGGATGATCAGCCGCGGCGTTGCGCTTCCATCGCCAGCCTTCGTCGCACCAAAACTCGCGCCGCTGGTAGCCTCCGTCTTCGACGAAGTTCGCAAGCTCGCGATTTGTCACGGCTGTTTTCGAAATTGAAAAAGGCGCGACTTCCACTTCGTGCGGTTGCTGTTCGTTGTCAAAGACGAATGCGGGCCCGGAGGAATCACCGAGAATGAATCGGCCACCAGGAATGTGAGCGTCACCGGAGATAGATTCGGCCGCCGGTTTTCTGTCGGCCGTCCCAGTCCTGATTTGAGGTCGCGGATAGCACAGCGTCTGGCGAGTGTACGTTATCGCTTCGGCGTGCATCTGCTCGTGAAAGAGAGCGAGGTGAAAGAAGTATGATTCATCGTAGCCGGCGATAGGATCGCGCGCGCGTCGATCACTTGTGTCGCAAACGCGATCCAGCACTTTCTCCATGTAAGCGAGGGTCTCGGCTGTGGAAGGCAGCGGCAAATCCCAGCGCGTATCGTGAGCTACTCGCGCTGAATCATAGAGCCCATCACCCTGCCTGAGGATCGGAGGCAATCCGCCGAGATGCCTCAGAATCCAATACTCCTGAAACCAGGCGACGTGGCCGATCTCCCATCGCATCGGATTCACAATCCGCAGCCGCGGCCCCATCAACTGCTCATCAGTCAAATCGGAAACCAACTCGAGCGTGCGCGCGCGAGCTTCTTGCAGGGCTTCGATGAGTTGAGCGGTTGTCGTCGAGTATCGAGAACTGGTGGTCATACTCAAATCGTCTTCGCGCAACGAAAGCCCGAGATCATCCAGCGCTCTTCGGGGTGAAAGAAGTTTCGATACGTAGAGCGAATGTGATACTGGGGAGTCGCATACGAACCGCCGCGCAGCACCTTCTGTCCGATGAACCATTTGTCGTTGTATTCGTCGAACTCGGGTTTGAATCCGGGATACGGAACGTAATCGGATGTCGTCCACTCCCACACATCGCCGATCATCTGGTAGCAGCCGTGCGCGCTGCGGCCCGCGGGATACGAGCCCGCCGGAGCAACGCCCCACAAGTTATTTTCAAACAGGTTGGCTCGCGACGCATCCGGCGAATCATCGCCCCACGGAAAATTCATCCTGGTTGTTTGGTTCGGGGCTGTCGTCGCCGCCATTTCCCACTCGGCTTCGGTAGGCAAGCGCTTGCCGGCCCATTTGGCGAATGCTGAGGCTTCGTGGAAGCTCACGTGACTCACCGGCTGATCGCCGATGTCTTCGACTCGGTGAACGCCGTCGAAACTTCTTATCATCCATTCATCGCCGTTGCGCTCCCAGTACATCGGCGCTTCCCAGCCCTCGTTGTTTACGTGAGCCCATCCTTCCGAGAACCACCAGCGAAAATCGGTATAGCCGCCATCTCGTATGAACTCGAGGTATTCGATATTGGTGATGGGCACGCGATCGAGCGCGAAATCCTGAACGAACACGGTATGCGCGGCCTTCTCGTTATCGTAAGCGAAATCGCTTCCCGCGTAGCCAAGCATGAACAATCCGCCCTTTATCTCCGCCATTCCGCTGACTTGATCCGGCGCGCCGGACGTGCCCTTTGAAACCGGCCGATAAAGATCACACAGCAAATGTTTGATGTCATACACGAGCAGCTCCTGATGCTGCATCTCGTGTTCGAGCCCAAGCCTGACAAGCGCACGCAGGGAATCGTTCGTCGCTTCGTCGCGATTCTGGTTGAGCAACTCGATCATCGATTCGTCGATTCGATTTCGATACGCGACTGTTTCCTTAACAGTGGGACGAGAACGAGTGCCGCGTTTGTCCTTGTGTATGCGCGTTCCGAAGCGGTCGTAATACGAATTGAAATAGAAGAGATACTCGTCCGAGTAAATCTGATAGCCGGGCAGGTGTTCCTTGAGCAGCAACTCGAAGAACCACGACGTATGACCGATGTGCCAGCGAGGCGGGCTCATGTATGAAGCGGTCTGAACAACGTAGTCTTCGATTTCCAGCGGTTCAACGATCTGCATGGTCCGAGCGCGCACATCTCGGAAAAGATCGAGTGTTTCAGTTGCGATTGTCGACGATTTGGAAGTGTCTCTCTTTGGTTGCATAGGGAGGTTCTCGCTAGTTGGCAAAGACGTGGTAGGCCGCATGAGCAGAGTCAATCTTGGGAGGCGTCCAGAATCTCAATACCGATCAGCGACCGGCCCCGGTAATCATAAACCAGACCATTATCCGGATCGTCCTTGCTGTGAGTAGGGGACACGCCATCCTTGAATCGAATGTAGAGCGTATCAACATCAGCATCGTATTCTACTCGAAACGGAAAAGCTGGGATCTTGACGCGCCGTGTCGCCAGCGTCAACAACCGGTTTGCGTCAGCGATCAATGGTTGTCTTCTCGCCATATGGCTCGCCTCTTGTTAACTTTGCGTGCGATGTACGCCGTTACAATGAAACCGTCATCAAGACTAACTTCTCTATAGACGACATGCAAATAATGAAACCGGGACACACCGGCGACGGCAATTAAGGCGCCCTTGTGACCTCGGAGAACAAGAGTTGGTCGCTCGATCGCATCGAGTACTTTGTCGAAATAGGACTCGAGGTATGGTCGTCTCTCTACTATATGCTCCCATCGTTCTTCCATCAGGCGAATTGGTACATTGTTGACGGAATAGACGGTGTTAAGAACCATGCGATACCGTTTTCGGAAGAATAGGACAAGGAGTCAGGCGATGCCCAACGATCGAAATGCTATTAAGCATCCAGTGCCGTAAACAGATTGTTCAGCGACTCGGCGAGCGTTGGATGAGCGAAGATCGCGTCTTTCAAAACCGTATACGGCAAGCGGCCCATCATCGCGATTTCAATCATCGACATCAACTCGCCGCCTTCGACTCCAAGCACCGCGCAACCAAGAATGTGATTTGTGTCCGCATCAACGACCGCTTTGATGAAGCCGCGAGTCTCGCTCATCTCGATCGCGCGGGCGACGTGGCTCATAGGCATTGTTGCGACTCGAATGTTCAACCCCCGAGCGCGAGCTTCGGTTTCGGTCAATCCAACCCTTCCCAGTTGCGGGTCGATAAACACCGTGTAAGGCACCAGCCGATCGTCGATGCTCGCGTTGCCGCCCTCGATGAGGTTCGCGCGGATGATTCGAAAGTCGTCGTAAGAAATGTGAGTGAACTGCGGGCCACCCTTTACATCTCCGATCGCGTAGACGCCCGGCACGTTTGTCTCGAGCCGGTCATTCACTTTCACGGAACCGTGTTTGTCCGTTTCAATTCCTGCCGAGGAGAGATTCAGACTATCGGTGTTCGGAGTTCTTCCGGCGGCGGCCAACAGATGTGAGCCGTTGATTGTCTGATCTCCATCGGGAGTCCGAACAGTCAGTCGAAGCCCGCCGCTGTGTCGTTCTGCACGCGTTGCTTCTGAACTGAGAAGCACCGTGATTCCGTCCTCTCGCAGAATCTTCGCTATCTCGTCGGCCACGTCGGGATCTTCACGATTGAGAAGCCGCTCGCCCCGCTGAATGATCGTCACCCGGCTTCCATAGCGCCGGAACATCTGCCCGAATTCCAATCCGATGTAACCGCCGCCGAGCACAAGCAAGTGCTCCGGCAATTCGTCCAATTCCATAATGGAGGTTGAGTCGAGATATGGAATGCCGGCGATCCCTTCGATCTCTGGCGTCGCCGGACGGCCTCCGATGTTTATGAAAATCTTCTCCGCGGCGAGCGTTACTCTGCCGCCGTCGTTCAAACTAACTTCAATCGAATGAGAACCGGTGAAGCTGGCTTCGCCTTTGAAGAGATCCAGGCCGCTGGTCTGTTCGATTCCCCGGAGTCCGCCGTCGCGGAAGCTATCGACAACTCCCTGCTTGCGCGCGCGGACCTCGCCCATGTTCACGGTGACCGCGCCGGCATGGACTCCATACTCCGCGGATCGCCGGGCGAGATAAGCTACACGCGCGCTGTTGAACATCGTCTTTGTTGGCGTGCATCCGACGTTGACGCAAGTGCCGCCGATGTCGCCACGTTCGATGAGGGCGGTCTTGCGTCCGGCCTTCGCCAAAGCTTTCGCGAGCGGCGTGCCGCCCTGACCTGAGCCAATGACGATCGCGTCATATGTTGTTTGTTCAGGCATGTCTTGAGACTCCAGCCGAGTATGGCGTCTAACTGACTACGATTGAGTGAGAGCCGCGCGCGAGTACAGTCGCCACGCGGTCAGCATATGGATAGCTTTCGCGCAGCCGTGCAAGTAATGCGTCCGCCCGATCCGATGAAATTGCAATCAGAAGACCACCGGCAGTTTGAGGATCAAACAGCAGCCTGCGCGTTTCCGTGCTTACATCATCGGCGATGGTGATATCGTCGCCCACGTATTCGCGATTCGTCTTGTCGCCGCTAGTGAGCATCCCGGCGCGCGCGAGTTCGAGCGCTCCGGGCAACAGCGGCACTCGCGATGAGTCGATCTCGATCGTGACCTGACTCGCTCGCGCAAACTCCCACGCGTGCCCGAGCAGCGAGAAGCCAGTCACGTCTGTTGCTCCCTTTACCTCAAACTCGCGCATCGCTTCCGCCGCTTCTCGTCCCGCCGTCAGCATGGTAGCGACGGACGCGGCGACAACTTCGGCTGGCGCCTTGGCGAACTTTATTCCGGTCGAGATCACGCCGGTACCGATGGGCTTTGTCAGAATGATGGCATCACCGGGACGCGCGCCGGCATTCGTCGCGACCTTATTCGGGTCGATCAACCCGGTGACCGAATACCCGAACATGATTTGCTCGTTGTCGACGCTGTGACCGCCCAGCAGCGCGACTCCGTTCTCGGTGAGGACGTGCAGCCCTCCTCGCATGATCTCCGAGAGTATCGAAAAATCGACGCCCTTTTTCGGAAAACAAGTAATGGCCATCGCCGTTATCGGAGTCCCTGCCATCGCCCACACGTCGTTGATCGAATTGAGAGCGGCTATGCGCCCATAGTCGAACGGGTCATCGACGATGGGTGTGAAGAAGTCCAGCGTTTGAACTATCGCGAGATCATCGCGAAGACGGTACACTCCCGCATCGTCGGCCGTGTCGAAGCCGACAATCACATTCGCATCAAACGGCTGCTTTGGTAGCTCGCTCAGAACCTGAGCGAGGGCGCTCGGCGCAAGCTTAGCCGCTCAACCCGAGCACGAAACCATTTCGGTCAATCGCATCGTTGTTTTCCTCGGAGCTAATATACCGAAACCGGAATGCCGGACCAACCTTGTTCGAAATTACGATCCCAGCGAAAACCTGTTGTCTTGACGCGTGAGTTCGCAGGCTGCGAACATGTCGCGTGTGAACGTGGTTAGCCGCAAGGCGCTGAAGGGTTTCACGATGAAGAATAATTCCGCGGCGGAGCCCTTAGACAACTGGTACAGGCGCGCACGCAAGGCAAAGTGGAGAAATCTTGCGGGGACCAGGCTCGATTACCCGCACGCCGATCTCGTGGGGAAATGCACGGTCTTCAATATAGGCGGGAACAAATTCAGACTAATCACAAAGGTCAACTATGTGGGTCAGACCATCTACATCAAGCACGTGCTGACGCATCGCGAATACAACAAGGAGGGATGGAAGAATGACTGCTGACCTCGCAATCAACACACGGCGATATGCCAAACTGCTTGCTGAGACTCTGCCCGTTGTGATCGAGACGGAAGCGGAAAATGAGCGAATGCTGGCGAAGGTTGAGAAACTGATAGACAAGGGAGAGAAGCTGACTGCCGAGGAGCAGACCCTTCTGAGGTTGATGACTCATCTTATACAAGACTTCGAAGACCGGCACTACCAGTTAAACGCATCCACGCCGCGCGGAATCCTGCTGGAGTTGATGGAGGCCCGCAGCGTCAAAGCCAGTGAGTTATGGGGAGTGCTTGGTTCCAGAGGGACGACGTCGGAGGTAATCAGCGGTAAGCGAGGGATCAGCAAAGCACAAGCAAGAGCACTAGCGCAGTTCTTCAACGTCTCCGCCGAACTCTTCATTTAGGTTCTTATCTCGCATTGTCCCGAAGGTCAACCTTATGCCGCGCGTGCTTCTGCTCTTGCCTACAACGACCTATCGCACCAAAGCGTACATCGATGCGGCTCTGAAACTCGACGTCGATGTAGTCGCCGCCTCTGAGCAGCCCAGTACCCTCGCTGACAAGAATCCGGCAGGCCTGTTGACACTGGACTTCTTTGATCCTGCGCGCGCAAGTGAACAGGCTCGCGAGTTCGCCTCCGAGTTTCCGATCGATGCAATCATTCCTGTTGATGAAGACACCGCCGTCGTTGCCGCGTCAATCGCCGATGCGCTTCGCGTCAATAACAATTCTGTCGACTCGGCGCTCACCGCGAAGAACAAACATCGCATGCGTGATGTGCTAAAGCGCAGTGGGATTCAAGTCCCGCGGTTCTGGAGCTTTTCTCTCGATGATGATCCGCGAGTAGTTGCCGCGCAAATTACTTATCCGTGCGTTGTGAAGCCAGTGTTTCTGTCGACGAGTCGCGGCGTGATGAGAGCTGATAACGAAGAGGAGTTTGCCCGAGTGGTGCGGCGGCTCGATGGAATTGTGAGCGATCCAAAACTCTCGCGGCGAGGCGGAGCGCTTGCTCGTGAGGCGTTGATTGAAGAGTTTGTTCCGGGCTTTGAAGTTGCCGTCGAAGGTCTGGTGACCGACGGCGAGTTTCGAATGCTCGCGATTTTCGACAAGCCTGATCCGCTGGACGGGCCGTTCTTCGAGGAAACGATTTACGTCACGCCGTCGCGTCTGAGCGCGGAGGTTCAGCGGCAGATAGTCGAAACAACCGCGGCTGCTGTTCGCGCGATGGGTCTGACCAAAGGGCCAGTCCACGCCGAGCTTCGGGTCAATGAACACGGCGCGTGGGTGATCGAGGTGGCCGCTCGCGCGATTGGAGGGCTTTGTTCGCGGGCGTTGAGATTCGATAACGCTATGTCGCTCGAGGAACTGATTATTCGCCACGCGCTCGGAGAAGACACTGGATCGATCTCGCGCGAGAGCGCGGCGGCCGGCGTGATGATGATACCGATACCTCGCGCGGGGATTCTGAGAGAAGTTCTTGGAGTGGCTCAGGCGCGCGCCGTTGCGAACATCGAAGACATCGTCATCACCGCGCACATCACCCAACATATTCAGCCGCCACCGGAAGGCGCGAGCTATTTGGGTTTCATCTTCGGCCGGGCCGAGACTCCCGATCGAGTCGAATCGGCTCTGCGCGAGGCCCACGCCAAGCTTGAATTCCTGATTGAGTGAACCACGCCTGCCTCGCCTTCTTTGTGCGAACGTGTTCCGGCGTATAACATGCCATCGATGTCACAACTGAGCGAACAATCGTCGATACTGTTGATCTCGTGCTACGAACTGGGTCATCAACCTACGGGTATCGCAATGCCGCTCGGGTTCTTGCGGCGGGCTGGCTACAAAGCCGAGGCGATGGATGTTTCAGTCGAAGGTTTCGACACGGATAAGATCATGCGCGCTCGCTTCGTAGGCATCTCCGTTCCGATGCACACCGCGCTGCGGCTGGGCGTTCGCATCGCCGAAGAGATTCGCAAGCTCAATCCGGATTGCCACATTTGCTTTTACGGTTTGTATGCGCAGTTAAACTCCGATTATCTGCTGAGAACGGCCGCGGATTCGGTGATCTCCGGCGAATTTGAAGAAGCACTGACTCATCTCATCGAAGCGCTAGACTCCGGAGCGGCGCTTGACGTCGATGGAGTCACCACCCGGAACAGGCTCTCAAAGCCGGTTCTGAGGCGGCTCGACTTTGCTGCTCCGGATCGCAGCTCGCTTGTTCCGCTCGAACATTACGCCAAACTCGCGATCGACGGCGAAGAGCGGCTCGCCGGTTATGTGGAAGCGAGCCGGGGTTGTTTGCATCATTGCACTCATTGCCCGATTCCGCCCGTCTACGAGAGCAGGTTCTTCGCGGTGCCGCGAGAGACGGTTCTCGAAGACATCCGAAATCTGGTTGCCGCCGGCGCGCGGCACATCACGTTTGGCGATCCTGATTTCTTAAACGGGCCGACACATTCGCTTCGCATCACGCAAGCAATGCACGATGAGTTTCCCGATCTGACGTTTGATTTCACCGCCAAGATCGAGCACGTGCTTAAGCATCGCGATTTGATTGCGGAATTCGCGGGCGCCGGCTGCGTCTTCATCGTGTCGGCGGTCGAGTCTTTAAGCAATACCGTCCTCGATCATCTGGACAAGGGCCACACACGTGACGATGTTTCCGAAGCGCTTCGGATATTGCGCGATGCGGGAATAACGATGCGACCCACCTTCGTTCCATTCACTCCGTGGACTGCGCTTGACGACTATATCGACATACTGGAATTCATCGAATCCGAAGGCCTGATCGATCACGTCGATCCCGTGCAGTACAACATTCGTCTGCTTGTGCCGCCCGGCTCATTGTTATTGTCGCAAGCGGATGCAACTGAATGGCTCGGGCCCTTGAACGAAGAATCGTTCAGCTATGAATGGAAGCATCGCGACTTGCGAGTAGACGAGTTGCAGCAGCGAATCAGCGCTGTGGTTGAACGCGCCGCTGCAGCGGACGAGGATGCGGCGGAAACGTTTTGTTGCATTCGCGAACTGGCTTATGCCGCGCGTGGCGATGATATCCCCGCGCTTGGCGCGGCACTGTTTGAGCCGCTCCGGTTGCGGCCGCCGCGATTGACCGAAGCGTGGTTCTGCTGAGCGGAGCCCACGCGGGACCAGTTTGGTCCCTTCGAAAAACGAGCAGGTATCTAAAGGTTGCGAGTTGACGGCCGGTTGCCGGACAACGTCGGGCACACAACACATCCGCACTCATCCGTGATTTAGCTCTCACCCTTATTGACGTTCGTTGCGAGCAGATAACCCGTGTGCTAGTTTGCTTGCTCCAACGAATCCGAATGTCTTATGTCGACTTCGCTATCGAAAATACCATCGGGAGTGCAGTACATTTTTGACGACGAAGTGCGTCTCCGCCGTTTGATCGAGCGCGAGGTGATGACTGTTTTCGCCGGCTGGTCTTACTCAGAAATCATGCTGCCGATGTTTGATTACGCGGACCTCTTCTCGCTTGGTATGGGGAAAGAGCAAGCCGAGATGACCTACAGGTTCACGGGCCGCGACGGCAAGCTGCTCGCGCTCAGGCCCGAGATGACTTCGCTTGTGGCGCGCACTGTTGCGACGCGTTTTCGCGAACGCCCGCGACCGATCAGGCTCTCGTATTCAGGAGAAGTGTTTCGATGGGATCAGCCGCACGGCGGGCGCCAGTACGAGTTTCATCAGATCGGGCTGGAGCACATCGGGTCGGGCCGATTGGAAGCCGACACCGAAGTTTTGGTGATCGCAATCGAAGCGTTGCGCCGAGTCGGGCTCGACGGCTTTACGATTACATTGAGTCACGTCGATTTCTTCAACGGGGTCGCCGAGCGGCTCGAATTGGATGATGATCGTCGCCGCGAGATGCAGAGGCTGATCGATCGCAAGGAAACCGACGGTCTCAATAGTTTTCTGGAGCCATACGACGACCACCAGAACCGAGGCGACTTCTGCAAGCTGACGACGCTTGCGGGGAAACGCGAGGTGCTCGGCGAAGCTCGGCGACTCGTCACCAACGCGAAGTCGGCGTCGGCCCTGGACGACCTCGAATGCATTTGTCAGATTGCTGAAGCGCTGGGCATCGACTCATTCATCGACATCGATCTCGGCGACGTCGGCGGTTTGGATTATTACACTGGGTTCACGTTCAAGATCTACGCCGGCGGGCTCGGTGCTGCGTTGGGTCGCGGCGGAAGGTACGATCAATTACTGGCGAAGTTCGGATACCCGGAACCGGCCGTCGGCTTTTCGCTGTGCCTGGATTGGCTCGCGCAGTTGGTTGCGGCGAGGCAAGCAAAGGCCGCCGCGGATGCGGGCGACGCAACCCGGTTGAGCGCGGCAGGCGACATTGTGTCAGCTTTCAAGGAAGCCACTCGCTTGCGCAGCCAGGGACAGAAAGTGGAAATCATCTGATTCGGATTGCGGAATTCGGATTGCGAATTGACGCGATCCAGAGCTGCAAATCCGCAATCCGCAATTCTCATGCTCACCATCGCAATCGCAAAGGGCCGCTTGCAGGATGAAGCGCTCGATCTGTTTCGCAGAGTCGGAATAACGATACCCGGCGACGCGCTGACATCCCGGCGGTTGCTTATCGAGGATCAAAGCGGCCGGTACAGCTTCATCTTCGTCAAAGCGTCCGATGTGCCGGTGTACGTCGAGTATGGAACTGCGGACGCCGGTGTGTGCGGGTTGGACGTGCTGATGGAATCGGAAGCCGATGTTCATCAACCGCTCGATTTGAAGTTCGGCGTTTGCCGACTGGTAGTTGCCGGAAAGAAAGATTCCCCCGCGCCGAGTTATAACCCGATGGGAACCGCTCGCATCGCGACTAAGTATCCGCGCATGGCGGCGGATTATTTTCAACGCCGCGGCGTGCCTATCGAATTGATCGAGCTGGGCGGGTCGGTGGAGCTTGCGCCGCTCCTTGGATTATCGGAGCACATTGTCGATCTGGTTGAAACGGGACAAACGCTTCGAGAAAACGGATTGGCAGAGATCGAAACCATCGCCGAAGTGTCGGCGCGGCTGATCGTGAATCGAGCGAGCTATCACCTGAAACGGGCTCCAGTGGCCGATTTGATCGAAACGCTTAAAATCGGGATTGCGGCGGAACGCGAATGATAGAGATCGTCACGTATAACGCCGGAAAAGCAAACGCGACACTCGATCGCATACGCTCGCGTGGCCTTGATGCGAACGCCGAGCTGATCGCGAACGTCAATGCGATCATCGAAGGCGTTCGCTCGGGCGGGGACGAAGCGCTACTCGCCTACACAAAACAGTTCGATGGCGTTGAGCTTCGGCCGGAGAATACTCGCGTTGATCCTGACTTCATCAAGAACGCAGCCGCGAAGGCTGACACCGGTGCCGTTAATGCGTTCCGTTTGGCGATAAGAAACGTCCGCGCGTTTCACGAACGCGAACGCGAATCGGACTGGTCGATAACGAGCGAAGACGGCGCTGTCGTCGGGCAACGAATTCGGCCGGTTGGCTCCGCGGGTTTGTACGTGCCCGGCGGGCGAGCAGCTTACCCGTCGACTGTTGTGATGAACGCCGTGCCGGCCCAAGTCGCGGGCGTAAAACGCATCGCCATCGCGACTCCCCCCGGCACGCTTGAAAGCAATCCTATCGTCGCGGCTGTCATCAACGAACTCGGAATTGAAGAGGTTTATCGAGTAGGCGGTGCGCAAGCCATCGCGGCGTTCGCATACGGGACCGAAAGCATCGCTCGCGTGGATAAGATTGTCGGCCCGGGCAACGCGTATGTCGCGATCGCGAAGAAACTGGTCTTTGGTTCAGTGGGCATTGATTCAGTAGCCGGGCCAACTGAAGTCGTCGTGATCGCGGATCACACGGCCGACCCGCGATTTGTTGCCGCGGATTTGCTTGCGCAAGCCGAACACGACGAAGCAGCTTCGGCCATTTGCATAACCACCGATGCGTCGCTTGCCCGTGAAGTGGCAAGCGAAGTCGAGCGACAGGTTGTGACGCTTGAACGGCGCGAAATCGCCGGAGCTTCGATTGAACGATTCGGCGCGGTGTTCATTGTCGAATCAATGGAAACCGCTTGCGAGCTTGCGAATCTGATCGCGCCTGAACACCTCGAGTTAATGACAGAGGACGACGATCGCGCAGCGGGTTTGATCAAAAACGCCGGAGCGATTTTTTTTGGAGCTTGTTCATCGGAGCCGGTCGGCGATTACATCGCGGGTCCGAATCACGTGTTGCCAACGCTCGGCACTTCGCGCTTTTCATCCGCACTCAGTGTTCATGATTTTGTGAGAAGACAGTCTGTGATTCGTTACAATCGCGAAGCTCTGCAAAACAACGCCGATGCGATCGCGGCGATGGCCGACGCTGAAGGACTGACCGCGCACAAACGAGC